>ENA-OQEN01000109-OQEN01000109.1-human-gut-metagenome-genome-assembly--contig:-NODE-109-length-33468-cov-4.385501_pt1 | contig 33468 bp, 35 predicted proteins | sample MGYA00242791_ERZ504627 | MGnify/ENA primary metagenome ERZ504627 (study PRJEB26092, sample SAMD00036316) | human gut metagenome | host: Homo sapiens | study: EMG produced TPA metagenomics assembly of... | reverse complement strand
TTTATGAAAAAAATCTCAACCCTGCTGCTTTGCATCGTTCTTGCGGCGGCGCTTGCGCTTGCTGCGACAGCTGTCGGCTGCAAAAGCAGCGGAACAGATAAACCAAACGAAAACCAAGGAGACAATGACATGAACAACGACAAAATCATCGCAACCATAGAAATGGAAAACGGTGGGGTCATGAAGCTTGAACTGTATCCCGAAATTGCACCTCAATCCGTTTACAATTTCGTTTCGCTTGCGCGTTCCGGCTTCTATGACGGCTTAACTTTCCACAGAATTATTCCCGGTTTTATGATTCAGGGCGGCGACCCCCTCGGTGAAGGCTACGGCGGCCCCGGCTATTCCATCAAGGGTGAATTTGCAAGCAACGGCTTCAACAACACGCTTAAGCATGAGCGCGGCGTGATTTCCTGGGCACGTTCGAACAATCCCGACAGCGCAGGCAGTCAGTTTTTCATCATGCACGCTGCCGCTCCGCACCTTGACGGCAGCTATGCCGCTTTCGGCAGGGTCATTGAGGGCATCGAAGTCGTTGATGAAATCGCTTCCGTCAAAACCGGTGCGAATGACCGCCCCGTCACTCCCGTTGTGATAAAATCAATCACGATCAGCGGCCCCGAGCTGCCCGAGCCCGATAAATTGCCCGGCAAATAAATCCTGATTTATACCGGATTCATAAGTGCATACTGCTGCATCAGTGACGCCCGAACCGGCAGTTTGAATACAAGCTCCGCACAACAGCTTCAACCTGCTTTTCAGCTTTAAATCGGCCTTTGTCAACGTACAGAGGTCGATTTTGCATTCATTGCACATCATCAAACATTCTTAATAATGTGCATGTCAGGCTGCCGAGCTTTTTCTTGAAGCTCATCGACAACTTCTCCGTTTCGATTCACCGTCTGATTCCTTTGTGCAGCACGTTCGCGCAAAGTGTATGTCGGTGCCGGCAGAAGCTCCCCCTTTTTGCATCATCGGGTACGCATACGTTGTGTGTTCTGAAATTCGATGTTGTTTCAGATTTTTTAAATTTATCGGTGCAAACACCGACTGCAATCAGTGCGCCAATGATCATTCCCGGAATAAGAAAGGAAAAAAACAACCCAAAGTAATTCATTGTAATACCTCCGCAATCAATCGGTTTTGCGGTCGAACATCGCTGTTCACAGTTTCCGTTTCGGCAACAAATTCCGGAACAGTTTTTAAAAGCGCGTTTCCTTTTCGGAAATCAGCTGCTGTTTTTTGACCGCACGGCTATTATAGTATCTTTTTAGGATACTTGCAATACCTTTTTCCGTACTGCTGCCCGTTAAAATAAATATATTTTTATTTGTGCTTGCATTTTGTTTCCAATCGAGATACAATACAGACAGTAAATTACGGAGAACCGACGATGAACAGACTGAAACAACTGCGAAATTCACGCGGCATCACCCAAGATGAGCTGGGGCGTATGCTCGGAGTTCAAAAAGCAGCGATATGCAAATATGAAAACGGAAGAGTCAACATGCCGAACAGCGTTATCATGCGGCTTGTGGAAATTTTTCAAGTCAGCGCGGATTATCTTCTCGGCACGGATGAAGTCGTTCCGCTGCTGAAATCGAATTCGGCAAAACTTTCTTCCTCTTCAATGCCGCATACGCCCGCAATCGGTGTTCCCCTGGTTGGGTTTGTTCACGCCGGTTTGCCGATGCTTGCGGATGAAAATATAACCGAGTACATACCCGTTTCCGCAAACGAAGTATCTTCCGGAGAATGTTTCTTCATGCAGGTTGAAGGCGACTGCATGACGGGGGATCACATCGTTGAAGGCTCGCTCGTTCTGGTGCGGAAATGTGTTGAGGCGGACAACAATTGCATCGGCGTTGTGCGTATCGGAGACGAGGTGCTTCTGCGGCATATCCAGCGCTTCGGAAAGCAGCTTGCGCTCACCCCGTCCAATCCGGCATACAACACCATGATCGTTTCCGAGGGCGATGTTCAAATAATCGGTAAGGTTATTGAAACGCGGCTTAGATTCTGAAAACCCTCATCAGCGGCTTTTCGGCATAAACCCTGCCGCAATGCGCATAAAATGCAGCATGCCGAGCACATGTTGCTGTCGCTGTGTGCCGACGCGAAATTCTTCAGCGTTCGGTGCGCTCTTCGGCTGTGCAGCATTGCGAAAGGAGTATTTCGAATTGAAGAACAATCCGTTACTTTCAAAACCGTTTGGTCAGAGCAGAAACCAGGCACCGACAAAGGTCACGTTTTGCAGACCGCGCCGCAAAACTCTCGGATTCCGCCGTGTTTTCGGGTTTATGATGCTGATTATTTGCGCATCGGCTGCCTCTCTGTTGCTTGCGCTGCGCATTTCCGAAAGCGGCTCTCTTGTCAGCGGTGATACTGTTGACAGCGCTGCCGTGTTTTCCCCTCTGCGTTTTGCTTCAAACAATTCACCGGATGATGCGGCAAAAGGCGATGACTCGCGTGCGACAGGCCGGCTTCAGCTTGTTCAGCTGCCTTCAATTTTAACCGTTTTTGCGCCGTCCGATAACCCGATACGCCCTGTGCAGTCAGACAGCGTGATCGTTGATAACGACAGCATGGTTGCCAAGATTTATGCCGGAGAAGGCACTCCCGTTCTGTCCGCACTCGACGGAACGGTAAAAACCGTTTCATTTGACGAAACCCTCGGCGCAGTCTGACCGTTTTCAGTTCGGATGATATCGAGATTACCTACTATGGATTGCGGGACATCTGTGTTGAACGCGGGCAGCCTGTCGTTCAGCGCAGCATTCTCGGAAACATGCAGCGTGACTATATTTGCGTCAAAATCACCAAGCAGGGCGGCCGATCGATCCGTTTGATTTTTTTGGCATCAAGGCGAATCTCGGGTAATTGAAAATTGCCGTTTTCGGCAGAACCGAACTTCGCTGTTCGATTTGCGTTCTGCTGCTTGTTCCTGCCGCGGCCGTGCTCGGTAAGCTGCCCGCCCTCATGCTTGCCCTTGTTTCGCTTGCGGTTCATGAACTGTCCCACGCATTTATGGCGGCAAGGCTGGGGCTTGTTGTCTCCTCGATTGAGGTGCAGCCCTTCGGTTTTATCGCTGAACTGCATACACCGCCGCGTACCCCGTCGGAATGCCTGTCGGTTGCGGCAGCGGGACCGTCTGCAAGCCTGCTCATCGCCCTCTGCGGCGCAGGTTTGGGCAAATACATCGGGCATACATCGGCAGCCTTCCAAGATTTCTGTTCTTTCAATTTATCGCTCGGATTAATGAATCTTCTCCCTTTTCTGCCTCTTGACGGCGGACGGCTTGCGCTTGCATTGATTGAGAAGCGAACCGGGCGTGCTCGTGCGCAAAGAACACTTTCTTTGTTCGGCATCATATTCGGCGTTCTGCTTTTTTGCGCGGGCATAATGCTTGTTTCAGCGGCTGACGCCGCATTCAACCCGACCCCGCTTGCGGCAGGTTTTTCATCTTTATTTCGGCACTTTCGGAATTCCGCTGTTCCTGCGGCACCAATATCAAAGCAAGTCTTGCGGGTTTATCACGGCTTCGTTCCGGTTCTGCGGTTCGCGTTGTGCCGATAGCACTGCGAAGCGACTGCACGGTGCGAAAAGCACTTTCGTTTATAGGGGGCAGGGGATACGGCATCATTTTTGTTGTTGAGGCCGGAGCGACTGTCGGCATCCTTGATGAAAACATTGTTTTGAATGCCGCACTCTGCGGCGAAAGCGATGCGGAGCTGCGCGCGCTTTTGCCCAAGCACTCTGCATCGTCCGCACCGAATTTACCTGTATTCAAGCGATAAATTATGAACCTTCCCGTCGTCAACAAGTTCAACACATGCACCGTGCCGCTCTTTTGCATTCGAAGCGCTGCGGTGCATATCGACACTGTAAACGGTGTTTCCGAAACGGTATTCAAACGAAAATGCATCAAGCACGGTGCAGGGTTCAACAAAAAGTTTTGTTCCCCTCTTGCGGATTCCGAGAATGTTTTCGACGGCGGCGCGATACAGCCATGCTGCCGATCCCGTGTAAAGCGTCCAGCCTGCCCGCCCTGCAAGCCTTCCGACCGAATAAACGTCGCCCGCAACGGCATAGGGTTCCCCTTTATAGCGTTCGATGGAATTTGCGGATCCGTGTTCAATCGGGTTTATCATTTTGAACAAGCTGTCCGCTGTATCGGCCATACCGAGCCGACATGCGGCTATTATGCACCACGCCGCCGCATGCGTGTATTGTCCGCCGTTTTCGCGTACTCCGGGCAAGTAACCCTCTATATAGCCCACAGCGTTCCTCGTTTTTCCGTCAAACGGAGGGGTCAGCAGCCGAATCAGCCGTTCACCGGGTCCGTCAAGGCCGCAAGCATCGTTTCAAACGCTTCGCGGGCGTGAACGGCGTTTGCGAAAACCGCAAAACATTCGCTTACGCAATCAACGGCACATTCCGAACAGTCCGTGCTTCCAAGGCTTGTTCCGTCACCGAAAAAGGCGCGTATATATCTGTTTTTGTCCCACGCATTGCTTTCAATTGCAGCACGAAGCGCGGCGGATTCACGTTCGAAAAGCATTGCCCGTGCAGTATCTCCCCGCTTTTTGCAAACAGGCAGCAGTGCCCTCGCCGCAAGCAGCAGCAGCCAGCCGACAACAACGCTTTCGCCGCCGTCCGAACCGACAGCGTCCATGCCGTCGTTCCAATCACCCGTGCCCATAAGCGGCAGCCCGTGCGCCCCGCGCAGCTCAAATGAAAGCTCAACGGCGCGGCAGCAGTGTTCATAAAGGGTTTCCGTATCATCGGACCTCTCCATTTCACAATATATGTTTTGTTGTCCGTACGGTATCTTCATGTCGGCAAGATACGGTATTTGTTCGTCAAAAATCGCTGCATCCCCGCTGACCTCAGCGTATTCGCACGCTGCAAGCGGCAGGAAGAGGCGATCGTCGCTTATCATTGTCCGCACCCCGCGCGGCAGCCCGTCTGCAAAACCTTCGTGCCACCAGTGGAGCACATCGCCCTTTTTAAACTGACGTGAAGCGCACTTGATTATCATATTCCTTGTGCATTCGGGATCGGTCGCCGCAAGTGCTGCTGCATCCTGAAGCTGATCTCGGAAGCCAAACGCACCGCCGCACTGCCAAAATCCGGTTCGCCCGATTATGCGCGCCGAATACGTTTGATAGAGCAGCCGCCCGTTCACGAGTGCATCAAAGCTCGCATCGCCTGTTTTTATCCTTAACATATCTGTTTTTTGCCTATAAAACCGCATTGTTTCTTTCAACGCCGCTTCAGCGTCCGCATCGGCAATGAGCTTCGGAATGCGTTCAAACTGCTCAAACCCAAGCAGCACCGTAAGCTTTGCGGTTGATTGCGGTTCAACGGTGAATTCGGCTGCAATTTGATTTCCGTTCGCAGCAAGCTTTTCGAACCGCCCAAAATGGAGAGGAAGCCCCACTCCGAATGTTCCGAAAGTGCGTCACGCGCCGCAGCGCAAAGCGGGAAACCCTCCCCGCCGACAGTTTCAAATTGCAGTGACGCGGGATGTGCTTTTTCGCCCAACACCCAGTCCGCCCCGCAGCGCAGCCGCAGCTTTTTTCTGTTTGCCGTCAGGTTTTCGATGCATACCGTTGAGTATTTCAAGGGTAACTCCATGTCAACCGTCACCGTGAGCTGCACTCTGACTCATCCGTCCGCCATTCAAAGCGGCTGTACCCAAACCCATGCGACACAACACAGCTGCTGCCGAATGCGGGCAAAAGGCTGAGCCTGCTTTCTCGTTCAATATCAAACAGTATCAAAAATTCTCCGCTTGTATCAAACAAAGCATCGTTTGACCACGGTGTTATCCGCAGCATTCTTGCGTTTCCGCACCATGTGTAACCGCCGCCGCTCTCGGTCACAAGCGTACCCATGCGCTTTCCGGCAAGGACATTGCTCCAAGGCAGAGGAGTAATGTTTTTAGGCGAATTTTCAATAACAAATTCCATTTTCTTATTATCAAATCCGCCGCAGCCGTTCCATGAGAAGCATGCTTTTTTCGTGCATCCGTTATGTTCGGCTGCGTGAGCATTGGGCGCATTGTTTCTGTTTCCGCCATTTTCTCGTTTATGCTGCCGTGCTCAAAAATATATTTTGAGTCATCTGCAAAAGCAAGCGGTGCATCGGCATCAATTTCAATCTGCGCCGCAGCGTGAATCAGCGCGCGCTCCGACTCGGTCAATTCAAATCCGTGCAAAAGTATGCAGGTTGGCAGATCGTCCGCAATTCCTCAAGCGCCGCCCGCAGAGCGTTCGCATATTCATGCGGGTATTCTCCGATAAGAACAACATCAAAAAGCTTTTCCTGCCGCTCGTCCGTGCAACTGCCCTCGTTGAACTCGTCCCGCTCCGTTTTGCAGCTGCCTGCATTGCACATGTTGATGTATTTCGCGGCATTCAAAAGCATACGCACCCCGTTCAGCTGCTCCGAACGAGTAACGCGCATGAGCACGATCGGGCGATCGCCGGAGATTCCGTGTTTCCAAAGGCCGCGAATGCCGCCAAGCCGGCTTTTTATATCACTCTTGCCCTTTGACACAATGCCCTTCACGACAAACGCATTCAAAATCTGTGCAAATGCGTTTGTTTCCGCGTCGATTTCAAATGCACGAAGTATTCCCGCCGAATGCATTCGCGCCGCAGCCTCCGCACTTTGCAGCCGCTGCCTTTGCCGATGAAGAATCTCATCAATTCTCGTTTTGTTCTTTGTGAATCCGATCGTGAGACGCACGGTTCCGCTTTCGCCCGGCCCGAGACGAACCTTTGTTTTTGCGAAAAAGTACGGCTCAACCGGCTGCACCGTCGGCAATTCTTCCGCGTCGGCTGCCGAAATGCACTGCATCAGCAGAGCATCTTCATGACTTTTGTGCCGCCCGGGGCAAACCAAACCATCCGCGCAAAATTGTACCCTTTCAAGCGATGCCACGTTGAAAAAAGCGGAGTAAGACGGCTTCCCCGGCTTTTTCTCATTGTAAAAATCAATGTGTCGTCCGCCCTTTCGGATTCGGTGCAAACATGCACAAATGCCGGATGCGCCTCAAATTCCCTCGCCTGTGCAAGCGCGATTTCGGCGAACATGCCGACATCGACCGTCTCTTCCTCTTTGCCGCAGTTAATCAGCTCCAGCGTGCGGATTTCGCAATCCGAATCAGCAGCAACCATTGAAGTGAGGCGTGCCCGAATTGAAGCGAAAAGATCCTCCGAAACAACTCTGTGCGGCTCCGCCGTGATGCTTCCCGAAATGCGTTTTGCGGTTTTTTCACCTGATTCGGAATCATATTTTGCAATTACAAAATCCACACCGTTCGGCGGAACAAAGCCGAAGTCCGAAGCGTTCGCCGCATCTTCCCCAAACGCGCCCCATGCCTTGCCGCGCAGACGTGTTATCAACACGCCGCCGCATTTTGAATAGCCGCAGCCGTTTTCATCAACAAATACGCTATATGAACCGTTTGTGATAATCTGTCCGTTGACCGCCTGTCCGCTGTTATTTTCCGTCCGCCCCTCGGTCTGCTGCATTTCTATTGCGTTTTTCCGATTGCCCGGGTTTTTTATCTTCCTCCGAATAAACGCTCCCCGCAGCCGCGGCGATTCGTTCCGCTTCGCTTCCGCAGCGTTTTTTTGATAATGCGAACAAATTCATCCGCATTACGAGCCGCGTGCGGCTCCCTGAAAATTTCACTTTCATAGGTTTTAATTCGAATGGGGTCAACGGGCATGTTCTCAAACAACAGCTGTTCGTTCGCTCGAACCTCGGGAACGCTCATGAATCTTCGCGCAAGCACGTTGTTGTTCAAAGCGTTGTTGATTGCGCATAGGCTCATGCCTGATGATGCGCCATATAGCTTTTTACAATTGCAAATCCATCCTTTTCAGCCGCCCCGTAATCGAGCGCTTCATAAAGCCCGTATTTGCCCGCTGCGCCGATTTGGCAGAGCAGGCGCAGGTTCTCCGCCGCTGCTTTCGGCTCAACGGCAAGTGCAAGCACGCATGCATACGGTGCAATAACATCCGACCGCATTCTGCCCGGTGCAAGCGCAAGTTCGGGATTGCCGAAAGCACGATATTGATAGCGCAGGGCATCATCGAACGCATAATACCCGGATTCCGACACACCCCAAGGTTTTTCCGCCGCGGCAGCAGGATTTGCGTCAGCACCGCATTGCGGCAAACCTCAAACTGCATACTGTAAGGTACGGTTTCAAAGAAAATCAGCGGCATCAGATACTCAAACATCGTCCCGCTCCAGCTTTTAAGTACGCGCCCGCCCGAAGCATCGCACATAAGGCGCGAAAGCGCAAACCAATGCTCCGACCCAATCCGAGAAAACGCAATTGCAGAAAAACTCGTCAGTCTGCATTCTGATGCAAGCAGGTCATAATGTGACGGAGTAAGCTTTCCCTCCTCGAACGAGCAGCCGATATGAAAAAGCTCTCTCGTGTTGTCATACAGTACCCTAAAATCCATTGCCCTTGCGATCGCTGTGCAGCGCGCCGCAAGCTTTTTCAGCTCTTCAGCAAACTCTGCGGAGGTCTTTTCCGCCTGCCCCGCGCATTCAGCAAGCGCGCATGCCGTTGTGATAAGGCAGGCGAACAGATTTCCGCTGTCAACAGTCGATATGAAGCGCGGACGCAGCAGCGATAAGTCGCGCAGGTTATACCAATTAAAAGGATGCCCATGCCATTTTTCAAGCTTTTCTATGGAATTCACCATGCGTTCAAGGCGCGTGAACATTCCGCGCTCATCGAGCAGATGCATATCATGCGCCGAAACAACAGCCATCAACCCCATGCCGATATTCGTGGGCGAAGTCAGCATTGCCGCGCCGCGATAAGGCTCTTCCTGAAAATTATCGGGAGGGAGCATGATGTTTTTTCAGTGCAGTTCTGTTCAAAGTACTGCCAAGTATCGGCGAAAAGCTCCGTCAGTCTGCCTCTCTCCGCTGCGGTAAAACGATAGGAATCGGGCTTTTCATCCTTCTTTTCCGCAATCAGCGGCGCACAAAGCCAAAGCACCGCCGTCGCAAGACCCGCCGCTGCCATGCCTGCGGTTTCGCCGTTGTGTATCTGCCGTGCCGCTGCAATTGCCGCAGAAACGGCGGCGGCGAGAACAATTGTGCCGAATGCGGCGCACGGAAACAGTGCCTTGAAATATTCCCTTGTATTTTGCGGTCTGCTGCGCTCCGCATCCGCCGCTGTCTGCCATTGCAGCATGTTTCGGTGCGAAAAAATCATTCTGTACAACGCACGGCAAACAGCATCCGCATCGCGCAGAGCCGAATAGGGCAGCACCGCAAGCTCATACAGCCGACGCCCGGCAAGCAGAACAAGCGGACGAAGTGCGGACTTTCGAAAGGGCAGACGAAGCAGCAGGAATGCGGCTTCCAACAGCAAATCGATGAAAAAAGTTATTGCAGCAAGCAAAAAAAGCGGGCGAAGCCCCAAAACGGCGGCAAGCAGGAATGCGGCGGCGAAGCTTATGCCTCCGAAAGCTGCACGGATATTGAACAGGATTTTTCGCCGCGAAACTGCATCAATTCCCGAATTCAGCGGCGGAAACAGGAAGGGGAGGAGCTGCATATCCCCGCGCAGCCAGCGATGACGCCGCTTTTGCCACGGCAGCAATGCGGACGGTTCGCCGTCATAAAGCACAATATCGGCGGCATATGCCGCACGCGCAAAGCAGCCTTCCGCCAAATCATGGCTCAGCACGGTATTTTCCGGGATTTTGCCCGAGACCGAGCGCAGGAATGCATCAATATTGATTATGCCCTTTCCGCCGAAGTTCCCCTCCTCAAAAACATCCCAATTGAAATCGGAAACACGAACGGAATATGCACACATGCCGCTTTCCCCGCTTATCAGCGCGGCAAACCCGCTCTCCGCCGCCGAACGCGATGTTGCCGCCATGCGCGGAGCAATTATGCTGAATCCAAAGGACGGACGCGCCGCACCGTTTTCAAACACGGGAAGGTTGAGCGGATGCGCCGCCGCACCAATCAGCCTGCGCAATGCTCCGTTTGGCATTATTGTGTCCGCATCAAGAACAACAAGAAAGCGGAAGCGTTCTTTTTCGCTGCAAATATCAGGATAATTGCAGCAAAACTCATGCGTATCCCCGTGCGCGGCACAGTCAAGCAGTGCCTCCACCGCGCCGCGCTTACGCTCCCTGCCCATATAAACACCGTCCGCCGAATTGAAAACACGTTCCCGGTGCAGATAATGGAACACCGGCCTTCCGCCGGCGCAAAACCTCGAATTCAGGTCATCGATAAGTTTTTTTGCAAGCTCGATCAGTTCCGCTTCTCCCGGCTTTGTTTTCTCGGCGGAATCGGGAAAATCCGCAAGTATTGCAAACTCTGCGCCGCAATTTGCCGCGGCAAAGTCCTGCGCCGCAAGATAATGCGCTTCCAATGTTTCCGCCGCCTGTCTGACGGACTTTTCGGACGTTATAAGCACCGGAACGGCAACAAGCGTTCGATTTTCCTCCCGATGCCTCCGCGGAGCGAAAGGCGGGGAAGGGGACGCGGTTTTTTAAACACAGGCATCAGCCGCGCCTCTATTGCAAAAGCTGCCGAAAGTGCGGGCATCAACCCGAATATTACGGTCAATACCGTAGACCACGCACTGACACGGGTATTTGCGGGAAAAAAAGCCGAGCCGAGTCTTCCCGCCGCTGCCGCCGCAGGCACAAGAAGCGCAGCCGCAAGCAATGCTTCAAAAACCGTAAGCAGTGCGCATTTTGCCGAATTTGATAATTTTACGCATTTATGTTTTTGGACATCGGTTCTTTTTCCCGAATCGGAGGGAGAATTTGCGCCGTGGTCGTCTTTTAATCCTTTTAATCGTTTTTTCTCCGCGCGAAGCGCACGAATCAGCTCCGGCTTCCCCTCCGCAAGCAGACTGCAGCCCACAAGAGCGCGGCGCCCCGTCCGCCCCTTTGATAGTTCGAACGCCTTCCGAACCACGGTCTGTTCCGACGCCGACGTCCGTTCCGAAATTTCGGCCGCCGCTTTAAGATAAAGCTGCTGCGTTGACTCATCGGAAGCCGAAAAATCCGCTGCATCCGCCAGCCTGCGGCGGGTTATGTTCAGGTTTTGAATGCACTCCGAAAAATCCGCATCGTCAATTCTTGATAATGCGGCAAGCACGTTCTGCAGAGCTGCCGCGCGCCCGGTTCCGAGTGGGCCATCACCTGACGTGCATACAATGCCGTACAAAGTCTCAAGCTCCGCCCGCCGAAGCATCGCGGGAAGCAGCTGTATTTCACGCGTTGTCAGGGGGCTGTTTTGCTGGTACTCATCGAAAAACTCAACGACGGAGCCAATGCCCGGTGCACCGCCGCAAAGCTCGCAGAGTTTCTTTGCAAGCACTGCGCAGCGAAGGCTGCCCGCCGCCTCGCCCGCCGCAAAACACGGCAGCCGTCCGAATTTCAAACTTTCCGCTTCCGCTGCGGCAATCCGAAGCTGTTTTTCAACACGATAGTATTCGTTCACGAGCACTTCTCCGACCGCACCGCAAAAAACGCTGCCGGCAGCAAGTGCATAATTCCTGCGATATTCCCCGTTCAACCCGCGCCGCATTTCAAACAGACGCTTTCTGTATGCCGCCCGCTGCGATAAGCCTGTTGTTCTTTTGGTTTCCTCAACCGCGATTTTGCTCAGCTCACGCGCCGCTGCGCCGAGTTCACCGCCGTTTCCGTTTCGCGCTTCCGCAGTCCGCCGACTTTCATTATCAAAACGATTCATTAATCAATACCGAGCCTTCTGTTATTTTCGTGTTTTTTCAATAATGTCTATTATGTCCGAAATGAAATCCGCAATGTACGGCAAATTGCTTTTTGCCAATGCCTGAAAAGCGTAGATTATCACCGCTCCGAGCACCGTCACGCCGACCGCCGTGCCGAAGCCTCGCAGTAATCCTGTCAAAAAAGCACGGCGGAATATCCGTTTTTCATTCGAAGCGTATTGAACATAATCCAAAAAATGTGCTTTTTCAAGTGTATAAGCAAATGAATTTACAGTCCTTTGAAGCTTTGAAACTTCCGATGCGGGACAGCTGCCGAGTTTGCAATTCCGTCTGCATTCCGTTTTGCGCACCGTTTTTCGGTTTTCAAACTTTCCTTTTCTCTTCATATCCGTAGCGTCTGCGCAGATGTGCATTATTATTCTTGAAAGGGTTCCCGTCGGGGGAGTTTTTTCAGATTTTCGTTCATTTTTTCGGTGCAGCTGTGTGCATTGGAAAAGCAAAAGAAAAAAACGGGTGCGAACACCCGTTTTGATGCTGACTCTGTTTTGTTTTCGACGTTTTGCTGTCGGTTCGACAGCGTGCATCGATTTACTGTTCGTCCGCCGTTTTCGAATTCTCCTCCGGCCCATGTTTCGGTTTTGAATCCGAATTCATCTGCCGCGCCGCGCGCAGCATTTCAAGCTCCGCCTTCAACGCCTGCATTTCCGAATAAAGTTCATCAAGAAAAGCATCCACCTGCCCGATATCATAGCCGATGAACGAACGGTTAAACTTTTTGTTGATTATATCTTCACATTCCATAAACGGTTCTCCGAATAAGCCGATGCGGCATTGCGCTGCCGTCGGACAGGTACACTTGTTCGTATGGCGTCAATGCATCCGAACGTGCAGAGGGGCGAACCCCTCCGCAGTCCGGCACTGACTGAAGCAAAACATCCGCATCACTCCCTGAAGCCGTCGGAGCTCCCGATTATATCATAGTTCGCGGGCGCAACCAGAAAAATCCTTGCGGAGACTTTGTAAAGCCTTCCGTCAACGGCATAGCATGCGCCGCTCATAAAATCGAGTATGCGCTGAGCCGTTTCAACTTCGATCTGCTCCATGTTCACGATGACGGGCTTTCTGCCCTTCAGATTGTCGATGATGTTTTGTGTGTCTTCATAGCTGACAGGGCGATAAACGATCATCTTTCCGCAATTGACTCCGGGAAGGCTGACAACATTTCCCGTTGACAAAACGCGGCGTTCCGTGGATTTTTTCCGTTCCTCGGGAACAGTCTCCGTCTCTCGGAGACCGTCCTCCGGTTCTTCGTCGTACTCGACATCGTCCTTGCCGAATCCGATATATTCCATGAATTTGTTTAGGATCTTTGCCATTCGGTATGATTCCTCCAAAAGAATATTCTCCGTTGGCACTTGGAGAAATTGGGCGGCGACAAACTCCGCCCGCGGTGCATCGGCCTAAACCCGCACCCTGCCGTAGTCTCTTGCGCCGAAAATTGCGGAACCTATCCGCAGCATCGTTGCGCCTTCGGCAACGGCAGCTTTATAATCTCCGCTCATGCCCATTGAAAGCTGTTCAGCCGCAAAATTGGGGAAGGAAAACTCTCCCGCTGCAAGGAACAGCTCCCGCATCTTTGCGAAAAAGTACCGTGTTTCGTCCTCATTGCCCGCAGGAGGAACGCACATCAGTCCTTTTACCGAAAGATTCCGCATGTCGGAAACTAACTTGAGTAATTCGGGCAGTTCGCCCGGCAGAATGCCCGATTTTTGTTCTTCACCGCCGATATTAATCTCGATAAGAACGGGCTGGACAAGCCCCGTTTTTTGCGCAAGCCTGTTTATTTCCTCGGCAAGCGCAAGCCTGTCAACAGATTGGATAAGCTCCGCTTTGCCGACAACATATTTCGCCTTGTTCGTTTGCAGCGCACCGATAAAATGCGGCCGAACGCCCTGCGCGGTGAAAAAATCGAATTTATCGCGAAATTCCTGCGCGCGATTTTCGCCGACCTCCGCAAGTCCGGCCTTGAGCACAGGCAGTATCTCCGCGCAGGTTTTGAATTTTGTTGCGCCCACAAGCCGAATTTCGGAAGGATCGCGGCCGGCTTTGTATGCTGCTTCCGCAATTTCATCGCAAACACGGCGATAATTTTCCGCAGTTTGAGCCGCAGCGGGCTCTTCGTTTAACAGTTTATCTTCCATAGTTCAAATTTTCCTGTTTTTCTTATATCTTACGGTATCCAATAGCGAACTCCGACGGCTATCGGCATATCCTGATCTTCGCGAACGTTTATCACCGCACGTTTGTCATCCGCCGAAAGCACATTAACAAATATGCAGTATTTGCCGTCGCTCAGCAGCAATTCGATATACGGGACACCGTTTTCGAATTGAATCGCCTGTTTGCTGACGCAAATATCGGAAGCATCGAACCGAACCGTCAGCTCAATGCAGCGCGTGTTCAGAAATTCTGTCGGTGCGCCCTCAACCTTCAGAATGTTTACGACTTTTTGCCGCTCACGATAGGTTCAAGCGCAACAGCGGTATAAGTTCCGTGACCCTTTGCGGCGATTGAATAGCTCCGTCCGCCGACGCAGCGCAAAGCCTCATCCGCACCGGTCAGAAACACGCAGTACCACTCATCTCCGCCGACAAGCCTGTATGCCGATGTGTCCGAAGCCGTTGTCCATGCCGCACCGCCCTTGCCCTTTATGACGGATGAAACAAGGTCGCTTGTCAAAATCGAGAGCTTGTCCGCATTGAGCGCGTTTTCGTAATCGTCGAAATAGAAACTTACAAACCCGGATTCCTGCGAATAAAGCACGTGTCGCTGGGTTTCCACAACCTCCGCAAGCGCATCCGCCTGCGAATAAAGGGCGCGAAGTGTTTCCGTTTCCTGCAAATTTTCGCGCAGGTAATCCGTGCGGGATGCAAGCGCATCAAGAAGCTCCGCCTCCTGTCGGCGCACCTCGCAGAGTTGCCCGCCATGAGTTCCTCTGCAATGTTCTCCTCGAGCAGGGCTATCGATTCGTTATACCCGCGAATGGTTTTGTCCCTTGTTTCACCGAGCAGTGCAAGCTGTTCGTCGTAAATTTCGGCATGTTTGCGCATAAGCGCAGCTGCCTGTTCCTCGCTGTATCCGCGGCGATAGATCTGCATTATTTTTGTATCGGGTTCGACCATGCGCCTTCCTCCGCAAAATAATCCGCAAGATCAAATGCTTCGCTTGTGATAACCTTTTCTTTGCGGACAATAACAGCATTATAATCAACATCAACCGTGACGCTGCCCGTCTCGGCAATGCCTTCGGCACCGCCGCGAACAAGTATCACGAGCACTGCAACGAGAATTGCCGCAAGCAGCCCCGCAATTATCCAAAGCGGATTTATCTTTTTTATGCGTTTGCGCTTAAGTTTTATTACGTTGTTTGTGTTCAATTCAACCCCCGGTCGCTTTTTTTGCGGGATCGCCCGCATATTTTCGGCAGGGAAGGCAAGCCTGCGGATGCTTTACTGCACGCTGTCTGCGGGATCGTATCCCGTTTTTGTGCTTTTGCCGTACTGCCTGTTAAAATTTTCTTTATTTTTTTCGCAATACTTGCGATAAAGATCCTCCGCGCTCATTCCTGCCCGCAGGCACATGCTGACAAAGAAGTGAAGCACATCAACCAGCTCGTCCTGCAGGGCCTCGGTGTTGACAGTTCGTTTGTTCTTCCACCATTGAAGTTGACCTCATCAAGAACCTCGCTCAGCTCGCTTATCATCGCAAGCACAAGCCTTTGTTCCCATTCCTCAACGGAGAAATCCAACCCGCGCCGCGCCGCAATATCATCATTCAGAAGTTTTTGCATTGCAAATATCGCTGCAAGCCTGTCCATGTTTTCGAATGCGGAATATTCGATTCCGCCGTTAAGCACCGATTCCGCCGCATTGCGGCGGTTTTCGGCGGTTTTGTCCATATCTTTTTCCATAGCGTTTTTAAACCTTTTCGGCAGTATCCGTGTTCCCGGGCACTTTTTGCTTCTCAGCGGCGTCCGCGTATGATATCCTCGAGTTCCTGCGCGTATTCGGCGGTTCTTCCGACAAATACGGCGGTCATCTTTGAAAAGTCGCAGACTGTCGGCAGTATCGCACGAATATCGTCAAGTGTCACGGCATCGATCCTTCGGATAATCTCCTCCTCGGAAAGATAGTCCGTACCCATAAGTTCCGTGCGCCCGATTGCGGAAGAATGCGCCGAAGTGTTCTCGCGCCCAAGCAGATAACCGGTTTTCATTTGGTTTTTGCTGCGCACCAGTTCGTCGGAAGTAATGCCTTTTTTGCAAATCTCGCTGTATTCATCCAGCATCAGCTTCAGCACTTCCGCAGTCTGCTTTTCGCCCGTGCCGGCATACAGCGTGAAGTAACCGCTGTTGCGGTAGAAGGACGGAGCGGAATAAACGGAATATGCCATGCCGCGTTTTTCGCGTATGCTTTGGAACAGGCGTGAACTCATGCTTCCGCCAACGGCATTATTCAGCATATAAAGCGGATACTGCCCGTCGGATTCGGCTGCAAATCCGGGGAAGCCGAGGCAGATATGCGTTTGTTCAACATCCTTTTCAAAAAGGTTGAACGACCTTTCCCCGGCGGGGCTGCCGTAATTGAAATCGTGCTTTTCGGCTTTTCCGGTTATTGTAAAAGCATTTTCAACAAGTTCGCGGAAGCGTGCGGGGTCAAAACATCCTGCGGCGGATATTACCATGTTATCCGGCTTGTAGAACTGATTCATGCAGCCCGTCAGCGTATCCCTCGTGAACGCACCGACACTCTCCGCATTGCCGAGAACGGGCATTGCCAGTCTGTCCCCGCTGTAATAGGCTTTGCAAAGCTCCTCATGCGCAAGATCCTCGGGAGAGTCCTCGTTCATTGCGATTTCTTCAAGCACAACGCCCTTTTCGCGCTCAATATCGCCCGGATCAAACTTTGAATTGCAGACAAGATCCGCAAGAATGTCAAGCGCGGCGGGAAGGTTTTCTTCAAGCACCTTAACATAGAAACAGGTGCATTCCTTTGAAGTAAAGGCGTTCAGATTGCCGCCGACGGAATCAATTTCTTCCGCAATATCGGCCGCAGAGCGGCGATACGTTCCCTTGAAGAGCATATGTTCGATGAAATGCGACACGCCCGCTTCCGCAGGTGTTCTTTCAAAAACGGAACCTGCGCCTATCCAGACTCCGACAGAAACGGAGCGATAGTTTTCCATTGTTTCGCCGACGATGCGCAGCCCGTTTTTCAGTGTTTCACGATAAATCATATTCATTGCCTTTTCCTCTTTCTTGAAAAGGCAATGTGCCGGTTTCAGCGCACATAAACCTCCTCAATCATATATTGTACCGCTTACTGAGCCCGCCGTCAACCCCTTTCCCGATATATAGTCCAAAATATACGGTAAAGCTTTTGAAAATGCTGCCGTCGGCTCGGCAAGCAGGATGTCGCCGCCGTTAGTGTTGCCCTCAGTGCGCTTAAATATGTCTTCCGCGCTGCCCTTTGTGCAGACAAGATCCAAAGTGCAGAGCACCGTTGTGAGCCCAAGCCTTCCCGCCGCGCGGTTGGACACGCCGGAAGCACGGCTGCCGCAATAATAAACCGTCGGGACGGCCGCCGCGCCCAGCACGCTTTCTATGCAGTCGAGCGATTTTTGAATATCCTTCAAAACAAAATCCACCCCTCCGTCCTTTGACGGCGCATAGCCCATGGTTGCGATTTCATGCCCTTGAGCTGCTATTTTTTTGAGCATTGCAGGACTGCGCTCAACCCATTCTCCGCTGACGGCAAAGGTTATGCGCACGCCGCGTTCCTCAAGCACCGCCAATATTTCATCCAATGCGGCGGCATCCCACGTTACGGCGCATTCTATCGCAACACACTTCCTGTTGTTTCCGTGATAAATCGGAAAGCCCGATACGCTCGCAGGCTGTGCCCTGTGCGACAGGCTGAGTGCAAAATACAGCCCGAGAATTATTGCCGCAAGCACCGTGTTTACAAGTGCAACCTTCAGGTTTCGTCTTCTCATAAGTTTTCCTCCGCCTTTGATTTCCGCCCGCATAGCGCGGGCTTTTTTACAGCTTATGCAGGCAGGGACGGGATATGCGCGGGTGTTGGGGGTGGGGACAAACCGCACCCTCGGCGCGCAAAGACGAATAAGTTCAAATTAAATTTACCTTTAAGGTTAATTTGCTGTTGATTTTTCCTTTGATTCATGTTATAATATAGTTAGCCCTTATAAACTATGCGAGGTGAGCCGTTGGAGATTGAATATAAAAACAAGCGCATTGAGAAAATATGTACCGATGCGGCCGCAGCGCGTGCTAAATACGGTGAACAAATGGCTGCTAAAATCCATATGCGAGTGGATAATCTGCGTGCAGCCACAAACGTTGAAATGCTGCTAAGCAGCCGCATCGGCCGCTGTCACATGTTGCGACATGATAGGCAGGGTCAATACGCTATGGATCTTCTGAACGGAATGCGGCTGATTTTTGAAAAGCACGGCACCACAATACAAATTGCGTACATTATGGAAATCACCGACTATCATTAGGCGCGCCCAAAACAGTTTGACTGTTTCGCGAAAAAATTTGAAGTCTTGATCTTTTTTCATGAAAACAGTATTAAGTGAAGTTTCCTTAAACCCTTCTGATTCATTCGCTTGTCCGCGAAAAAGCTCAAACCCGACTTTTTTGTGAACGCAAGCTTAAATCAGAAATCTCTCGGCCGCATAATATAGTTGAACGGAGGAAAAATGGAGATGAAAACAAGCCGCACTTTTATTGCTGTCCCCCCGGGAGCAACAATCAGGGAACAGCTCGATGACAGAGGAATGAGCCAAAAGGAGTTCTCTTCCCGGATGGGAATGTCCGAAAAACATATAAGTCGATTGATTAACGGGGACGTGCAGCTCACCCCCGAAGTCGCGTACAAGTTGGAAATGGTTCTTGCGTGCCCGCCGAATTTTGGAACAACCTCGAAGCTATCTATCGTGAAAAACTTGTGAAGGTTGAAATGGAAAACGCACTGGATGCGGACAAAGAACTTGCCAAGAAATTCCTTATACGGAAATGGCCGCGATGGGCTGGGTTCCGACAACCCGAAAGTCCAATGAGCGTGTTGTTAATCTTCGGAAGTATTTCGAGGTTGCTCAGCTCGGCCGACTTGAAAACGCCGAATTGATTCCCGCTATCGCATGTCGCAGGTTATCCATTACCGAAAAAGGCGACTTCGCGCTGATAGCATGGGCCAGCGTGCAAAAATTGAAGCACGTTATATCGAAACAACAAGAACTAACCTGTGTGAGCTTGAAAAACGCTTGCATGAAATACGTGCTTTGACGCTCAAGGAGCCGTCATCGTTCTGTGAGGAGCTGTCGGATTTACTGACCAACTGCGGGATTGCCCCTGTGTTTCTTCCACACCTAAGCGGCTCTTTTCTGCATGGAGCAACCTTCTATGACAACGGAAAAATCGTAATGGGATTGACCCTGCGCGGAAAGGACGCCGACAGATTTTGGTTCAGCCTTTTCCACGAAATAGGACACATTATGCTCGGGCATTTGACTAAAAGCACCGGAGCGGACAATGCCGATGAAGAGGCTGCCGATTGCTTTGCGAAAGATGTGTTGATTCCTCCGGATGAATACAATTCCTTTTTGAAAAAAAGCATCTTCACGCGGGAAGCAATAATAGATTTTGCTGCCTCGATCGGCATAGCTCCCGGAATAATCGTTGGCCGTCTGCAAAAAGAAGGGCATATCGATTTCAACCGACTGAACGACCTCAAGGTTAAATATGAATTAACCTCAAACGCTGACTTTTAGGCGCATTCTGAATGACAAGCTTTCATGTTCGTTAACCAAAGACTTCACCATCCGGTTGCCTAATTCCGCAGCCAATGCAGCCTCTTCACCAAAATGCGCCGACTCGCAGAGCGAGTCGGCGCATTTTATTACTTTGTTTCAAACGGCGTTCGTTTTTGCCGCCCGTTTATATCCTTTCGGAATTATCTTCTGCCCTCTTCGGGAATGAGTCCCTTGCGGGTAAGGTCAATCTTGCCGTCGGGTTTGATTTCGATTACGCGAACAAGAATCTCATCGCCGATGCTGACAACATCCTCAACGCGCTCAACGCGCTTGTTGGAGAGCTTCGAAATATGAACAAGACCCTTCTTTCCGGGTTTCAGCTCAACCTGTGCGCCGATGGGAAGAATATTCACAACCTTGCCGAGAATCACATCACCGACCTGAATATCGCGAACGATATTGTCGATAATGTTCTTTGCTTTTTCAGCCGCTGCCGCATCGGTGCTTGCGATGAACACCCTGCCGTCATCCTCGATATCGATCTTGACACCGGTTTCGGCAATGATGCCGTTGATGGTCTTGCCGCCGCTGCCGATAACTTCGCGAATCTTATCGGGGTTGATGCTGAACTGCAGGATACGCGGTGCAAACGGGGAAAGCTCGGGGCGCGGAGTGTGAATGGTCTCCATCATTCTGTCAAGAATGAACAGCCTGCCCTGACGCGCCTGTTCAAGCGCACGGGTGAGGATCTGCTTATCGATACCCTTGATTTTGATGTCCATTTGGATTGCGGTGATGCCGCTCTGGGTGCCCGCAACCTTAAAGTCCATATCGCCCATGAAGTCCTCAAGGCCCTGAATATCGGTGAGTATTGCAATGTTGCCGGTGCTGTCGTCCTTGATAAGACCCATTGCACAGCCTGCAACGGGAGCCTTGATGGGAACGCCTGCATCCATAAGCGCGAGCGTGCTGCCGCAGATGGAAGCCTGGGAAGTTGAACCGTTGCTGGATACAACCTCGGAAACAAGGCGGATCGCATACGGAAATTCGTTTTCATCGGGAATGACGGGCAGGAGAGCGCGCTCCGCAAGTGCGCCGTGGCCGATTTCGCGCCTGCCGGGGCTGCCGAGACGCTTTACCTCGCCGGTGCTGTAGGGGGGCATGTTGTAATGATGAATATAGCGTTTAAATTCCTCTTCACCGATGCCGTCGATCGTCTGTCCGTCGCCGAGAGTGCCGAGAGTCGCAATCGTCATGACCTGAGTCTGGCCGCGGGTGAACACCGCCGAACCGTGAGTGCGGGGAAGGATGCCGACTTCGCTCCAAATGGGGCGGATCTGCGTGTGGGTTCTGCCGTCGGGACGGATACCCTTGTTGATTATCTTGTCACGCAGGATCTCCTTCATGAGATTGTAAAGAACGGCGTCAATATCCGCTGCGCCGTCGGGATATTCCTCGGCAAAATGCGCAATGGTTTCAGCCTTGACCTGTTCGGTGCGAACCTCGCGTTCCTTACGGTCAAATGTGTCAAGCTGCCATTCGACCTTGCACGCGCAAATTCAACGACCTTTGCCTTCAGCTCCTCATCGGGAGTGTGAATAACGGGAACGATTTTTTCCTTGCCGACTTCCGCCTGAATCGTTTTGATCCATTCAACGATCTGCTTGATGTATTCATGGCCGAAAAGGATCGCATCGAGCATTTCCTGTTCGGAAATCTCGTTTGCGCCCGCTTCAACCATCATAACTGCGTCCGCCGTGCCCGCAACGGTAAGGTGCAGGCGGCTGCGGCTGCGCTGCTCAAAATTGGGATTGATGACATACTGCCCGTCAACATAGCCGACGCTGACCGCGCCTATGGGGCCGGCAAAGGGAGCTTCGCTGATGGACAGCGCAATTGAAGCACCGTTCATTGCAAGCACATCGGGAGTAACATCGCGCTCAACGCTCATTGCGGTTGCAACAACCTGAACGTCGTTATAGAAACCCTTCGGGAAAAGGGGACGAATGGGTCGGTCGATAAGGCGGCTTGTCAAAATCGCCTTTTCGGACGGACGGCCTTCACGTTTTATAAAACCGCCGGGAATTTTGCCTGCGGCATACATTTTTTCTTCATAGTCGCAGCTGAGGGGAAGAAATCCGCACCCTCGCGTGCCTGCTTTGCAACGGTTGCGCAAACCAGCAGTGCGGTATAACCGCAGCTGATAAGTATCGCACCGCCCGCCTGCTCGGCGTACTTGCCCGTTTCAACGGTGATCGTGCGCCCTGCAAGCTCAAATGTAAATTTCTTTTGCATTATTATTTATATCCTTTCAATTATAGCTCTCGATTTATGGCTCTCCATTGCAGCGTGTCCGCTGTTTTGCCGCGTCTTCGGAATGATTTTCGCAATAAACAGTTTTAACGCTTCTGTATGCGGCGCATACGTTTTTTGCAAACAAAATTTTTAACCGTCACACGCAATGCACGAAAATTCCGCCCCGAAGCACTTATCCGTGCCGTTATGACCCCTAAAAATTTTGCTTGCTCCGCAATCCGCCGCCGCAAATTTGCAAAGAAAGGCGGGTAACTCCGCCCCGCCCTTCCGTTTTTGTTGTATAAAATTACTTCCTGATGCCCAGGGATGCAATGATCGCCCTGTAACGCTCGATGTCAACTTCCTTAAGGTAGTTGAGCAGACCGCGACGCTTACCGACCATCTTCAGCAGACCGCGACGGGAATGGTTATCCTTCTGGTGAGTCTTGAGGTGCTCGGTGAGGTGGTTGATGCGCTGTGTGAGCAGAGCAATCTGAACCTCGGGAGAACCGGTGTCGCCTTCGTGAAGGGCATACTTTGCAATGATTTCGTTTTTGAGTTCCTTTTCCATTTGAAACCTCCGTAATTCAGAATGTGCCGAATGATCGGCAGTTATTAATCCCTGTCTGCTGCGTGACGCGTCGGAGCTTCGCGAAACGAAGCGGACAGATTGCCGCGGAGAACGCAAAATTCATTTTGAACATGCAATTCTCCGAACATAGCAATTTATTCTAACATACCTGCGGACTGTTGTAAAGGGCGGAAAAGTGAATTTGAACAGCTGTGAAGCAATATATTTGAACTCGCTGCATAATCGAAACTAATCCCGCGTGAACATCCCCGATTGAACCTGCATAGGAAACAAACTGTTTGTATGTCAAATAAAATATATTTATTCGAGGGAGGGAATTGTATTGAGGCTTTGTCGCATGGGTGATATAATATCATTAAACAAAAAGACAATGCAGCAGGCCTAATCGATGTCGGCCGCATTGACAGGCAACCCAAAGCTTCCCGCATATGACTCGTTTTCGTAATTTGTTCTTGCGGCGGGCGGCACTTGCAACCCGGTTACTACGGCACACGGCAGCCGCTGATGCCGTTCAAATAAGAAAAGGAGTAAATTGTTATGTTTCTGAAATCCAAACGCTTTCTTTCCCTCTTCCTCTGCGCCGTGCTGACTCTGGCTGCGTTTTCTCCTGTTTTCGGCGAAATATCTTCCGAAAGTACGGGAACAAAGTTCTTCAGCGATATTGATACCGAAAAGGTGATCGCTTTTTTGCAGCAGCCGGCGGGCGATACAGGCTATTGCAACGGTGAAATTCTTAGAATTACACGCGGTTTACCGCCTGTGTATAACGGCGAGTTCAATGCTTCTTTTTTTAGTTATGTGCCGGCTCACCTTCTATCCCCCACACCGGATACTTTGGGGTCCACCCGTTTCGAAATCCAGGGCATTTACGAAGACGGCATTCTGTATTGGTATTGTTATGATACTGTCGATTTTTACGGTGAGTTTGACTTTTCCGGCACAACCATAGCCGCATTGTGTACTCCCGGCATCCGCACCCACATCTCCAAAGTTGAACTTAGCAACTGTGAAGGCCTTTGGCTTTTGGATTTTTTGAACCAGCCTTACTGCACGCAGGCACGCGCACTGAATTGCCCGAACCTGCGCGGAGTCAACCTTTCCGGCGTGTATACAGACATTGAGGTTCAACCCCGGCTGTTTTCCCGCCCCGTCAGGCTTAACACCCTCGGCAGCGGCACGGTAAGCTTCGTTTACGGCGAAAGCGGAACCGAAATCGGCGATGAAAACGAAACAGGCAGCGTCGGCGCACAGGGCGAAAACTTCCTCGGCTGGTATTCGGAGGGCAGCATTCACAGTGCGGAAGCCGATTTCGAAATTACCGACGGTATTTCGGCAACAGCCTGCTTTGCGGGTGATATCAACGCGGACGGAAACATCACAATGCAGGATGCAATTGCCGCTCTGCGTGCGGCAGTCGGTGTTACGGATATGAACAGCATCGACTTTGCAATGGCGGATGTCGATTGCAGCGGAAACATCGGCATTCCCGATGCGCTTGCAATTGCAAGGCTCTGCATGGGCGTGCTTTGATAAAAGCTTTGACAAAAATCTGAATAAACGCTGATTCGGCAGGCAGACGAACGGGCGGAATCGGCAGCTTCCTGAGTTATTATTAAAAACCTCCTGCTTTTGTCGGGAGGTTTTTTGTGCGGCAAAACAGGCGGCAGAATAAATTGAACCGATGCCCGCAAAGAAGAGCTGCGCGTCCTGCGGATTTTGCGGTAGACAAGCGGAATTTAAAGTGGTAAAATAGATGCATGACTATGGACAGGTTAAATATACTCGAAGTACGGTGCTCATTTGCGCCAAACGGGCAGGAGTGAACGAATGTCAGGAAGCAGATCCAAATTACCGATTGCGGCACTTGCCGCACTTCTTCTCGCAACGGCGGGCTTTTTTACATACCTTTTGCGTGAAGCGGCGGCAAAGGACGACGCCGCGCCCGTTATCGTTTGCTCTTCCTCCGAAATTCACGTCAGCGTTGATGCTTCCGAAGAGGAGCTGCTTTTCGGCGTTACGGCAATGGACGCGGAGGACGGCGACATTACTTCATCGGTCGTTATCGAGAGCATTTCATCGTTTGTTGAGCCGGGCAAGAGCATCATAACATATGCCGCGTTTGATTCGCATAACCATGTTGCAACGGCCTCACGCACTCTTTATTACACCGATTATCATTCGCCGCGGTTTCGCATCACCGATTCGCTGCAATTTTTATCCGGAACGGTTATCAATCCTCTGCTGTATATCACGGCCGAGGACTGCATTGACGGCGATATTTCCAACAAAATTTCAATGACCCTGCTCGAATCCGGCGACTATATATCAGCAATCGGCGTTCATCCGGTTGAGTTCCGCGTTACCAACAGCCTCGGCGACGTTTCGTCGCTGCAAACCGAAATCGTTGTTTATGAGCGTTCATCCTATAACGCACCCTCAATAGTTCTTTCCGACTACCTTGTTTACACCGAGCCCGGCGAAAGAATCAATCCCATCGACTATGTTCGTGAGATCGCATTTTTGCGTGAAAGCTACACGGTTGAGCAATACGGTGCGGAAAACCTTGTTATTGACGATTCGGAGCTTAACATTGCAAAGCCCGGAATATACAAGGTGACGATTTACTGCGAGCGCGGGGATGCGACCGGTTCGGCGACGCTGCTTGTTGCCGTGACCGATTCGGTTTCAGCCTCATAAAAAGGGAGAGCAACAAACTATGTCAATATTTTCAAAAAACGATCTTCCCGCGGCTGAGGAGCGGCAGATTCGCCCGGATGCAGGCATTGTTGCCGCCGAGCTTATCCGCTGCCGTTGGCTGCTGCTCATCGGGCTGCTCATATCCGCCATGCTGTCCTATGTTTTTGTTACGGAGACTTACAAAGAAGAGTATTCATCCACCGCAACCTTTTTCGTAACGAGCAAGGGGTCGGTGACTTCAACCGTTTTTACAAATATCGAAACCGCAAAAAGCCTTACCGAAGCATTCCAGTATCTGCTTGAAAGCGATGCAATGCGCCGAACGGTGCTTGATGCAATCGGCGAAACGGAGTTTTCCGGCACGATAACAACATCCCAGCTTCCGGAAACCAACATCATGTCGCTCACAGTGACATCGGACTCGCCCGGGCTGACATTCAAAATAATCCGCGCCGTTATAAACAACCATCATCTTATAACGGACAATGTCATGTCCAACGCCGCGATGGACGTGCTTATGCAGCCCACCGTTCCGAAAGCTCCGACTCACGCGCTCAACCGCCGCAGCGGCGTTATTAAGTACACCGCAATTTTGTTTGCCGTCATTGTTTCGGCAACCGTTGTTTATATCATCCTTTCCGACAAAGTCCGCAGTGAAAGAGATCTTTCCGCACTTTTGCCGAGCTGTGAACGGCTTTCGACTTTCGGCTGCGAAAAACACAGGCGCACCCTTCGCAGCCGCCTCCGCCGCAGCCGCAGCGCAAAAAAAGCCGCTTCCGAAAGCCTGCTTGTCAGCAATCCCACAACGAGCTTCGGCTATGCGGAAACCTTCCGCCTGCTCCGCACGCGTGTTGAATACCTTTTGAACAAAAACGGGCAGAAAACCCTGCTTATTGCAAGTGTTGCCGAAGGCGAGGGCAAAACAATTACCGCAGCAAATCTTGCCGTCATGCTTTCATATGCGGGCAACAAAGTTTTGCTGATTGACGGAAATTGCGACACCAACGGCAACCCCGGGCTTTCAAAGCTTTTCGGCATCACACCGAAAGATGAGGACTGCCTCTGCGCCCGCCTTGAAACGGGCAATGTTTCGGGTCTGCCTTCTCCGGAGGGCGCAAAGCACCTTCGGCTGCTTCCGAACAACGATTTTTCGGGCGATGCGGCCGATATTGTCGTTTCCGAAAAAATGAACAAGCTCATTCGAGCCGCCCGCGAACAATATGATTTCATAATCATCGACACTCCCGCACTGTGCCGCTCCGGGCTTGCGGAATACTATGCGGAGCTTTCGGACTGCGCTGTCATGGTTGTTCGGCAGGGCGTCGCTTCCGGCAGAAGCATACGCGATGCGGTCGATACGCTTTCCGGCAGCACGCAGATACTCGGCTGCATTTTAAACGATGTCCGCAAGGTCGGATTCCTGAGCGGGCTTTTGTCCGGCGGCTACGGCAGGCAGTACGGTTACGGAAAATATTACAGCAAATATGGGTACGGCGACTACGGCAAATACGGCTACGGCGGCTACGGCGGCTACGGCGGCCGCGGTTCATCCGAAAATAACGGGGGAGGGAAACGTCAATGAGCGAATACGACTGCCGCGCAGGTTTCGGCACACATGCACACGGAAGAGAAAGCTCTGCCGATGCGGCGGATTCATCATTTGATCTTTCGGTGTTTGCAAAGGATTCCCTGCGGATGCTTCTTCGGCTTTTCTGGCTTCCGCTTTTGCTTGCCGTTGTGTTCAGCGCACTCTTCTGTTACAACGCAAAACGTTCGTATCGGCCGATGTACAAAGCCTCCGCAACGTTTACTGTCAACGTTGTGGGCATGTCCGGTGCAAGTGCTTCTTATTATTCCAAATCAACTGCGGAGCAGTTTGCGCGAACCTTTCCGTATATTCTCACAAGCGGCGTGCTTCGCAACCTTATATGCGAGGATCTGAAGCTTAAAACGCTTCCCGCCTCCATCAATGCCTATGTTGAAGGAACGACCACGCTCTTCACCCTTGAAACAACCGCTGCCGATCCCGAGCTTGCGTACAAAGTTCTTGTATCTGCAATCGACAAATATCCACAGGTTGCAAACTATGTTGTCGGCAACACGGAGCTCACGCTCATCAGCCCTCCCGCAGTTCCCTCTGCACCCTATAACAGCCTCAGTTACGCAAGCTGTATCAAAAAGGGCGCCGCACTCGGGATTCTTCTCGGCATTGCAGTGGCCGTTATTGCTGCCGCAACGCGAAAAACCGTTCGCAGCACAGCCGAACTCAAATCGATTCTCAACCTTCGCTGCATCGGCACGCTGCCCTATGAGCGCGTGAATCGCCGCCTGCGCAACAAGGACTCCGTCTCGCTGCGCGATGACGATGTTACAAAAAACTTCGGCGATTCAATAAAGCTTATCCGCAGCAGGATTCAAAAATCCGCCGAGGAACACGGCGACAAGGTCATTTTGTTCGCAAGCTCCGTTCCCGGCGAGGGTAAAACAACCGTTGCGCTGAACACCGCCGTTGCACTTGCACAGGAAGGCAAATGCACCGTGCTTATCGATTGCGACGTGCGCAAGCCTGCAACTATCGGCGATTTCCGCGGACTTAAACCGGCCGGATTGGTTGAATACCTTAACGGCACGGCGGAGCTTGCGGACATTATCAGCCAGCCTGTGGATAATCTTTTTGTAATCAACGGCAATACCACTGCGGACAATGCCGCCGAGCTTTTCCGCACCGATAAAATGGCAGAGCTCATCAACGCTCTGCGCGAGGTTGCGGAGCTTATCATTTTGGATTCCCCGCCCTGCGCCATCCTTGCGGATGCACAGGTGCTTGCGGGATATTCCGATTGTGCGGTGTATGTTGTTTGCCGTGAATACACGCGCAAAAGCAGCCTTATTAACGGCATCGGCAACCTTTCGCACACGGCGTCAGGTTCATCGGCTATGTTCTGAACAATGCTCAAAGCTCCGCTTCCGGTTTGAATTACGGAAGATATTCCCGCTACGGAAGGTATTCCGACAGGTACGGAAGGTACGGAAGATACGGAAAATACGGAAAATACGGAAGGTACGGAAAAAGCAAATAAAGCGGAAAGACCGGCAGCTGAAAAAAGCCGCATGTTCCGTTGATTGCTCCGCACGTTTTTAACCCGCAAAATACAAAGGAGGATCGAAATGCAGGATTATAAAACAGAATATCAGCGTTGGCTTAACAGCAGCGCGATCGATGAAAAAACCCGCGCCGAGCTTCTTTCCGTTAAGGATAACGAAAAAGAGCAGGAAGACAGATTTTATACCGAGCTTGAATTCGGAACGGCCGGTCTGCGCGGCATTCTCGGTGCCGGCACAAACAGAATGAACGTATATGTCGTTCGCAGAGCGACTGCGGGGCTTGCCGCCGTCATTTCCAAAATATCCCCGGCACTGGCGGCACGCGGAGTTGCCATTGCGTATGATTCGCGCCGCTGCTCAAAGGAATTTGCTTATGAAGCTGCGCGAACGCTTGCCGTCTGCGGCATTCGCAGTTTTGTTTTTTCTTCCATTCACAGCGTTCCCCAGCTTTCGTTTGCCGTGCGGGAATTATGGTGCGCAGCGGGCATCGTAATCACCGCAAGCCACAATCCGCCGCAGTACAACGGTTATAAAGTCTACTGGTCGCACGGCGGACAGGTCGGCCCCGAGCTTGCGGAAAAGATTTTTGAAAGCATCCGCCGCGCAGATTATTTCGACATCGACACGAGCTCACTCGCTTCGGTGAACGAAAGCCAGATGATCTGCACCGTCAGCGATCTTGTTGATGAAGCATACTATAAAAAAGCTCTTTCTCTCCGCCTCAATCCCGAATTGATGCAGGAGCGCGGCGCAAACTATCGCGTGGTTTACACTCCGCTGCACGGCGCGGGGCTTGTTCCCGTGACGGAGATCTTAAAGCGGGCAGGGCTTAAAAAACTGCGCGTTGTTGAAGAACAGGCGCAGCCCGACGGCGATTTTCCGACCGTTGCGGCACCGAATCCCGAAGATCCGAACGCATTTACACTCGCCTTGCAGCTTGCGAAAAAAACCGATGCACAACTTCTTCTTGCAACGGACCCGGATTCCGACAGGCTTGGCGTCATTTGCCGCTCAAAGGGCGGAAAATATCGTCCCCTTACCGGGAACCAGATCGGCTGCCTTCTGATTTACTATATTTTGACCATGCGGCGCGAACGCGGAGAGCTGCCCGATGATGCCTTCGTTGTTAAATCCCTCGTCAGCACCGGGCTTGCGGACGCGATATGCGCTGCTTTCGGGGTTGAAATGCGCACCGTTCCGACGGGGTTCCGTTTTATTGCAGAGCAAATCGATCTTGCCGCAAAGCAGCACAAGGCACTTTCATGTTCGGCTTTGAGGAGAGTTACGGCTTCCTTGCCGGCGATTTCGTTCACGATAAGGATGCAATCTCAACCGCTCTTCTCGTTTGCGAAGCAGCAATTTACTGCGAGAGCAAAGGGTCAACTCTTTGGAACATGCTGCAGGAGATTTACCAAAAATTCGGCTGCTATTTTGAAAAAACAAAATCCTACACCCTTGCGGGCCGTGAGGGCATGGAACGCATTTGCCGCGCAATGAGCGACCTCCGCAGCAAAACGCCGCAGCAGTTCGGTGCGCACAAGGTTAAAGTTTTTGAGGATTATTCCAACGGAACAACAAAGGATTTCGAGTTTAATCTTTCTTTTGCTGCTCGGCTGCCGCAATGCAATGTTCTTCGTTTTACTTTCAGCGAAGGCGGAAACTCCTCCGTTATTGTCCGCCCGAGCGGAACAGAACCCAAGCTGAAGCTTTACATCAGTGCTTCCGCAAAAACGCATGCGGAGGCCGAGCAGAAAACCAATGAGCTGCTTGCGGCGGCGAATGCCTTTATTGAGGAAAGCATCAAAAGCTGACACTGCGCCGGCGCACCGTGCCTCGCCGCAGAAAGCTGCCGGACATAAAAGCATATAATTCAGCATACGAAACCACCCGCCGTTCGGCAGGTGGTTTTCGTGCACTTTGTATTCCCCGATCGTGCGGAGTGAGTTCCGAGCACTCCGCAAAAGAAAAATGCATTAAGAATGTGTGAGTTGCTCCGTTTCACCCGCTTTTGCGGAAAGGAGCCTGAACCGTGCCGCTTTATGCGCCGATTCCGAGTGCAGCGCGAAGGATGAGCAGTGCATCCGCCTGATCAACGGTACCGCTGCCGTCGAAATCCGCCGCTGCAAGCTGTTCCTCCGTAAGAGTTTCCACGCCGAGCATATAGCGGAGAACGAGGAGTGCATCCCCTGTTTCAATCGCGCCGCTGCCGTTTACATCACCGGGAACCGGTTCGGGGGTTTCGCCGCCCGCGCCGATGACCGTTACGGTGTCAAGCAGGAGGGACATAACATCCGTGCAATCGCAGTGATGCCACGCAAGGTAAATTGTCTGCCCTTTATATGCGGAGAGATCGACAACGCGCGCCTCATATGAAGTGTTGGAGAGTGTTTCGCTCAAAAGCACCTCGGTGAAACTCGCATTCAAATTATCGGTCGTGCTGAGTCTGAGTTCGTAATGTTCACCGGCAAATCCGTCGCAGGAGACGAAATATTGAAGAGTATAGACCGCACTGTCTCCGGAAAGCTCAATGGCGGGGGAGATGAGCCAGTTGTCGGGGCTTGCGGGATAGTCTTCATCAAAGGAGTCGGATGCCGCAAAACCGCCCGAACCGCCATGTGCCTTTGCACCGTTTGAGAAATACCAATAGGTATCGCTTGCAGCACCCGTTCGGCGAACCCATCTGTCGTTGGGGCTGTTGTCAAATGTTTCTTCGAACAGAACCGTGCGGTTCACAACGTTGACGGTAATCGTGTCGGTAAATCCGCCCTCTTCGGTGGTTACGGTGATAATTGCCGAACCGACTGCAACGCCGGATGCAATGCCGTTCTCGCTGACGGTCACAACGGACTCATCGGAGGAAGTGAACGTTACGCTTTGATTCGTTGCATTTGCGGGAATAAGGCTGTAAACAAGCCGCTCCGTTCCGCCGATGGGGAGTTCCGTGCTGTCCGCCGCAAACTCAACGCCGGTCGGCGCAATGTACGGATGTTCCGCAACGCGGAGACCGTATTCGCCGGCACCGTAATAATGATAAGCGGAAACAAGCACGCGATATGTGCCGCTCATCGGTGCAGTAACATCAAGTTTCTGTCCGAATCCGAGCCCTGCGGATTCATCGTCGCAAACAAGATAGCTGCCGTCGGGTGCGATAACGTTGAGATATGTGTCGAAGCGCAGCCCGTTGGGCGAATAAGTCAGGAAATCGTATGTTTTGCCTTCAACAAGCTCAAATTCGTATCCGACAGCGTTGGTGGTTGACAGGAAGCTTGTTGTTGCCGTTGACCGTGGGAAGCGCAGGTGGGGAACAACGTTCCACGCAATAACGCCGGTGTAGTCGGTGTCCACTTCAGCGGGAGTGAACGAAAAATCCGCAAGCCCGGGCATATCATCGGGCGCGATAACGTTGATTGTGATTGAAGCCGAAAGGCCGTTCGCTGTCGTTGCAGTGACAACGACGGTGCCGCTTACATTGCTCATTGCGGAGATTTTGCCCGCGGAGGTAACGGTCACAAGACTTGTGTCGGAAGATTCCCAAGTTACCGTTTTATCGTATGCATTTTCCGGAAGTACTGTTGCAAAAACATTGGTAACGTAGCTGCCCGCCGCAAGATCGCCCTCGGTGAAATTCAGTTCAACGGATTCCGGCAATACGGGCGCAGGGACGGTTATATGAGTTGTTGCGGTGAATCCGCCGTCGGCAGTTGTTGCCGTGATATTGCATTCACCCTGCGCAACAGCGGTAACAACGCCTGCCGCGTTGACGGTTGCAACCTCTTCGTTGTCCGTTGCCCATGCAACAGTTTGAATCGTTGCGTTTTCGGGAGAGATAACGGGAACAAGCGTGAGCGGCGTGCCGATATAGACGGTTTCATTTGCGGGAAGTTCAATTCCCGTCACGGAAACAGGCTCTTCAAAGCGGATATTGTCCAACCAGACGGTATCCTCGTTCCTGTCAACGGAAGAATCCTTGGTATAACCGAAAACGAAAGTGAAGTCGCCTGCCTCTGTCACGACATAGGACTTTTCCGTCCAATCGTTTATGCCATGCATTGTGTGCGCTGCAATCACGGCACCGTTCACGGTGAGCGTGAATTTATCGTAGGTAGGTTCCGTGCTGGTTTTGATGTCGTATTTCAAAACCGTGCCCGCCGCAACACTTGCAGTCAGCGTTACAGAGGAAGTTGCCCTGCCGACGGTTTGGTTTGTTGTCTTTGCGCAGACACGCTCATCAACTGTGACCGCCTGCATGGGATATTCTGTTCCGCCGTCGGAAAAGCTGAGTGTTCCGCCCGGAACATTCAATGCGTCGTCAAGCTCGGTTCGAACGGGGCCGCTTCTGCAAAGCCGCAAAAAGGAATGATTGCCATCAGCAAGGCCACAAGCAATGCGATGGGTTTGCGAAATGCTTTCATGTTGGACTCTCCTTCGGATGTAGATAATTAACGCACAAATATGTTGTACGCATATATTGTAGCATCATTGTTTCCGAATTGCAACATTATTTTAAAAATTTGTCACAGTTTTTTCACATAAGTTTCTTATATGCCCCTGATTCCGGATTGTATACGATTATTCCGAAAAACGTGCGCAGAAACGGGCTTCACGCAGAAAGGTTTAAGTTTAAAACCGGCAGCGGCGGCAGAATTCAAAACAAAACGTGAGCCGAGAGGGTATTTCTTCCCACCGGCTCACGTTGACTGCGCATTGCGCATTGAAAACTGGTTTGCACTATGCATCAAAATTTCCATCCTGAAGCACATCGGGGATCCCATCCCCGTTTGCATCACCCGCCGCGCCCATCATTTCATTATAGCGGACGCGATAGGCGATTTTCGCTTTTTCGACCTGTTGATGAAGCATTTCTTTAACCTCACGGGGACGCTTAATATCGCGCATAACAAGCACGGGCATTGTCTGATCGGAAGAGTTGACCGTTACCGTGCCGACGCCCGTAAGGCGCTGCCAAAATGAGATTTTTACACTTATATCCCGAACTCTGTACAACAGGATATCGTCAACCGTAGTACTTAAAAAGCCTTTTTCATAAAACAACCTGTCCTCGCCCAGACGGTAACGCTGAAAACTCAGGGGCATTCCGAGCCTGCGCCGCCGATCCTTCCAAAGGATATTGACCGTGTATTTATTTTCTTTTCTTTGCCATTGCAGCATCC
>ENA-OQEN01000108-OQEN01000108.1-human-gut-metagenome-genome-assembly--contig:-NODE-108-length-33755-cov-7.976002_pt1 | contig 33755 bp, 37 predicted proteins | sample MGYA00242791_ERZ504627 | MGnify/ENA primary metagenome ERZ504627 (study PRJEB26092, sample SAMD00036316) | human gut metagenome | host: Homo sapiens | study: EMG produced TPA metagenomics assembly of... | reverse complement strand
CGCCCTGGGCGCGCCGCCCGCGCTGACGAACGCGGCGAACGCCGAGATTATCATGATTATCGGCAGGCACACGCCACTCCCTCAGCGCAAGGCTGCCGTCGCCGGGCATATGACCGATATATATGCGGTCAACTATATTATAGAGCATATTGACTATCTGCGCTATGACCGTCGCAGCGAGAGCTTGAAAAGCAGCTTGCCGACCGGCTGAGTGCCGAGAAACGATTTATCTTTTTCCATTTAATTACCCCCATGCATGCAAAAAACGAACAGTCTAATTATATAACCGCTCCGCCGGTTGTCAAGGGGGACAGGTTAATATACAAAGCGCCGCCGAAAATGCTGCGGCTGTTTTTTGTTTTTAAGGCTCGGGGGGTAATGCTTTAAAACAGTTGCAATGGCGGCGCGGAAGTTGTATAATTAATTGATTTTGATAAATTCGCATCGAGGGGCGGCGCATTTTGCGGAGAAAAAGCGCGTCAAGCGCAAAAAATATACTGTGAGGTTTTACAATGTTCAAAGTGGGATTCGATAACGACCTTTATATCCAGAAGCAGTCCGAGCAGATAAGCAAACGCATCAAGGAGTTCGGCGGCAAGCTCTATCTTGAGTTCGGCGGCAAGCTCTTCGACGACTACCATGCCTCGCGCGTCCTGCCCGGCTTCAAGCCCGACAGCAAGCTGCAGATGCTCAAGAATATCGGCTCGGATGTTGAGATAGTCATTGTCATCAACGCGAGCGATATCCAGAACAACAAGATCCGCCGCGACCTCGGCATAACCTACGACAGCGACGTGCTGCGCCTCATCGACGCGTTCCGCGCGATCGGTCTTTTCGTCGGCAGCGTCGTTATCGCGCAGTATAAGGGTCAGCCCGCCGCGCTTGCATTCAAGAACAGACTTGAAAATCTCGGCGTGCGCGTCTTTATCCACTATCCCATTGAGGGCTATCCTTATAATATCCCGCACATCGTCAGCGAAGAGGCTTCGGCAAGAATGAATATATCGAGACCGAGCGCCCGCTCGTCGTTATAACCGCGCCCGGCCCCGGAAGCGGAAAGATGGCGACCTGCCTCTCCCAGCTCTATCACGACAACCTGCGCGGCATCAAGGCGGGATACGCAAAGTTCGAGACGTTCCCCATATGGAACCTGCCCCTGAAGCACCCCGTCAACCTCGCATATGAGGCGGCAACCGCCGACCTCAACGATGTCAACGTTATCGACCCCTACCACCTCGAAGCTTACGGCAAGACCACCGTCAACTACAACAGAGACGTTGAAGTCTTCCCCGTGCTCAACGCTATATTTGAGAAAATCGAGGGCAAGAGCCCCTATAAATCGCCCACGGACATGGGCGTCAACATGGCGGGCTACTGCATCTCCGACGACGCCGCGACCCGCGACGCCTCTTTGAACGAGATAATCCGCCGCTATTTCAACGCCCTGTGCGACCACAAGAGAGGGCTCACGGGCGACGCGGAGCTGACTAAAATCGAGAGCCTGATGAATCAGGCGGGCATCACCGAAGAATATCGCCGCTGCGTGCGTCCCGCGCTCGACAGAGCAAAAGAGACGGGCGCTCCCGCGGTCGCAATCGAGCTGCCGACGGCAGACTGATAACCGGAAAGACTTCGTCCCTGCTCGGCGCGAGCTCGGCGGCGCTGCTCAACGCGGTAAAGCTCCTCAGCAATCAGCCCAAGGAGCAGCTGCTCATCGATCCCGGCGTTATCGAGCGATACAGTCGCTCAAGACGAATATCCTCGGCAACAACAACCCGCGCCTGCACACGGACGAGGTGCTCATAGCGCTCTCCATGAGCGCGATCGAGAGCGAGCCCGCAAAGAAAGCGTTCGACGCGCTCTCGCTCCTGCGCGGCTGCGAGGCACACTCCTCGGTTATACTCTCCCAGGTCGACGCGGATGTCTACCGCAAGCTCGGCATAAACCTGACCTGCGAGCCGCATTATCAAGTCAAGAAGCTCTATCACAAAGCGTAAATATAAAAAACAGCCTGCGAGGATATCCCCGCAGGCTGTTTTTTTTTGCAATATGAGTCCGATAAATCACCCAGTGAAATACAAAAGCCGCAACCCACGCTGAAGCGCGAGTTGCGGTTTTCTTTTTGCTCTTTGGTCTGCGCCGGGTGTGGCTATCCTTTTTACGGGCTGTCACAGTCGGATGCAGAAAGCGTTTTCTTGCCCCGAAGCCGTATGCAGATACCGCGAGTGGGCAAAAAACGCTTAAAAGAGCAAAAGTAAATATGGCAAAAGACGCAAACTATGATAAAAGCCGCAACCCACGCTGAATGCATAAGTTGCGGCTCTCATTTTGCTCTTTGGTCTGCGCCGGGTGTGACAGCCTTATTTTGCGGGGACTGTGTGCCAGATATTCTCGGCATACTCGTTTACCGCTCTGTCGGCGGCAAATCTGCCGGAGCAGGCGGTGTTCATCAGCGACATCGAGTTCCAGCGCTTTCTGTCCGCCCAGAGCTCGTCGATCCTGTTCTGCGCCTGGCGGTAGTCCGCGAAGTCCGCGAGAACCATGTAGGGGTCGTGATAGACTATCGTTCCGCTGATCTCCGGGAACTGCTTATCGCAGAAGCCGCGGTTTATAAAGTCGATAACATTGCGAAGCTCCGCATTGTTGTTGTAGAAATTCATCGGAACATAGCCCTTGCTCTTGAGTTCATTGACCTCGGGGGTGGTCATGCCGAAGATAACGATGTTCTCGTCGCCGACCGCGTCGTGAATCTCAACATTCGCGCCGTCGAGCGTGCCGAGGGTTATCGCGCCGTTCATCATCAGCTTCATGTTGCCCGTACCGCTCGCCTCAGTTCCGGCGAGGGAAATCTGCTCGCTGACGTCGGCGGCGGGCATCATATATTCAGCCATGGAGACGTTGTAGTCCTCCATGTAGACGACCTTGAGCCTGCCCTTGACATCGGGATCGTTGTTGATGAGATCCGCGAGGGCGCAGATGAAACTGATTATCTTCTTCGCCATGAAGTAGCCGCTCGCCGCTTTTGCGCCGAAGATATAGGTGTGGGGCGTGAAATCGCCCGAGGGATTTGCCTTTATCGCGAGATATTTCGCGAGGATATTGAGCGCGTTGAGGTGCTGGCGCTTATACTCGTGCAGGCGCTTGACCTGAACATCGAAGATGGAGTTCGGGTCGAGCTCGATGCCGGTCTTCGCCTTGACGCGCTTTGCGAAGTCCGCTTTGTTGGCGGTCTTTATCTTCTCTATCTCCGCGAGCACGGCGGGGTTATCTTTATATTTTGCAAGCTCCGAGAGGCACTCGGCGTTATATACGAACTCGCCGCCGATAAGGTCGCTGAGCATCGAGGTCAGGCGCGGGTTTGCCTGGCAGAGCCAGCGGCGGTGGGCGATGCCGTTTGTGACATTGCAGAACTTGTCGGGCGTGAGGGTATAGAAGTCGTGGAACACGCTGTCCTTGAGTATCTCGCTGTGGAGAGCGGAGACGCCGTTGACGCTGTGGCAGCAGGCGACGCAGAGGTTCGCCATACGCACTACGCCGTTTGAGATAACAGCCATTCTCTCGACCTTATTAGCGTCGTGGGTCTGCTCCCAGACGCTGCTGCGGAAGCGGTTGTCTATCTCCTTGACTATCTGATAGATTCTCGGCAGCAGGCGGCGGAAGAGATCCTCGCTCCAGCATTCGAGAGCCTCGCTCATGACGGTATGGTTCGTGTAGGCGAAAACTTTCGTCACAACATTCCATGCGTCATCCCAGCTGTAGCCGCACTCGTCAAGCAGCAGGCGCATAAGCTCGGGGATAGCGAGAGTCGGGTGGGTGTCGTTGATATGGATAGCCATTTTGTCGCAGATATTATCGAGCGAGCCGTATTTGCGCAGGTGGCGGTTGACTATATCCTGAACGGACGCGGAGACGAGGAAATACTGCTGGCGCAGGCGAAGGCTCTTGCCCTCGGGATGGTTATCCGCGGGATAGAGAACCTTGCTTATGACCTCTGCCATGGCGTTTTGCTCCATGGCGCGCAGGTAATCGCCCTGATTGAAGGAGTTCATGTCTATCTCGAGCTCTTTGCGCTCCAAAGACGCAGGACGCTGACTCCCTTGCCATCCTTGCCGGCGACCATCATATCGTAGGGAACGGCGTGAACCTTCTTCGCGTTCTTTATATCGACGCTGTGATAGCCGTCCTCCCAGTGATCGACGACTTCGCCCTCGAAGCTGACATCGACGCTCTTCTCCTCGCGCGCGACGAGCCAAACTTCGCCGCCGGGAAGCCAGAAATCGGGCATCTCGGTCTGCCAGCCGTCAACAAGCTTCTGCTTGAAGATACCGTATTCGTAGAGAATGGAGTAGCCCATTCCGAGATATCCGTCGGTTGCCAAAGCGTCGAGATAGCACGCCGCGAGACGGCCGAGACCGCCGTTGCCGAGACCCGCGTCCGGCTCGCAGTCATAGAGCTTGTCGAGCTTGATGCCGAAATCTTTGAGTGCCTCCTCCATAACGGGGATGAGATTGAGGTTATAGAGCGTGTTCTTGAGCGAGCGTCCCATGAGGAACTCCATGCACATATAGTACACGCGCTTCGAGCCGCTCTCCTCGCAGCGCTTTTCAAACTCGTGTCTGCCCTGTCTGAGCATATCGCGGGTTATCATCGCGATAGCCTTGTAAAACTGCTCGTAGTTGGCCTCCTCGGGAGTTACGCCGAAAAAGTGAGAGAGCTTTGCGGTGATCTGCTCCTCGGCGGCCTTCTTTGTCAGTGAATAATCCATTGTATCAAACCTTTCGTTTGCTTGTGCAGCATATACTGCCGGATATATAAAAATATACCAGATGTTATTTTATACCGAAAATGTAAATAATACAACCGAATACTCGCAATTACCGCTCGAACGCCCTCAGAAAAAACGAACTCCCCGGCGAGAATTTTCAACAAAAATGCCTAAAAATGTCAGACACGATTGAAAAAACAAGTATTGTTTACAATTTGTTCATATTTATGTATACTTGATGCAACACGGCGCAATTATTCTATATGTGTACCCAAGAGGTACCTAAGAGACAACTACCTATCTGGTTTTAATAATTGTCAACTTCTTTTTTCATTTTTATTTTCTCTTTCCCCAAAGCTAAAGCCGAATGCTGCACACATTCGGCTTTAACTTTTTTCGGGGAACTTTTTTATTTTTACAGGTCGTCTACATCCTGCACGGGCTGCGAGCCGTCGAGCGGAGTGCCCGAGTAGCTGCCGAGAACATCGGTCGGGATAACTCCCTCTTTGTTCATCGGGTCGTTGTACTGCGGAATTTCGATTATCTTTTTCTTCTGCTTTTTCGGCTTGTCCACAAAAAATTCTCCTTTCTCTGCGTTTGCGTTTTTAGCTTTCCGCGCGGGCGCGCCGATATTCCGTGAAGCAGAAAGTTGAATTTGCGCGTTATTTCTGATAGAATCATCTTGTCCGAAAGACGGAGGTGCAAAAAATGAAAAATTTCAAAAAATATATCGCCGCTTTGCTGATTTTTGTTCTCGCGCTGAGCCTTTGCTCGTGCTCGCTCATAGACCGCCTCAAGCCCGCGCCCGCGCCGGAGACGGTCAGGCTGACCTTTCCCGAGGTACGACTGTCATTCAGGCGGCGCAGAAGCTCGAAGAGGGCGGCGTTTGCACGAAGGACGAGTTCATCTCGGCGGTCAACAACACCGAGAGGGATAACAAATTCGTTAAAGCTATAAACAATCCGCAGGAGCGCCCGTTCCTGCTCGAGGGCTATATCTATCCCGACACATATGATTTCTATGTCGGCGAGGGCGCGGAAAAGGCGCTCGGACGCTTTCTCGCGAACACTGAATCTAAGCTCACCGACGATATGTATGCTAAAGCTCAAAAAATCGGCATGTCCATGGACGAGATAATCACGCTCGCTTCGATAATCCAGCAGGAGCGTCGGTGCCGTCGGTCATGGCGAATGTCTCCTCCGTGCTCCACAACAGACTGAATTCATCGAGCTATCCGCGCCTGCAGTGCGACGCGACGGTGTTCTATTTAAAGCGCAGCGTCAAGCCGTATATAAGCGAGGATCAGGCGGACAAGTACGATGAGCTTTACAACACCTACGACCGCAAGGGGCTCCCGGCAGGTCCGATAACGAACCCCGGAATCGAGGCGATAAACGCCGCGCTGAACCCGGCGGATACGGACTACTATTTCTTTGTCACCGACAACGACGGCAACTACTATTTTGCAAAGACCTATCAGGAGCATCTGAAAAACTGCAAAGCAGCGGGGGTCGCGCAGTAAAAATTTTGCAAATATTGCTTTTCGTATCATTGAATTTTTCAGCCGCGCATAGTATAATTGGATTTTAGGCAAATCAAATATACTTCATCACAGGGGTATAAAAAAGGTATTATGAACGGTCTTATTGCATCGGCAAAGAAAATAGAAGAATACGGCGCACTGCTCGACTGCGTCAAAAACACCCGTCTGCCCATAGGCATGACGGGTCTTTCCCATATACACAAGGCGCATTTCGCCGCCGCGCTGAACGCGGATTGCGGCAGACCCGTGCTCGTGATAACGGCGGATGAGGCGCAGGCTTCGCGCCTTGCGCTCGACATGAAAACGCTCGGCTGCCGCGCCCTGCTCTATCCCGCGAGAGATTTTGCGTTCCGCTCGACGGAGAGCCAGTCGCGCGAATATGAGCACAGGCGGCTCGGCGTGCTCGACAAGATGCTGCGCGGCGAGGCGCAGGCGGTAATCTGCTCCGCAGAGGCGGCATCGCAGCTGACTCTGCCGCCAGAGGAGCTTAGAAACCGCACGATTGAACTCGCCGTCGGCGACGAGATGCCGCTCGAGGATATAGTAAAAGCGCTGCTTCGCGCCGGCTACTCCCGCTCGGCGCAGGTCGACGGAGTCGGTCAGTATGCGGTGCGCGGCGGAGTGCTCGACTTCTTCACGCCCGGCGAGGAATATCCCTGCCGCCTCGAGCTGTGGGGCGACGAAATAGACAGCATGGCGTATTTTGATATAGAAACTCAGCGCCGCACGGACAACATTGAAAAGATAAAAATAACCCCGTCAAACGAGATTCTCCCGCCCGACACGGACGAATTCGTCGAGCTGCTCGAGCGTTTCCGCTCGGAGATACGCGGCAAGGGTGCTGTCAAGGCGCGCGAGTGCGTTGACAAGGATATCGACAGAATAAAGGGCGGTCTGCGCCTGCAATCGACGGACAAATATATGCCCCTGCTCTACGATGTGGCTTCGATATTCGACTACGCTAAGGGCTATATTCTCTGCGTGAGCGAGAGCTTTTCCGTCAAAGAGCGGTTTAACGCCGCCATCGGGCTCATGCACGAGGCGATGAAGGCGATGTTCGAGGAGGGCGAGCTCTGCCCCGGACTCGACAGATTTTCTCTGCATCTCTCAGACCTGCTGAACAACTATGAGCAGATGGGCGCCATATACATGGACAATCTGCCGCGCGGCGGATTCGACACGCCCGTAAAGGAGCTTATAGGCGTCAACGCAAGGCAGATAACCGCCTGGAACGGCTCGTTTTCCGTTCTCAAGGACGATCTCGACGCGCTGACGGACAGAAATAAACGCACCTGCGTTATCTTCGCGGGCACGCGCAAGGCCGCCGACGCACTGCGCGGCGATCTTATAGACGACGGCTACAGCGCACTCTACATGGACGAATTGCCGAACGAGCTGACCCCGGGCACGCTGACCGTTGTGCCCGGCTGTCTCTCGGCGGGATTTGAATATCCGCTGGCAAAAATAACGGTATTCACCCACTCCGGCAGGGCGGCGGTCACTCAGCCGAAGAGAAACGTCCGCAAAAGCTCGAACGCATTCCACAGCCTCGATGAACTGCACCGCGGCGACTATGTTGTTCATGTCGCGCACGGTATCGGCATATTCGAGGGCATAAACAAGCTCGAAGCGAGCGGCACGATAAAAGACTATATCAAAATTCGCTACGACAAGGGCGACATTCTCTATGTCCCGGTCACTCAGCTCGACCAGGTCTCAAAATACATCGGTCCGTCCGGCGACGACAAGCCCGTCCGCTCAACAAGCTCGGCGGCAAGGACTGGCAAAAGACCCGTTCGCGCGTGCGCAGCGCGGTCAAGGATATGGCAAAGGAGCTCACGGAGCTGTATTCGCGCAGGCTCAAAATCGAGGGTCACGCATTCTCGCCCGACACGGATATGCAAAGCGACTTCGAGCGCAGGTTCGAGTTCGATGAGACCTCGGATCAGCTCAGATGCATTGACGAAATAAAGGGCGACATGGAGAAAAGCTGCCCCATGGACAGACTGCTCTGCGGCGACGTCGGCTTCGGCAAGACGGAGGTCGCGCTGCGCGGCGCGTTCAAGTGCGTTGCGGACGGCAAGCAGTGCGCCATTCTTGTGCCGACCACAATTCTCGCCTATCAGCACTATCAGACGGTGCTCAAAAGAATAGAGGGCTTCCCGGTCGAAGCGCGTATGCTCTCGCGCTTCTGCTCGAAAAAAGAGATCGAAGATACGATAACCGGTCTGAGGCGCGGAAGCGTCGACATCGTTGTCGGTACACACAGACTCATATCAAAAGATGTTCAGTTCCGCGACCTCGGGCTGATAATAATCGACGAGGAGCAGCGCTTCGGCGTGGCTCAAAAGGAGAAGCTCAAGGAGCTTTATCCGAAGGTCGATGTTCTCACCCTGACCGCGACGCCCATACCGAGGACGCTCAACATGGCGCTCTCCGGAATACGCGACATGTCAATACTCGAAGAAGCGCCGCACGACCGCTCGCCGGTGCAGACCTATGTTGTCGAGCACAATCCCGAGATGCTCGCGCAGGCGATGAACGCGGAGCTCAGGCGCGGCGGTCAGGTGTATTATCTGCACAACCGCGTTGAGAGCATCGAGCACACGGCGGCAGCGATAAAAGATATGCTGCCCGACGCCGTTGTCGGCATAGCCCACGGCAAGATGAGCGAAGACGAGCTGAGCGAAGTCTGGCGCAAGCTGCTCGAGGGCGAGATAGATATATTGGTATGCACGACTATAATCGAAACGGGCGTTGATGTTCCGAATGTCAACACCCTTATAATTGAGGACGCCGACCGCATGGGTCTCGCCCAGCTTCATCAGATACGCGGGCGCGTCGGACGCTCGTCGCGCAGAGCGAGCGCGTATCTCACATTCAGACCCGGCAGGGAGCTGACGGAGATAGCCACGAGCAGGCTCGATGCGATAAGAGAATTCACGGAGTTTGGCTCGGGCTTCAAGATAGCCATGCGCGACCTTGAACTGCGCGGCGCGGGCAATGTGCTCGGCGCACAGCAGCACGGTCACATGGAGGCTGTCGGCTACGAGATGTATCTCCAGATGCTCGAACAGGCGATAAGCGAGGAGCGCGGAGACCAGACGAAGAAGCCGAAGAAAGAGTGCCTTGTCGATCTGCCGATAGACGCGCACATCCCGCCGACATATATCGAGAGCGTGCCGCAGAGGCTCGGCATCTACCGCCGCATCGCGGACATAACCTCGCGCGCAGATGCGGACGATGTCACGGATGAGCTCATCGACCGCTTCGGCGAGCCGCCCGCTCCCGTGCTCGGACTGATAAGGACTTCACTGCTCCGGGCGTATTCCGCCCAGCACAACATCTATGAGATCGGGCGCAAAGGCGACAAGCTGCTGCTCTATATCGACGACCTCGATATGCAGGAGATTTCCGCGATAGCCGCAGGTTTCCCCGGCAGGGTGACAGTCAGCGCCGCAGGCAAGCCGCACATAGCAGTGCGCATCATGCCGCAGGATAAGATGCTCGACCTGCTCGAAAAAGTGCTCATGCTCATGAACACCGCAAATAAACAGAAAGACAGCTGACTTATCAGCTGTCTTGAGTGTGTCGATAAACCTATTTTTGGTGGTTTCGCAAAAATTAAAGCCTCCCTTGTGTAAAGGGAGGTGGCGCGAAGCGCCGGAGGGATTGTTCTGAATAAAGGAAAATTTTTCAAAATGCTGAGTATTTTGAACTTTCATTACAACAACCCCTCAGTCACGGCTTAGCCGTGACAGCTCCCCTTACACAGGGGAGCCTTGAGTCCGTGCAATGACAGACTTTTTCGACAGACTGAGACAGCTGACTTATCAGCTGTCTTTTAAGTTTGTCCGTTATCTGTCCGTGTGCCCGTATTCGAGAATGTCCGCTATTCTCTCGCAGGCGTGTCCGTCGCCGTAAGGGTTCGCGGCGTGGCTCATTTTTTCATATTCCGCCTTGTTTTCAAGCAGAATCTTGAAATTATCGTATATTGTCTGCTCGTCCGTGCCGACAAGCTTGAGCGTGCCTGCAGCGATGCCCTCGGGTCTCTCGGTCGTGTCGCGCATGACCAGAACCGGCTTGCCGAGCTCGGCGCCTCCTCCTGGATTCCGCCGCTGTCGGTGAGGATCATATAACTATGCGCCAGGAAATTGTGGAAATCGACAACATCAAGCGGCTCGATTATTTTTATATGCTCGCATCCGCCGAGTTCCGCGTCCGCCGCCTCGCGCACGACGGGGTTCATATGAATGGGATATATCGCCCTGATGTCCGGATGCTCCTCGACGATGCGCCTTATCGCGCGGAACATGTGGTGCATCGGCTCGCCGAGGTTCTCGCGCCTGTGTGCGGTTATCATTATCAGCCTGCCGTCGGCAGCCCAGTCGAGCCATTTGTTTGAATAGTCCGCACGCACGGTGGTTCTCAGCGCGTCTATCGCGGTGTTGCCCGTGACGAACACGGTCTCTTTCTTTTTGCCCTCTCTGAGCAGGTTTTCGCGCGCCGTCTCAGTCGGGGCGAAGTTATATTCGGAAACTATGCCGACCGCCTGGCGGTTGAACTCCTCCGGGAATGGGGAATGTATATCATATGTGCGCAGTCCCGCCTCGACATGGCCGACTTTTATCCCGAGATAATAGCACGCAAGCGCGGAGGCGAAAGTAGTTGTAGTATCGCCATGGACGAGAACCGCGTCCGGTCTCTCTTTTTCGAGCACGGGCTTTATCTTTTCGAGGATGCTGACCGTGACATCGAAGAGAGTCTGCTTATCTTTCATTATGCTCAGGTCGTAGTCCGGCTCAACATCGAATGTCCTGAGCACGCTGTCAAGCATCTGGCGGTGCTGACCCGTGACGCATACAACGGTCTCAAGCCCTTTGCGTGCCTTTAGCTCTTTGACGAGCGGACACATTTTTATCGCCTCGGGTCTTGTGCCGAAAACGAGCATTATCTTTTTCATGCGAAGCCTCCCTGCCGCGGGTGTTTTCTCAATTATAACCGTTTTTCTTTTTTCAGTCAACAAAAAGGGAAGCGGCCGGCTGACAGATATCAGACGGTCGCTTGTCTTCTCCCCAAATAGATGCTGCACGCCTGACGCACAGCCTAGCTTCTTTTTTCATAAGATTATTATATACTGTTTCTGCTTGGGAAGTCAATATTTTCGCAATAAATAATATTTTACTTATTCGCCGCGCTCTCTTCTCGCCTGCTCGGGCGAAACGGGCGCGTGGGGGCAGACTATCTCGTCTATTATCTCCTGCGGAGCCGCCCAGCGAACGGCGTTTATTAAAATCTGCTGAACCTGCGGGATATAATATGTGGGGTTAGCCTCATGACCGGGCTGGAAATAGAATACTTTTCCGCGCCCTCTTCTCCAGCAGCAGCCCGAGCGGAACACATCGCCGCCGGAGAACCAGCCCATAAAAACAAGCTCGTCGGGTTCAGGGATATCAAAGCTCTCGCCGTACATCTCTTCGACGGGTATCTCAACATATTCGCCTATGCCCTTTGCTATCGGGTGCGCGGGATTGACTGTCCAGAGGCGCTCAAAATCGCCGTCGCGCCAATGCAGGGCGCAGGAGGTACCCATAAGGCGCTTGAAGGGCTTCGAAAAATGCGCGGAGTGCAGCGCTATGAAGCCCATGCCGCGCAGAACTCTGTCGTGCACGCGCTCAACGAGCTCATCGGGCACTTTGTCGTGCGCCATGTGTCCCCACCAGAGAAGCACATCGGTGTTTTCGAGCACTTCGGGCGGCAGACCGCAGTCGGGGTCGCTGAGGGTCGCGGTGCGCACCTCGATATCCTCCTGCGTGTCGAGGAAGCTCTTTATCTGACCGTGGATTCCGTGGGGATAAACTGCCGCTATCTCGGGCGATTCGACCTCATGGACGCCCTCGTTCCAGACGGTAACTCTTATCATTTTATCAGTTCCTTTCGGGAGAAATTTTATCCAAGTCAAGTATATATTTTTACCTGCCCGCTGTCAATGGATTTTCTCCCGTATTGCAAAATCGACCGCCGTTTGATATACTTTAATAAAGATTTTTCGGGGTGATATTTTGCTTCTCAACAAAAATGACGACATTGAACTTCATATAGATTCGGTCTCGCTGACGGGCAGCGGAGTCGGCAGATACAACGGGCTCGCCGTGTTCGTCCCCGCGACCGCGCCCGGAGATATAATAGAAGCGCACATAATCAAGGCGAAGAAGAGCTACGCCGTCGGCAAGTGCACGAAAATAATCAAGCCGTCGCCGGACAGAACCGACAACGACTGCCCGGCATATCCCGGCTGCGGCGGCTGTTCGTTCCGCCACATGAGCTACAATGCGGAATTAAAGCTCAAATCCGACGCCGTGCGCGACGCGTTTTCGCGCATCGGCGGACTTGATGTTGAACTAAAGCCGATAATCGGCGCGGACTCGCCGGACGGCTACCGCAACAAGGCGCAGTACCCGGTGGGACGCGAAAACGGTGAACTGAAAATCGGCTTCTACTCCCGCCGCTCGCACAGGATAGTTGACTGCCGCGCGTGCCGCCTCGCGCCGCCGGAGTTCGAAAAAATCCTCGGCACGATCGCGGACTGGATCGAAGAATATAATATTTCCGTCTACGATGAAACAAGCAGAAGCGGGGCTGTCAGGCACATATATCTGCGAAAAGCGTTCGCGACGGGCGAGATAATGCTCTGCCTCGTCAGCACACAGGAAAACCTGCCGCACACCGACAAGCTCATCGAATCACTCAAAGATGAAAAAGCTATAAAAAGCGTGCTGATAAACATAAACCCCGACGACACGAACGCAGTGCTCGGTGAAAAGTGCATCCCGCTCCTCGGCGACGGCTGCATAACGGACATACTCTGCGGAGTAAAGGTACGCATATCGCCGCTGTCGTTCTATCAGGTCAACCGCGTGCAGGCAGAAAAGCTATATAAAAAGGCTGCCGAATACGCCGGAGACAAAAAAACAAAGCTCCTGCTCGACCTCTACTGCGGCGCGGGCACGATAGGTCTTTCGATGGCAGACAAGGCGGAGGAGCTCATCGGCATAGAGACCGTCGCGCCGGCGATAGAGGACGCAAAGAAGAACGCCGCCGCAAACGGCATAGAAAACGCGCGGTTCATCTGCGCGGACGCAGGCGAAGCCGCCGAAAAGCTTCTCGGCGAGGGCAAGCGCCCGGAGGTAATAGTCCTTGACCCGCCGCGCAAGGGCTGCTCGAAGCAGACGATTAAAGCCGCCGCAGGCATGGCTCCCGACAGGATAGTGTATGTCTCCTGCGACCCCGCGACGCTCGCGCGCGACTGCGCCGTGTTCAAAGAACTGGGCTATGAGGTCGAAGAAGCGACACCCGTCGATCTCTTCCCGAGGACAGCGCATGTGGAGACGGTATGTTTGCTGTCTCGAGCGATATGAAATTCCGAAAACTGAAGAGTAATTAGAAGAAAGCTTATCGCTTCCGTAACTACCGCAAAGAAGAATACAAAACAGCAGACAGAATCGTAAAAAGATGTTCGCGACAAGCTCAAAATCCGGCCGACACACAAAACCGCATAAAAGACGGGCACCGGTTTCACGGTGCCCGTAGTTTTATCTTGTCTCATCCATCCAATCGGACAGGCGCGTCATGCTTTTTTCGCTGACGACAGCATAGAGAATATCGCCCTCACGGAACATATAATCGGGATGCACATTGTCTGTCAAATTTCCGTTGTTTTCTATAGCGATTATGTTTACTCCGAACCTTCCCCGCATATCGGCGGACATTATCGTCATTCCGACGATCTTACGCGGAACTTCAAGCTTAAGGAGATTCAGCTTTCGGCTCAGCTGAACAAAGTCCAGCATATTGGGAGTTTCCAGTTTGTGGGCGAGTCTGACTGCCATATCCCTCTCGGGGTAGACGACTTCTGCGCCGAGCTTCTTGAGTATCTCGCCCTGCTCGGCGCTCGCGGCCTTTGATATGACCGTCGGCACGCCGAGAGAGACAACGTTGAGAGTAGTCAGAATCGAGGTGTCCATCTTTTCTCCGATGCAGACCACCACGACGTCGCAATTTTGTATTCCGGTCTCCGAGAGAGTCTTTTTGTCAAAGCTGCTGACGACAAAAGCGTTCTCCGTGTATTCGCGCATCTCGCGCACCTTTTCCTCGTTTCCGTCGATTACGAGCGGCTCCGCGCCCGATTTCGCAAGCTCCACAGCCAGAGCAGAGCCGAAGCGCCCGAGTCCGATTATTCCGTAAGATTTGCTGTCGCTTTTTGATTTTTTAAACATCTTTGTCCTCCGTTCTCAGCCTATGGCTATGTTTCCGTCGGGATATTTTATTCGATCTCCGTTTGTGAAGTACCAGAGAGTCGCTATTGTAAGCGGCCCCAAGCGGCCGATATACATCATGACTATTGATGTAAGCTTGCTCGCGGTGCAGAGTCCCGTGGTTATCCCGGTAGTGAGTCCCACCGTGCCGAACGCGCTCGTCATCTCGAACAAGGCATCCCTTATTGCTATATCCGGCTCAAAGGCGCAGAGCATAAACGTTCCCACTGCTATCACACTTATACCCATGACCGCTATGACCGACGCCTTGCGGAACACGCCGCGCGGCACGGAATAGTGAAACGCCTTTCCCGAGGTGTTTGTCGCGGCGGTCTTTATGCCCTGTATCAGCGCAAACAGCGTGCTCGTCTTTATTCCGCCGCCGGTGGAGCCGGGCGACGCGCCGACGAACATTAAAAAGATCATAGCGAGCAGTCCCGCGTTTGAAAATTCGCTGAGCGAATATGTCGAGAAGCCCGCCGTCCTCGCGGTCACGCTGTTGAAAAGTGCGCCTATCCACGGCATGTCCTCGGTAATTCTGAAAATCACCGCGCCGCCGACCGTCAGCGCGACGCTCATCGTGAGCACTACTTTTGTGTGCATGGAAAATCTGCGCCAGCGAAATCGCTTTTCGACAATCTCGCGGATAACGAGAAAGCCGATTCCGCCGAAGAATATCAAAAGGCAGGTCACGAGATTTAAGAACACATCCTCTTTGTAGGCGGAGAGGCTTTGGAAGTTTCCGAGGATGTCGAAGCCGGAGTTGTTGAACGCGGCGACGGAGTGAAAAAGGCTTATTCCGAGAGCTTTGAGCAGCGGGTAATCGCGCACGAAAACAATGAAGCTCAGCGCCGCACCGACGAGCTCAAATGCCGCCGTAGTCAAAAACACGCTTTTTATAAATTTTACTATTCCCTTGCCTGAGTCGAGATTCATCGCATCGCGCAAAACACGCCGACCTTTCAGATTTATCCTCTTTCCGACAGCCAGAATGACGCCCGCGCCCATTGACGCGACTCCGAGTCCGCCTATCTGTATCAGTACCGCAACAACGAACTGACCGAACGCGGTGAACGTGTCCCCTATATCGACGGTCACGAGTCCCGTCACGCAGACGGCGCTCGCCGAAGTGTAAAGCGCGTCTATGTATTTTAAGTCTACGCCGTTTCGCACGCTGCACGGCAGCATCAGCAGACCCGAGCCTATAAATATCGTGGCTGCAAAACCGAGCGCAATTATTCTTGCAGGCGACATTCTTTTTAACAGCTTTCTCATAATTCACCTCGTATCCCGCAAAAAGACCTTCGGCAGAATCGGTCTGCCAAAGGTCTTGCTTCATTCACGGCCAACGCCGCCAATGTCCGCTGCCAGCACAGCTCCTGTGCGGTTGGTGGCAGACGGATGGATATACCATAGCTACTCCCCATTGGTTGTGGCTTAATTATATCCCTTTGCGGGCGAAAGTCAATATATTTGCAAAAATTTCCGTCGCCGGGCAAAAAAAGGGCCGCCGCATGGCGGCAGCCCGTGTGTAGTTGCGATTAATAGGTGAAGGTGAAATCCTGCTTCCATGTGCCGGTGAAGTTAGCATCGATACCAACATTGCTATTACCGAAGGTAAGTTTGCAGACAACATTTGCCGGCTCGCTGACATTGATGCTCGCGAGAGTACCGTCCGCGTTGAGCACGAAAGTGAATGTGCCGCTCTGATAATTAACCTTCGTGCTCTTCGGGCTGAAGGGTTTAAAATCATCCGGAGTCAGCGAAAGCGTATCAAAGCAAGAGCCGTGGTACTTGGGAACATATGTAAGTCCCTCGCCACTCTCGGTAACGAGAGTGATGCTGACCTTCCAGCCGCTACCCTGCTTGACGCAGGAAGCAGACTTGACGCCTGCGGGATCGACATTATAGGAAGCGCGCTTTGCCGCGGGCAGGAAGCTTGCAAGAGTCGTGCCATCGGAAGCCTTGCCGCCGTTAAAAGTTTTTGTCGCGGTCTTGGGATAATCGTTGGGAAGAAGGGGCTCTGCCTTAGCAATAAGGTCGATTCCGAGAATCTTGTCGGGGTTAAGGCTGTTGATCTTCGAAGTTGTTCCCTGAACTCTCTTGACAGATACCTTTCCGGTGTAGCTCTTCATAGCCGAAGCGTACTTGTTGAAGAACGCAACGATATCAGCCTTGCTGCCATTGACGGGAGCCTTGATCTCAGCTGCGGGCTTGTTGCCCTGCTGGCCGCCCTGCTGACCCTGAGTAGCCGCCTCGCTGCCGCCCTCGGAGGGTGCGACTGCCGTGTCGTCAGCGGTGCTCTCTGCCGCGTTGCTCTCCGCGTCGCCCGCCTGGGTGCCCTGAACATCCGCGCCTGCACCCTGAGTGCTGTCGGCCGTCGTGTCGTTCTTGTCGTCCTTGCCCTTACATGCCGCAAATGCAAATATCATTATCAGCGCGAGCAGGATAGCAATAATTCTCTTCATAGTTTGTCTCCTTTCATCTTTCGGCAGAACATCCTCTGCATGCTACGATTCAAGTTTACTTTATGTTTATTCGTTTGTCAAGAGAATAAACTTTATTTTATATTTCCATAATTTCCATAATTTTTTATCGATTTTTGTGCACTATATATTATATTCATTCTTTATACAATATATAATAATTCGCTTCGTTTTGGACACACTATACAGCGAAAAAGAACAGAAAGGGTGCATAAAATGAGCAAAGACACACTTGAGCTGCTGCGAGAATGCGACAGCGGAATAAAAATGGCGGTCGGCAGCATTGACGAAGTGAGCGGACACATTAAAGACGAGGATCTCAAAAACCTGCTCGAAAAGAGCAAGGAGGAGCACAGCCGGCTCGGCGGCACGATAAAAGAACAGCTGGCGTCGCTCGGCGACGACGGCAAAGACCCGGGGATAATGGCGAAGAGCATGTCGTGGATAAAAACTAATGTCAAGCTCGGCATGAACGACTCGGACAGGACTGTCGCCGGTCTGATGACCGACGGGTGCGACATGGGCATAAAGAGTCTGACCCGATACCTCAACGAATACAAAGGCGCGGACGGCGCTTCGCGCAGCACGGCGCGCCGCCTAATCGGCATAGAAGAGGATCTTCTCTGCGGGCTCAGACCGTATCTGTGATATATTTATTTGCAGGACGGCAGCATTATTATAAAATCATGCCCACCGCGGCGCTTCGGACGAAGCCGCTGCGATGGGCTGTTTCGGCATATCCCGCAACAAAAAACATTTATACGCTGCAAATTAAAAAACGGCACTCCCGATTGAGAGTGCCGCTATGTATTTTAATTATTTGAGCATGCCGTGCTCTTTGGCGTATTCGTAATACGCTCGATGCTGCGTCTTCTCGCCTCGTTGACGCTCGAACCGGTTCTGGTGACGGTCGTCATCGGGATGCCCTGCAGGTTGACGAGATACTTTGCGCTCGCGTTGAAGCCGCTGTCGATAGCGTTGTCGAGCAGGATTATCTCGTTGAAAGTCTCTCTCGCCTTGGCTATGTCCTTCTCGACGAAGAACTCGTCATACATCTTGCGGAACAGGTTCGCGCCGCAGGAGGTCGGGGTTGCGCACACGCCGCGCGCGCCCGCCATATATGCGTCAAACAGCAGCGGGATGTTCGCCTGGAGCACTGCGGAATCGCCCTGAACGGCGATTTTGTCCTTTATTCCCGCCATGGTGCAGGTGGTGTCCTTTATTCCGTGGAATCTGCCGGTCTTGACCAGCTCGCCGTATGCCTTGCCGGACATATTGCACGGCTGCATTCCCGGGAACTCATAGAGAATTATCGGCAGAGTAGTATATCCCGCGAGCTCGCTGAGATATTCGACAAGTCTCTCGTCGTTATCGGCATAGCCCTTTGAGACGAAAACGAGTCCGTCAACGCCGGTCTGCTCCATGCGCTTAACCTCTTCGACCTGCATATGCCATGTCGGCTCAAGGTTCGCCGTGGCGACGACTTCCGCGCTGCCGGAGTGCTTTGCGGCGATAGTCGCGCACTTGACTCTCTCCTCAGGGGTGAGCTTCGTCATCTCGGAGCTTCCGCAGACGGAGAACAGATGATGGGTTCCTCTCTCGACCTGCCACTCAACATACTGCGCGTAGACATCGTAATCTATCGACTTATCCTCTTTGAACGGGGTGAGCAGGAGGGAATAAACTCCCCTGTAGCTCTCGGGCTTATCAGTAAACATTTTTCCACCTTCCGGATTTTGTTTTTTCCAACGCTGATATCTTACTCCACAATGCACAAAAATGCAATAGAAAAGAGCTAATTGTTGCCTTTGCTCTTGAAAAAACTACAGATTTCGATATAATTATTATTGATATTTATGCCGCCCGATGCGGCTTTGATTTTTTTACAAAAGGAGCAGATAAATGAAAAAACGCAGTATGGTATGCCGACTCGGGAAGTTTCCCCAGCTGACGAGAACGGTATTCACCTCCGCCGACGGTCTCGCGTCGGACAACATAACCGCGCTCTGCTACGGCCCGGACAACTGCCTCTATGTCGGAACGGACAGAGGTCTTTCAAAGATAGACGGAAAGAAAATAACCACGGTCGATATCGGCATTGAAAACGCGCCGATATCCATGCTCTTCTGTGCGAACGACGGGCATATCTTCGTCGGCACGGGCAAGAGCATAATCGAGCTCGGCGGCAAAAAAATTATAGCGTCCCGCGAGTTCTCGTCCGACGCCGTCGCGATGAAGCAGGACTGCGACAATGTCACATGGGTTCTCACAAAGACCGTTCTTTACCGCTTTCCGCAGGGGGCTAAAGAACACGATCTTAAAATCGGCGTGCCCGGCAAGGGCAGCTGCATCGCCGTTTTCGGCAACAACAAAGTCTATGTCGGAACCGAGAACGACGGTCTCCACGCGCTCGTCGGCAAGAGATGGCACTGGTCGGAGCTCATGGAGGGCGTGACCGGAATACTCAGCAACAACATATCCTGCCTCGACATTGACCCCGCGGGCGATGTCTGGATAGGCACGGACAAGGGCGTCTGCGTCTACGACGACAACAGCTACTGGCTCGACAATTCTAAGATAACCGGTCTGCCCAAGGGTGAGATAACCGGCATGGTGACCGACAGCGAGGGCAGAAGATACTTCACGACCTCCTGCGGTCTCATAATCCTCCACAACGGCAAGCTCTCATATTACGGCTACAAGCGCTGGCTGCCCGACATGCACGCGACCGGCATCGTCCTCTCGCCCGACGGCAGCTTCTGCGTCTCCACCGCATCCGGCGGCATCAGTGTTTTCAAGACCGAGATGATGACGCTCGAAGAGAAGGCAAAGAGACTTCGCGCATTCAGCGAAAAATACAACGTCCGCAAGGACGGCTTTGTGCTCGAACGCGCGCTTGAGCACGAGGGCGTTGTGTCCGAAAATGAAGGCTATGTCTGCACCGGCGACAACGACGGACTCTGGACGGGGCTTTATCTCGGCGCGCTGTGCTTTGAATACGCCTGCACAAAGGACCCGGAGGTTCGCGCCGCGGCTCACCGCTCGCTGCTCGCGATGATAAAGCTCACCGAGATAACGGGCATTGAGGGCTTCACCGCCCGCTCGATAAGATACATCGACGAAGCAGGATACGGCACGGGCGTGCGCCACGAATGGCACCACACCGCCGACAAGGACGGCAACGAGCTCGAGTGGCTCGGCGAGACTTCGTCCGACGAGATGGTCGGTCATTTCTACGCATACTCGAACTACTTTGATCTCGTCGCGGACGATGAGGAGAAGAAGCTGATAGCCTCCGTTGTCAAAAAGATTCTCGACCACATTCTCGACAACAAGTTCAGACTCGTTGATACCGACGGCGTGCCGACCACATGGGCGAACTGGGACCCCGATCTGCTCAACAACGACCACAAGTGGATATATGAAAAGGGCACGAACTCGCTTCAGATTCTGACCTTCCTCAAGGCGGGATATCATATCACCGGCGACAAGAGATACGAAGATGCATTTGAATATCTCATCAAGGACAAGCACTTCGCCATGAACCTCATGCAGTACAAAATCCTTGACGGCCACCTGCTCCACATTGATGACAACCACGATTTCCTCATGATATCGCTGCTCATGCGCTATGTTGACGACCCGAAGCTTCGCTCCGTGTTCGCCATGGGTCTGACGCATCACTGGGACGACGAAAAGGCGGAGCACAATGCGTTCTTCAACTTCGTCTACGGCGCGTGCACGGGCGAGCAGTGCGACATTGAGACTTCCATAGACGAGCTTGCGGACTACCCGATGGATCAAATTCTCTGGACGCTCTACAACAGCTGGCGCGATCTCGACTGGGACATGCGCCCGACAGAGGTCGGCATGATCCCGCAGCTCTATCACCCGCTCCCGGCGCACGAAAGGCGCATTAACAGCTGCGACAGCAACCGTTTCATCGCGGACTCCGGCATCGCCGGCGAAGCCGAGCGCCTGTTCACGAAGTCGGACGACCCGACGGCGTTCACGATGTTCCCCGGCACGGCGACGACCACGGAATGTACCTCATGGCGTGCACGAACTACACCCACCCCTACTGGTTCGCGCGCTACTACGGACTCATCGAAGAGGCGGAATAAAATATAAAACAAAGCAAAAATCCTACCCGGGATGGGTAGGATTTTTGTTGCAAGTAAAAGTGAGCAGTGGAAAGGCTCGCGATATCAGCGGATATCATTCGCACGCGAAATCTGTGCAATTTTTTTCTTCTCAAAACTCACGGACTTTTCTTTCATCGAGATTTTCCCGACCTGGTAGCCGTAGTTTGTAAGCTCCTTTTTGAAATTCAGAAACGAGTAGTCTATCGGCACGCCGGCGATATTTTGTATTTCATAAAAAGTGAGCTTCAGCGACTGTTTACCGCTGTTTTGACATATTCCCAAAGTGCGTTGTATTTGCTCGTTTTTTCGCCTCACTATTCGTCAATATAGCTGTTTTTCTTTTTGAGCACCCACGGGATATCCGCATCGAAGTCGAGCTGAACGACAGGGAGCGAAAAATCCGGCTCCGGCATGTCGATACGGTCGCTGAACGAAACGCCAAAATTCGGCGAGAGCGGATATATTGCTTTTTCGTCCCAACAGGCTGTAGAGTCGCTTGTCAGTTTCCACGCGCTTTTGCCGCTGAGTAAAGTTCCGCAGATGTGGCAAAAGCGCCGTAGTACAGCGTGTTTTCGTCTTTGGCGCAATAGACATAACATTCGCAGATTTTTTTCATGTCAACGCCGAGCGCGGAGAAAAAGTCCCGGATATTCTGCGGAAGTTTGTCGACGGCTCTCTCGAAGTTAAGACACCCGTCGCATTGGCACCCCTCGCTGACCGTTTTGGCGCGGTCATAGAACTGCCGTGTCTTTTCAACATCAACATCGATTTTGTATTCGCCGAATTGAAATATCAAGTTTTGCACCCCCGATATGAGCGGTTTCTTTGATTGTATCAGCAAAGCGCGGAAAAATCCACCGGGATATGCCAAAAAGGACGCAGTTTGCGCTGCGTCCTTTTTCTGTTCTGTTGTGCTTATCAGCTGTGCTTTTTGCCCTTTTGCTGATTCGCGCTGTGGCAGGAGCCTGCCATAGCACAGTGGGCACAGTTGCAGCCGCAGGAGGTTTTGCCCTTTTTCTTATTTTTTACGAGGCTGAATATTATCAGCGTCACGATAACGGCAAGCACAAGGCATATTATAATGGTTGCAATATTCTTTGATAACCACGCGAGCATTTGAAAAGACTCCTTTCACAGCATATAGCTTGGTTTATTTTGTGACCTTTACATCGGATGCGAGCTTTGTGGCTTCTTTGTAGGGGCGCACGAGCATGAAGATTATCAGGGCGAGGAAGATGAACGCGAACACAAGGCTTACGATATCAACTGCGCCGTGGATGTTGCCGGTGAAGAGGTTGCCGAACTGATTTATCATAAGGGAGATAACATAGGCGAAGCCGCACTGATAGCCGATTGCGAACCAGGTCCACTTTGCGCTGTTCATCTCACGCTTGATAGCGCCGATAGCTGCGAAGCAGGGAGCGCACAGAAGGTTGAAGACGAGGAACGAATAAGCGGTCAGACCTGTAAACGCCTTTGCAAGGGTTGCATAAACGTTGCCCTCTGCGCCATAGAGGATGCCCATCGTACCGACGATGTTCTCCTTTGCGACAAGTCCGGTGATAGAAGCGACGGTAGCCTGCCAGTTGCCCCAGCCGAGCGGAACGAAGATCCAGGCGATAGCCGAGCCGACCTTTGCGAGCAGGGACTGATCAAGCTGATCCTCTGCAAGCATTCCGAAGTGGCCGTCTACGAAGCCGAAGTAAGAGGTGAACCAGACAACGATAGTTGAAAGAAGGATGATTGTACCTGCCTTCTTGATGAAGGACCAGCCGCGCTCCCACATGGAGCGGAGGACGTTCTTGAGGGTCGGCCAGTGATAGGCGGGAAGCTCCATAACGAACGGAGCGGGATCGCCGGAGAACATCTTGGTCTTCTTGAGCATGATGCCCGAGCAGATGATAGCCGCCATGCCGATGAAGTAAGCGGAGGTCGATACCAGAGCGGAGCCGCCGAAGAGCGCGCCTGCGATCATGGCGATGAACGGTACCTTAGCGCCGCAGGGGATGAAAGTTGTTGTCATTATGGTCATACGGCGGTCGCGCTCATTTTCAATGGTACGCGAAGCCATGATTCCGGGAACGCCGCAGCCGGTGCCGATAAGCATCGGGATGAAGGATTTGCCGGAGAGACCGAACTTGCGGAATATACGGTCAAGGACGAATGCGATACGAGCCATGTAGCCGCACGCCTCAAGGAATGCGAGGAGCAGGAACAGGACGAGCATCTGGGGAACGAAGCCGAGGACAGCACCGACGCCGGCGATGATGCCGTCGTTGATAAGTCCGCTGAGCCAGTCGGCCGCGCCGACCTTTTCAAGTCCGTTGCCGACGAGAACCGGAATGCCGGGCACCCACACGCCGTAAGCGGCGGGATCGGGCTCGTCGAAGCCTCCTCTTCAAGGTACTTGACAGCGTCAACATAGGTCATGCCTACTGTTGCTTCTTTGTCAGCCTTGGAGAGGTTTGCGGGGATTGCCGAGTAATAAGCGGTCATGGCGTTGACGGCGAGGGTCTCCTCATCCTCAACATCAACCGTTGCGGTGTCCGCTGTGGGCTGATAAGCCTTCATCTCGCAAGAGCCTTGTCGGCGTCAAAATCTTCTGCGCCGAAGTCAATGCCGGTGAATGCGCTGACAGCCTCGGTAGCTGCGGTGTAGTCATCAGCGTCAGTCGAATAAGCCTTCGAGCCGATGCCGAGCAGGTGCCAGCCGTCGCCGAACACTCCGTCGTTCATCCAGTCGGTCACGAACGAGCCGACAGTGACCATGGAGATGTAGTAGACGAGGAACATGATAACTGCGAATATCGGAAGTCCGAGCCAGCGGTTTGTAACGATCTTATCGATCTTGTCGGAGGTCGAAAGCTGACCAACATTCTTCTTTTTGTAGCAGGCTTTTATGATAGATGCGATATAGATATATCTCTCATTCGTGATGATGGACTCTGCGTCGTCATCCATCTCTTTCTCAACTGCCTGAATGTCGCCCTCGATGTGCTCAAGGGTTGCCTTGTCGAGGTTGAGCTTTGCAAGCACCTTGTCGTCGCGCTCGAAGATTTTGATGGCGTACCATCTCTGCTGCTCCTCGGGCAGGCCGTGGACGGCGGCCTCTTCAATGTGCGCGAGAGCGTGCTCGACGGAGCCTTCAAATGTATGCATCGGAACGGTCTTGGTGCTCTTTGCAGCCTCGATGGCAGCCTCGGCGGCGTCCATGACTCCGTCACCTTTAAGGGCGGAGATCTCAACTATCTTGCAGCCGAGCTGGCGGGAGAGCTCATCGACGTTTATCTTGTCGCCGTTCTTCCTGACGACGTCCATCATGTTGATGGCGATAACAACGGGGATGCCGAGCTCGGTCAGCTGGGTGGTGAGATAGAGGTTTCTTTCGAGGTTCGTACCGTCGATTATGTTAAGTATAGCGTCCGGGCGCTCATCGATAAGATAGTTTCTCGCGACAACTTCCTCAAGGGTGTAGGGCGAGAGCGAGTAGATACCGGGAAGGTCGGTGATGATAACACCGTCATGCTTTTTGAGTTTTCCTTCTTTTTTCTCAACCGTAACGCCCGGCCAGTTACCGACGAACTGGTTTGAACCGGTGAGAGCGTTGAACAATGTGGTTTTACCGCTGTTGGGGTTACCCGCAAGAGCAATGCGTAAATTCATTTGACAGCCTCTCTTTCTTGAAATTATATCAGCTTTTCTGCGCGGGGTCTTATTCGACCTCGATCATGTCCGCGTCGGCCTTTCTGAGCGAGAGCTCATAGCCGCGCACCGTGATCTCGACCGGATCGCCGAGAGGCGCGACCTTACGGATATAGACCTCCACGCCCTTGGTCAGTCCCATGTCCATGATGCGGCGCTTTGTTGCGCCCTCTCCGTGGAGCTTGACTACCTTGACCGTTTCGCCGATCTTAGCCTGCCTGAGAGTTTTCATTGCTTATATCCTCCTTTTGTGCTTTTTCTCTTGGTGGTGTTGTGACCAATGGGGACAAATCGGTTTTGAAGTTTGCTTCAGAACTGCTCTGCATCCGAAAACAGCCGTTTATCGGGCGGTTTGTACCTATTGGGCACAACACTATATGTACTGCGCCGCAGCGCCGTCATATCATGATTTTCTTCGCCATCTCTTCGCTGATGGCAACGCGCGACTCCTTGACGTTGACTATAACATTTCCGCCCAGGGCGTTGACTACCTTTACAGTGCCGCCGACGACAAATCCGAGATTTTCGAGATGCTGTTTTACTTCCGGCTGCCGCCTATCTTCTTGATGATATTCTCTTCGCCGACCTGCGCGAGCATCAAAGGCATCATATTGAGTCCCTCTTCCTCTTTTGTATTTCCGGGATTAGCATACGCTAACCTTGGGGCTTTAAAATTGATTAGCACCCGCTAACCGTGACATATGGTACTCCTATTGTTCTTCCCTGTCAATAGAGTTTTTTCAATTTTTTGCCGCAAAACACAATTTCGGCGACATCCACAAACAATTAGCTTATGCTAACCGCCTGCTTTGGACATTTCAAACATATCCTCCCGCCCTTGATTTTTCCTAAGTGAAGTGATATCATACTTTTAATACATAACAATATACACACCTAAAAGGGAGGAACAGATATGCATCTTCAGGAATCGGGCGAAATGTATCTCGAAACTATATATGTGCTTTCAAAAAACGGCGTTGTGCGCTCGCTCGATGTCGCGGAATATATGGCTTTTCAAAGCCGAGCGTCAGCCGCGCCGTGGGGCTTCTCAAACAGGGCGGCTATCTTCTCATGGACAAGGACGGGTATCTGACCCTCACCGAATCGGGGCTCGATGTAGCTAAGAAAATATACGAGCGCCACACTCTGCTCTCGAAAATTCTCGTCCGTCTCGGCGTTGATGAAAAGACCGCCGCGGAGGATGCGTGCAAGATGGAGCACGACATCAGCGACGAATCGTTTTCGGCGATAAAAGAGCATGTCCGCAGGAACATGAAAAATGCCGATGAATAAAGAAATTTTTGCTCAGACCGACAGGCTCGTGCTGAGAAAATTCAATCTGTGCGGAATATTGCAGGACGAAAAAAACAATGTACGCCTATGAGAGCGCCTTTTCAGACAGTGAAGTGCAGAGGATTTGCTTGAAGTAATAAAAAGAATCGATGCAGGCGAAAGCTCGGGCATTCGCTATTCAAAATATGATCTCTCGCCGCGCTTCGAGCCTCCCGAATGGGACTACAGAAAATACGATATTGAAAGCGACAACGCTCTATTCAAGGGCGAAACAGATCTTATCCGCGAGGCATATGAGAGCTGCTGATGGCGATATTTTGCGATTCATCCGCCCGTCTCCATTCAAAACAACCGACATAAAAATCCTACCGAGATGGGTAGGATTTTTCACTCCCCGTCAAGTCAACGGGGTTCATTTTTAATTATTATCAAAGATACTTCTTGATAAACTTATCAACTGTTGACCAATATTTTTCGGGGTCGACGGTCGAGGCCTCTGCGTGCGGTGCGCCGGGGATAACCAACTTCTCTTTGTCGCACGCGGCGGCGCGGTAGACGCGCTCCTGCATCCAGAACGGGACAAAGTCGTCCTTGTCGCCATGGATGAACAGGGTCGGCGTGACGGAGCGCGAGACCTGCTCGATGCACGAAGCTTTCTTCATATCATAGCCCGCGCGCAGCATCGTTGCGCTTCTTGCGGCGGAGAGGAACGGGAAGGTCGGCAGACCGTAAGCGTCCTTCATGTTGGCTCTGCACTCGTCCCAGACGGATGTATATCCGCAGTCCTCAATAGCGCAGACGACATTCGATTCGAGCGGCTCGCCGGTGGTCATCATGACTGTAGCCGCGCCCATCGAGAGACCGAAGAGCACTATCTTCGCGTTCGCATTCTCGTTGATTATGTATTCGATCCACGCCTTGATGTCGATTCTGTCGTTCCAGCCCATGGTGACATAGTTCGACTCGCTCGCGCCGTGGCCGCAGAGATACGGGAACAGGCAGTTGTAGCCCATCTCGTGGAACCTCTTGCCGAACGAGCCCATTCTTCTGGGCGAGCCGGTGTAGCCGTGAATGACTATCACCCAAACATCGCTCGGCTCGTCTGCAAGGATTATCTCGCCGTGGACATATCCGCCGCGGGGAGTGACTATCTTCACCTTTGCGGGACTCGCGGAGTCAAACCACTCCATGCCTTCTTTGGTGATACCGTCATACTCGTTCTTTTTCTCGTCCATTTTTTTGGCGATGGACTTTTTGCTCATGGTCTTGTTGAAAATCGCGTTGCCGACAGCAAGATACGCCGCGCCGACTGCTGCACCTGCGGAAGCGGCTGCTATGACAAGCTTTTCAGATGAACTTTTCTTTCCCACTGAAATTCATTCCTTTCATTTTTATATGAGCCTTATACAGGAGTATTCTATCATAAAAAGTCCGCAGTTGCAATAACAAAAAGCCCCTGCAAAAGAATACAGAGGCTTCGGATATGTACCCGCCGCGCGGCGGGTGAGGCTTATTCCTCGTTGAGCTTATTGCGCTTGTTCTGGGCCTTGTTCTCCTGCTGATTCTGCTGCTTGTTGTTCTGCTGCTGATTCTGCTGGTTCTGACCCTGCTTGTTCTGCTGATTGCGGTTTTCCATTGAGAGCACACTCCATAGATCCTTCGCGGGAAAATTAGGATTTTTTTCAAATCCGTTTTATATTCTTTCCCCCGGTTCGCGTTTTTATGAGCCTGAAACTAATGAAAATTTTGCCTTTTTCTGATATAATTTATAATAGAAAGCTTACGGAGGTCAGCAGATGGAAATATCCGACGAACTCATATCGCATCTCGAATCGCTCGCGCATATTGAGCTTGACACCGACGAGCGCGAGGATTGCCGCAGAGATTTTGAAAAGATAATATCATATATGGACACGCTGTCGGCGCTCGATACCGGCGGCGTTGAGCCGCTGACCAATTTATCAGACAGGGTGAATGTCCTGCGCGAGGATGAACGGGGCGAGACGCTCGGCGTAGAAGAGGCTCTGTCGAATGCCGCAGAAACGGCTGACGGCTGCTTCTGCGTCCCGAAAACAGTGGAATGAGGTGCGCTATGAGAGATATTATTAAAGATTCCGCCTCGTTCTGGCAGAAAAAATCCGGCGCGGCGAGATAAAAATCGTCGAAGTCTTAGACGCCGTATATGAATCCGAGAAGCAGAATAAAGAACTCAACTGCTTCATCACGCTCTGCCGCGAGCGCGCATATAGCAAAGGCTCGGAGATACAAAAACGCATCGATGCAGGCGAATATATCTCGCCGCTCGCGGGCGTGCCGATAGGCATAAAGGACAACATCGCGGTAAAAGATGTCAAAATGACCTGCGGGTCGCGTATGCTCGAAAATTATGTGCCGCCCGTGAGTGCTGCGGCGGTAGAAAAGCTCGAAGAAGCGGGGCTTATTATAGTCGGCAAGCTCAACATGGACGAGTTCGCCATGGGCTCGACGGGCGAGACTTCGTATTACGGCGCGGTGCTCAATCCCGTTGACAAAGCTCGCGTGCCCGGCGGCTCGTCTTCGGGCGCGGCGGCGGCAGTCGCGGCGGGGATAGTCCCGCTCGCGCTCGGCTCGGACACGGGCGGCTCGGTCAGACAGCCCGCGGCATTCTGCGGAGTTTTCGGCTTCAAGCCGACCTACGGCACCGTCTCCCGAAACGGGCTTGTCGCCTATGCCTCGTCATTTGACCAGATAGGCGCGATAGCGAAAAATGCCGCCGACTGCGCGGCTCTCGCGGCGATAATATCCGGGCGCGACTGCGGTGATTCTACAACAGAGGATACTGCTCCCGTCCGTTCGGATTTTGTCGAGTCCTATTCGCTCTGCGGCAAAATTATAGGCGTGCCGAATGAATTTATTGATAATTGCGGCGAAGATATCCGCAGTGCGGTGAATAATGCACTCAAAAAAGCTGAATCGCTCGGCGCGAGGGTTGAATATTTCTCGCTTCCGCCGCTCAAATTTGCCGTGCCCGCCTATTATATAATCGCCTGCGCACAGGCAAGCTCTAATCTTGCGCGGTATGACGGGGTTCGCTTCGGACGGCGCGCACAAAATTCAGACGACCTGACAAAAATGTATATCAAAAGCCGCTCCGAGGGCTTCGGGCGCGAGGTCAGGCGCAGGATAATGCTCGGTAATTTCGTGCTCAGCGCGGGATACTATGACGCATATTACAACAAGGCGCTGAGAGCGCGCAGGGTTATACGCGACGCGCTTTCGGACGCTTTCAAAAAATATGATTTCATCGCGGGCGCCGTTTATCCGTCAACTGCGCCGAAGCTCGGCGAGAGCCTTGACGACCCGCTGAAAACTTATATCGCGACGCATACACCGTTCCGGCTAATCTCGCTGGACTCCCGGCGATAAGCGTGCCGTGCGGAAAAACAGCCGCGCTTCAGCTCATGGCGGCGCCGTTAGCGGACGATAATCTTTTGGGCGCGGCGAGATGTCTCGGGGAGGCTTTCAAATGAGATACGAAACTGTTATCGGACTCGAAGTCCATATAGAGCTGCTGACTGAGACAAAGATATTCTGCTCCTGCCCGACTGAGTTCGGCGGCGAGCCGAACACGCATGTCTGCCCCGTGTGTCTCGGACTGCCTGGCACTCTGCCGACGCTGAACAAAAAAGCTGTTGAGCTTTCCGTCCGCGCGGGTCTCGCGGCGGGCTGCGAGATAACACCGATAAGCCGCTTTGACCGCAAAAATTATTTCTACCCCGATCTGCCGAAGGCTATCAGATATCCCAGCTATATCTGCCGCTGTGCCGAAACGGCTCGGTCACACTCGACAGCGGCAAAATTATACGCATAAAAGAGATGCACATGGAGGAGGACGCGGGGAAGCTCATGCACTCCCCCGACGACAACCGCACGTTCATCGACTGCAACCGCTGCGGAGTGCCGCTGCTTGAGATAGTCAGCGAGCCGGATATGAGAAGCGCCGAGGAGGCGGTCGAATATCTTGAAAAGCTGCGCGAGCTGATGCGCTTTTCCGGCGTTTCGGACTGTCGGATGCAGGAGGGCTCGCTGAGAGCGGATATAAATCTCTCCGTCCGCCCGGAGGGTCAGACAGAACTCGGAACGCGTACGGAGATGAAAAATCTGAACTCATTCAGAGCCGCCGAGCGCGCGATAAAAAGCGAGAGCGCGCGGCAGATATCGCTGATTGAAAACGGTGAAAATATTATTCAGGAGACCCGACGCTGGGACGACGGCGCGGGCATGAGCTATGCGATGCGCTCGAAAGAGGACACGAGCGACTACAAATATTTTCCCGAGCCGGACATTCCGCCGGTAGTCGTTTCAACCCCCGACATTGAGAAAATCAAAAATCAGATGCCCGAACTGCCGCAGGCGAAGCGCCGTCGCTGGAGCGAAGAATATAATCTCGCAGAGCGGACATTGACACACTGATGTCCTCGCCGTTCACGGCGGAGCTCTTCGACCGCACGGTTATGCTCTGCAAGAGCGCAAAGGACGCCGCATCATGGATAAATGTTGAGCTCCCAGCCGTACTTCGCGGCGCGGGAATGAGCATTGAAGATGCAAAATTCAGCCCCGACTCGTTGGGCATGCTCATAAATATGCTCTCATCAGGGGAGATAAACCGCGGCACGGCAAAAAAAGTCTTTGCAAAAATAGTGACCGAAAACGCCAACCCGGCGGAATATGTCCGAAAAAACGGACTTTCTCTGATGACCGACGCGGCGGCGATAGAGGAAGCGGTCAAACGCGTTATTGACGAAAACGAAAAGAGCGTCTCGCAGTACAGAGACGGCAAGACGCAGGCGTTTCAGTATCTTATCGGGCAGTGTATGCGCGCGCTCGGCGGCAAAGCCTGGCGGCGGCAGTCACGGAAGCACTCAAAAAGCTGATATAAAAAATAAAACTTCCGTTTTGCGGAAGTTCATATAAACAGCAAAGGACTGCCGTTACCCGGCAGTCCCGTTTTGTTTTCAGCTTTATGCCTCGACTTCGGTGAGGTTCAGAGTGCCCCAGCTGTCGTTATTGAGCGTGAGCACCTTGTTGTCTTTATTATACGACGCGGTGAAGGTTATCTCCGTGCCCGCCTTGAAGCCCGCGATAGCTATCTCGGGGACTATGGTCACGGTCGCGGGGTCAGCCTCGGTGTCGACCTTGTATGTACCGGAGACCGAAGTGCCGACGGAGATACCCAGGATATTGAGGTTGCTCGAATCATACTGGAAAGTGCCGTCCTCTTTGAACTCTATAGTAGCGTTGTTCTGCGAGTCGCTCCACTTGCCGACTATGAGCTTGTCAATTTTCGCTCCGCAGCCCGCAAAGGCGCAGACGATTATCGCGACAGCCATAACGAGAGCCGTCAGTCTGAGAGTCTTTTTCATTGGTAATACCATCCTTTCTGTTTTGCCGCTTTTCTTCCATACTCATTATATCACACTTCGCTCATTTTTGTCCATAGGTGTTACAGGGTACCATTGTGTCGAAAAAAGGTTTAAACAGATTGTTTACAATTTTGTAAAAATAATGTATAATTTTCCTGTTGCACATATGTGCTTGCGAAAGGAGAACACAAAAATGAAGAAAAATCCGTTCAAGCGGATACTCTGCATTGTCATCGCCGTCGTGATGCTCTGCTCGGTATTTGCTTCGACCGCGGCGGCCGCCACCAAGTGCGCCTGCGGCCATTCACCCGTTGTCATGATCTCCGGATTCGGCGCGACGATTCTCTCGGAGAAGCAGGAGGACGGCTCATTGAAGCGCGTTTTCCCGCCCGACACCAAAGAGATTCTCAAGCTCCTCGGAGTCAATGCCCCCGACCTCGTCACGGGCATAATCGAGCTCATCGCCCAGAAGGGCACGGACGGCATCGAAAAGCCGCTTCGTGACATCATCACTTCTATAGTTGAGCCGCTCAGAATGAACGACGACGGCACTTCCTATTACGACATCGTGCCGATACTCAGCGGCGCTAAAAACACGAGCCTTGAGGCGTTCACGAAGAACGACCAGCTCGACCTCGTCCCTACACGGGCTCGGAGTTTCTCGACATGGAGGTTATCGGCGACGAGATAGGCGACGACCATGTTTTCAACTTCCTCTATGACTGGAGACTCAGCCACGCCGATGTTGCGGCTCAGCTCCACGATTATCTCGCAGAGGTCTGCGCCCTCACCGGGCACGACAAGGTCAGCGTATACAGCATCAGCCAGGGCAGCCTGCTGCTGGGCACTTATATGTATGAGTATCCGAACGACAACTATATCGACCGCGCGGTGTTCGACACTCCGCTTCTCGCGGGCAGCAACCTTGTCTCCGACCTCTATACCGACAAGCCCCTTGCATTGAACTTCGACACCACCCTCGATATTCTCAGAGCTATCCTGCACACCGAGACCGACTTCTCGTTCGTCATGGACATCATCCCTGCCGACGGCGCGAACAACATCGCCGACTACGGTCTCAAGACCATGGTTCTCCCGAGCGTCATAAACATCCCCGCATTCTGGGAGATGTGCGACCCGGAGAATTACGAATATATCAAGTCCCTGCGCCTCGACTCCGTCAAGAATGCAAAGCTCATTGAAAAAGTCGAGAAAGTCAGAAACGGCTTCATGTCTCACATTTCCGAGACCCTGTATGCTCAGCAGAAGAAGGGCGTCAGCGTTTCGATAAAGGCTTGCTCCGGCGTTCCGCTTGCATCGGGCACCGTTGACAACAGCGACGGCATAGTCAACATGAAGTATTCCTGCGGCGCCGTCTGCGCGCCCTTCGGCGAGACTTTCCCCGCTGACTACAAGCAGGCTGTCAAGACCGGCAAGAACAACATCTCGCCCGACAGAACGGTTGATCTCTCGACCGGCTATATGCCGAGCGCACATGGGTCGTTGACCGCCACTATCACGGCCAGGCGGAGTGGGATCCCCGCACCTACTCCCTGCTCATGGATCTCCTGCTCACCGACAACATCAAGGACGCATATTCGCACATCGAATATCCCCAGTTCATGGAGAGCCTCTCTCCGACGAGCGATGTAGTCGTTCTCTTCAAGAGCACGAACTCCTCGTTCCTGCCGACTCTCTCGAAGCACCTCTTCTCCTGCAACTCCGTCATGGTCAAGAACCTGTCGAAAAAGGACAAGATAAAGATCTCTTCGATAACCTCGGAGAACGGCACGCTGAACTTCGCCCTGCCCTATCCGATAGTTCTTGAAGCAGGCGAGAGCGCCGAGATAGCCTTCACCGGAAAGGTTCCCGCGACCGAGAGCTACGACAAGATAACCGTTGCCTACAAGCGCATGACCGTTACCGGCAAGGACGCGACCCGCGACTTCGGCTTCACCGTGACCCGCAACTATTCGGGCGTCACGAAGATCGATCTCACCCCCGCTTATATCATCACCGCTATCCGCATAGCGCACGATATACGCGATATCCTTGCGCGGATAGATGCGATCTTCTCGTTCATCAACGGGATAAAATAAAATAAA
>ENA-OQEN01000107-OQEN01000107.1-human-gut-metagenome-genome-assembly--contig:-NODE-107-length-33851-cov-4.784160_pt1 | contig 33851 bp, 51 predicted proteins | sample MGYA00242791_ERZ504627 | MGnify/ENA primary metagenome ERZ504627 (study PRJEB26092, sample SAMD00036316) | human gut metagenome | host: Homo sapiens | study: EMG produced TPA metagenomics assembly of... | reverse complement strand
TCATGTGGATGCAGTCAAAGCCCATGTCGCCGGGGCGGACGATGCCCATAACGGCGTTGAGGTTGGCCCCGTCGTAGTAGCACAGCCGCCGGCTCATGGACCAGACGCGTGATCTCCAGAATGTTTTTGTCGAAGATGCCCACGGTGTTGGGGTTTGTCAGCATCAGGCCGGCGGTATCGTCCCCCAGGCAGAGCGCAGGCTGTCCAGGTCCACGCAGCCGTCGGGGCCGGAGGCGATGTTCACCACCTCATAGCCGCACATAGCCGCCGTGGCGGGGTTGGTGCCATGGGCCGAGTCGGGCACGATGATCTTGGTGCGCTTGTGGTCGCCCCGGGCATCGTGGTACTGCTTGATCAGCAGGACGCCGGTGAACTCGCCGTGGGCTCCGGCGGCAGGCTGGAAGGTCATGCCGTCCATGCCGGTGATCTCGCAGAGATATTCCCGGGCGGTGTCCAGCACATGGCGCATACCGGCCAGGGACTCCCGGGGGGCCAGGGGGTGGCAGCCGGTGAACCCCGGCAGGGCTGCCATCTCCTCGTCGATGCGGGGGTTATACTTCATGGTGCAGGAGCCAGGGGGTAGAAGCCGCAGTTGACGCCGTGGACCTGGTGGCACAGCTCCGTATAGTGGCGGGAGATGTCGGTCTCGCTGAGCTGAGGCAGGTCGGGCTTCGTCTCCCGGCGCAGGGACTCCGGCAGGGAGACGGCGTCCACATCGCAGGGGGGCAGATGGTGCACCGGCGGCCGGGCACGCTCTTTTCAAAAATCAGCTTCATTTGTCCAGCACCTCCTTGACGATGGATACGGCTTCGTCCAGCTCCCGGCGGCTGACCTTCTCCGTGGCGCACCACAGGACCCGGTCGTCGCCCAGAGGCAGACCGCCCAGGATGCCCCGGCGGTCCAGGGCCTCCAGCAGCTCCTGGCTGCGGGGCATTTTCAGGACAAACTCGTGGAAATACGCACCGCCGTATACCGGCTCCACCCCGGGCAGGGCGCACAGGGCCTTTTCCAGATAATGAGCCTTGGCCATGGACTGCTCCGCCGCCTGTGCCATGCCGTCGGGGCCATGGTGGCCATGTACAGCCCGGCGGTCAGGGCGCACAGCGCCTCGTTGGAGCAGATGTTGCTGCTGGCCTTCTCCCGGCGGATGTGCTGCTCCCGGGCCTGGAGACTCAGGACGTAGGCCCGGCGGCCCTGGTCGTCGGTGGTCTCGCCCACGATGCGGCCGGGGAGCTTGCGCATGAGCTTATCGGTGGCGGCCATATAGCCAGATACGGGCCGCCGCAGCCCAAGGGCAGACCCAAGGGCTGCCCCTCGCCCACGGCGATGTCCGCGCCGCAGTCCCGGGGCGTTTTCATAACGGCCAGGGCAATGGGGTTGCAGCCCATGATGTACCTGGCCCCGGCCTGGTGGACGGCCTGGCCCAGGGCCTCGGCGTCCTCGAACAGGCCGAAGAAGTTGGGCTGCTGGACGTAGAAGGAGGCAACCTCCTCATCCAGCATGGAGGTCAGGGCCTCCAGGTCGGTTTTGCCGTCCCTCGCCGGCACCACGCGCAGCTCGTCGCCGGTGCCGTAGCAATAGGTGCGGACGGTGTTGATGGTGTCGGGGTGGGCCGCGCCGGAAATGAGGGTCACCCGGCGCTTGCGCTCGCGGCACATGGCCGCCGCCTCGGCGGCGGCAGTGGCCCATCGTACACAGAGGCGTTGGACACGTCCATGCCGGTGAGCTCACAGATCATGGTCTGATACTCGAAGATGGATTGCAGCAGGCCCTGGCTCATTTCCGCCTGATAGGGGGTATAGGCCGTGAGGAACTCCTCCTTGGCGGGGATGTACTTGACGATGGAGGGAATGTAGTGGTCATAGGCCCCCGCGCCCCGCAGAATGGTGGCGTAGGTGCGGTTTTCGGCGGCCATGGCGGACACCGCCCGGGCGGCCTCCAGCTCGCTCATGCCGTTGGGGATGTTCAGGGGCTTCCGCAGGAGCATCTGCTCCGGCACATCCCGGTACAGATCCATGATGTTTTCCAGCCCCACGGCCCGGAGCATCTGCTCCCGCTGGGCCTGGTGGAGGGGACATAGCTGCCCATGCTCAGCCCTCCTCGGCGCAGAATGCCTCGTAGGCGGCGGCGTCCAGCAGCTCCTCGGTGTCGGTGATGTTCTCCACCTTGATGAGCCACGCGTCATAGGGCTCCTTGTTCAGCAGCTCGGGCTGGTCCAGCAGCTCCTCGTTGACGGCGCAGACGGCACCGGTGACGGGGCACACCAGGTCGGACACGGCCTTGACGGACTCCACATCGCCGAGGCTCGCCGCAGGTGACGTCGTCGCCCTCGCCGGGCAGGTTCACGAACACCACATCGCCCAGGGCGTCCTGTGCAAAGTCGGAAATGCCGATGACGGCCACGCCGTCCTCCATCTTCACCCACTCGTGGGACTTGGAATACTTCAGATCAGTCGGATACAGCATGATGATTTACCTCCAAATTTAATATGTTTTGTTGTTTGTTCAAATGTCCAGCTTGCCGGCCAGCTGCTCCAGCGCGTCGTTGATGGCGGCGTCGTCGAAGCAGTAGCGCATTTCGGTGTGACGGGCCCGGAGCCGCTCCACATCGGCCTTGATCTCGCGGCCCCGGAGGATGCAGTCGGCCATCAGGGAGGCCAGCTGGTCGAAGTCCTTCTCCTCGAAGCCGAAGCGGGTCATCTCGCTGACGCCCATGCGCAGTGCGCCGGAGGCGGTGAAGCCCTCCTCATCGGGGGTGGCCTGATAGTTGACGATGACGTTGTTCTGCTCCAGCCGCTCGGCGATCTCGGCGCCCTCGCCGTAGCCCACGGAGACGATGACCTGGTGGGTCTCGGTGTAGTCGATGGCGGGATCGCCCACCACGTCCAGGCCATAGCTCCTGAGGCTGCGGGCGAAGGACTTGGCGTTGCGGATAATGGCGCTCTGATACGCGTCGCGGAACTGGTTCATCTCATAGGCGGCCATCAGCATACCCAGCTGGTGCCCAGATGATGGTTGGATACGCTGCCGGGGAAGGTGCGGCTCTCGATGGTCTTCCACAGGCCGTATTTCAGGTCCTCCTCCTTATAGTTGACGCCGATGACGCCGCGCTGGGGGCCGAAGAAGGTCTTGTGGGTGGAGCCGGTGACGATCTCCGCGCCCTCCTGGAAGGGGTTCTGGAAGTGATCGCCGATAAGGCCCAGCACATGGGCCATGTCGTACATAATGGTGGTGGGGATCCTCTGCTCGTCCACAAACTGCCGGATCTGGGCCACTGGCTCCTTGTGCAGGACCATGGACTTGCCGAAGATGATCAGCTCCGGACGATAGCGGTCGATGAGCTTCTTGGTCTCCTCCACGTCCATCTTATAGGGGTTGTCCCGGCAGACGGGGAAGTTTACCACGGCGGGCTTTTCGGTGACGGGGTCCACGGCGATATAGTCGTGGAGGGCGCCCATGGGCTGGGCAGACAGGTGACCGCCCTTGATGATGTGGTTGTTCATGACGTAGCCAGGCGCTTGGCCTCGTTCTTGCGGTCGAAGCGGTTTTTCCAGTCCATCAGGGCGGAGAACACCGCCATGTTGGACATCTGGCCGCTGAGGGTGCGGGTCTCCACCTCGGTGCAGCCGAAGTAGGCGCGCATTTCCTCGGTGAGCATACGCTCCACCTGGTCGATGAACTTGGTGCCCTGGTAATAGAACACCTCCTTCTCATAAAAGGCCAGGATCTTCTTGTGCTCGGCATAGCGGCAGGCCGGGTCGCTGCCGGACAGCAGGCGCACGGCCCGGCTGGGGGTATTCTCGGAGGGAATCAGGTTCACGCACTGCTCCTGACGCCAGACGTGGTTCTCGATGGCCTTGTGCAGCAGGGTCAGGGCCTTGCCGGTGCGGTCGCCGCCGGCCACGGTGCGGACCTCCTCCTGCTCGCCGTACAGCAGGGGACGGGCGAAGGGAGGCGCGCCCACGCTCATGTGGCGGGCGGGGATCACGGCCTTCAGGCGCTTGCCGCGGATATCCACCTCCACGGTGTCGTCCACCAGGACGTCGCTGTCGATATAGCACAGGCCGATGGCACGCTTGCCGCTGGCCTCCAGGATCACGGTGGACAGGCCCTCACCCTGGGTCTTGAAATAGGGCACCATGGTGCCGCTGGTGACCCAACCCACCAGCTTATCGCCCTTGTAGATCTCCATTCCGGCCCGCATGACGCCGCGGTCCAGCAGGGCGATGGGGGCGATCCTCCGGGGCAGGGCGGACATGTCGGAGAAGTCCCGGTCCATGTGGCGGATAAATGCCTGGTGCTGACGCTCCAGAGCGGCGCGGCCGATGAAATCCCCCTTCTGGGCGGAGAAGCTCACGGCAAACTTGGCCAGAGGCACGGCGAAGATGGGGATCTCGGTGCCGTCGGGGGCAACGCCCATCTCGTGGCCGTACAGGGGGAAGGACGCCTCCATCCGCAGGGTATCCCGTGCGCCCAGGCCGGCAGGCCGCGCGCCCAGCTCCACCAGACGGTTCCACAGCCACACCACGTCCTGGCTGCGGACGTATACCTCGTAGCCCAGAGGCTCGCCGGTGTAGCCGGTCTTGGCGATGCGGGCCTGGCGGCCCTCCAGGGACACGGTGCCCAGGGAGTTCTTGGTGGGCTCCTTGGTGGGGGACTCGCCGCCGGAGAGGGTCATGAGCATTTCCTTGCTCTTGGGGCCCTGGACGGCGATGGAGGCCCATTCGGCGCTGATGTTGGTGATGGTGCAGTCGAAGCCGGACAGGGCCCGGTTCAGATGCTCCAGATCCTTGTCGATGTTGGCGGCGTTGACCACCAGCAGATAGCTGTCCTCCTGGAACAGGTACAGATACGCGTCGTCCACGGCGCCGCCGTTCTCGTTGGGGATGATGCAGTACTGGGCCATGTTCAGGTCCAGAGCGCTGACGTTGCTGGTCAGCACATGCTGGAGAAATTCCTTGCGCTGGGGGCCCTCAATCAGCAGGCGGCCCATGTGGGACACGTCGAACAGGCTGCACACCTGGCGGGTGTACAGATGCTCGGCGATGATGCCGGACGGATACTGGATGGGCATTTCCCACCCGCGAAGTCCACCATGGTGGCCCCGGCGGAAACATGCACGTCGTACAGCTGCGTGCGCTTCAGTTCGCTCATTTTCTAAGCTCCTCCTTCAAAGTTGTTCCTTCCTGTTTTTGGGCAGCAAAAAGGGCGCAAAGCCGTTGCCTTGCGCCCCCGTATCCTAACCTGAGAGATTCCCCGCCCCGGATGAGGCGAGTTGCACCTTCGGTGGCCGGACATATCCGGCCTTTTCGGAGTATCGTCCGGACCCGGTCCCTTTTGCCTGAGAGCTTCTGCGTTCCCCTTCGGCGCCGCGCAGAGCGCGGTCTCTCCCGAGTCCATCCACCGATGATCCCTATTCCGTTGTTATGTCCATTCTATCACGGGGCGGGAAATGGTGTCAACGCGAAACATTGGGCCCGGGTAACATTTGGATAAATGGTAAAAAACGGAGGTCCGTCTTTGGGCTATCTGACCAAGTGGAGGTCGTGAAGCACGGCGTCCGCCATGACGCGGCTGCCAGGCGGCTGGGGTGCATGCCGTCGCGCTGGTACAGGTCCGCCGTGTTCCCGGCGGCGTCGAAGGCCGCGCCGAAATCCACCCGCCGCAGGGAAATGGCGTCCGTCAGCCTGCGCAGCCACCGGACGTATTCCGCCGAGGCCTCAAGAGCCCGGTCCATGTCGCACACCGGCTGCCACTGGGCCGGGATGGTGCGCACGGGATATGGAATGCCCACCACCGGCCGGACCCCGGCGGCCACGCACTGGTGGACCATGGCCATGACGGCAGACTTGGCCTGGTCGGCGGAGCGGTGAGCATAATGTCGTTGTCGCCGCCCATAAACAGAACCATATCCGGCTTCTGGGGCAGGGCCTGGCTCTGGAGCGGACCAGGAGGCCGGTGGAGGTATCGCCGGCCACGCCGGCGTTGACCCACAGATGGGGCGTCTCCCGGTTCAGCAGGTCCACCCAGCCTTCTCCGGGGGCCAGGTTGTATCCCGTGGTCAGGCTGTCGCCCAGGCATACGATCTTCATGGCTTCCTCCTCTGTTATACGGAAATCTTGCGGACGCCGGGGTTTTCCCTGAGAAAACGCAGGGCCTCCTCATGGGTAATGGGGTCCGGCAGCCGGATGGACACCTCCAGGCAGAGCATGCTGTCCTCCCGGGTCAGGTGCTGTCGGTGATCTTGCCCCGGTGCTCCCGGACCAGGCAGTCAAAGGCCTGCATCAGGCCGTCGCTGTCCGTCATGTGCACCGTGACCTCCTGGGTGATCTCCGCATCGCCGCCCACCCGGAACCGGTGCAGCACCAGCTGGATCACCACCAGCACCACAGCCTCCATCAGGCCCAGCCAGTACATACCCGCGCCGATGGCCATGCCCACGGCGGCGGTGCCCCACATACCGGCGGCAGTGGTCAGGCCCCGGATGGAGCTGCCGTTTTTGAAGATGACGCCGGCGCCCAGAAAGGAAATGCCGCTGACCACCTGGGCGGCAATGCGGGCGGTGTCCGCCCCCCGGGAGCCGTCCAGAGCGGCAGTGTCGATGAATGCGTATTTGGACAGGATCATGAACACCGCCGAGGCGCAGGCAATGATGCAGTGGGTCCGCACCCCCGCCTCCTTCTGGCGCTTGGTGCGCTCCAGCCAATGGCCGCGCCCAGGGCAGCGGACAGCAGGATCCGGAACAGAAATTCCAGGTTATCGTATAGGGTCAAGGTTGACTCCGGCAAAAAGCCCGTCAGACCGGTCAGCATAGAATTCTCCCCCTTTTATCACATTTTCTCCAGCTCCGGCCGAGCATAGCCCGGGCCTTTTCCGGGCCCGGGTCAGGGCCATGCGGACGCTGGTGGGCTTTACGCCCATCTCCCGGGCCAGCTCGCTGTCCGAATAGTTCAGAATGTACCGGGCCTCCAGCAGCCAGCGGGTGTCCTCATCCAGCCGGGGCCACACCCGGGCCAGGGCATTCAGCTCCACCCGGCGGGACAGCAGCTCATCCATGTCCGGCGCGGACGACGCCTCCGGCGCGTCCTCCAGCGGCACCTGGGGGTGGCGGCGGTTATGGCGGAGCACGTTGTACGCCGTGTGGCGGCAGGCGGCGGCGATATACCCCGGCAGCTTGCTCTCGTCCAGCTGCCGCACAACGTCTATCCGGTCGATGAGCCGCAGCAGCGTCGTCTGGACGGCATCCTCCGTGGCCCATTTGTCGTCCAGCACCTCATATGTACACTGATACATCAGGCGATGATACTGCACAAACAGGCGGGACATATACGCGCGGTCGTCCTCATCCTGGATGGTAAGGATGCAAATCGGCAGCATATGGTCCCCCCTTTCGCGCAGTCGGCAAGATGTTCAAAGACTCAACATTCTACATTATAATAGTTTTTTTGAAAAAAACAAGAAAAACGAAAAAAATCGGTTGCATTTTGCGGATTACGGTGTTACGTATATAGATACGTCTGTAAAAAGGGCAAAATTGCGAAAAGGAGGGGTGCACCGTGCAGGAGAGGAATAGCAAGCAGGAGGAGGCCCTGTTTACGCTGCTGATGGACCAGGTCGCGCGGCAGGAAAACCGACAGGCCCGGGAGGCCATGGAGCGTCTGGCCCGTGACCCGTCGGCTGCGGTGCCTGCGCTTTCACAGCGGCGGTGCATGCAGACCATTCAGCGGGGCCTTCTGCGCCGGGATCTGCGCTCCGCCGGACGGGTGCTGCGGCGGCTGGCGGGCCGGCAGCGGTGATTCTGGCAGTGGCGGCGCTGTGCTTCTCGGTAGCCTTTGCCGTGTCCCCAACCCTGCGGTCCCAGACGGTTCGCTGGGTGGTGGAAACCTTCGACACCCATACCCTGCTGCGCCCCGGTCCCGGACGGACCGCAGCGGCGGGTCCTCCCTCCCCTCCGGGCTGACGGTGAGCCGGCTGCTACCGGGGTGACCCTGACGGAAACAAACCTGAGCCAGGGGATCTGGTTTTACCGCTATGCCGACGGCGACGGCTGCTGGCTGGAGATCAGGCTGATGGCTTTCAGCGGCGACGGCGTCATGTGCGTGGACACGGAGGACGCCGATATGCACCGGCTGACCATCAACGGCTATCCCGCATTCACCACCCACAAAAACGGGATGTCCACCGTCGTGTGCACGCTGGATGACTGGAGCTCCGTTCTGACCGTCACCGGCAAGGGCTTCTCCGTGGACGACCTGGCCCAGGTGGCGGAGGGGGTTCAGGTGCGGTAAGGAGGGGCGCTTTTCCTACCGGGCCGGTGCGTTTATATCTTGACAAAGATCGCCGGGCATGATAAAATCTTATCATAATCCAAGGGGTGCTGGCGCAAGCCGGCTGAGATGCGACGTATTGCCGTCCGGTCCCTCAGACCTGATCCGGGTAATGCCGGCGTAGGAATGCGACCATACCGCTTTGTATCCGCATTGCGACGCCTGCGCGGCCCGCGATGCGGATATTTTTCACGGAGGAGAAAAACACATGAAAGTCAGCAAAACACGCATGATCTGTGAGGCTGCCATCTTCATCGCCATGGCGGAGATCCTCAGCCTCATCAAGCTCTATGAGTTCCCCAACGGCGGCTCCATCACCCTGGAGATGCTGCCCATCATCCTGTTCGCCGCCCGGTATGGCTGCGGCTGGGGCTCCCTGGCCGGCCTGGTGTATGGCGCCATCACCTATCTCATCGGCAACAAGTTCTCCATCGACTGGACCACCATTCTCTGCGACTATTTCCTGGCCTTTGTGGCCCTGGGCTTCGGCGCGGGCCTGCTGTCCCGCCGGAAGTGGAGCGTCTATTACGGCACCATCATCGGCGGCGTGCTGCGCTTCCTGGCCCACTACCTCATCGGCGTGTTCGTCTGGGGCAAGTGGATGCCCGACGAGTTCTTCGGCATGACCATGACCAGCCCCTGGTTCTATTCCCTGCTGTACAACGGCAGCTATATGCTGCCCAGCATCGTCCTGTGCCTGGTGGTGTTCGCTCTGCTGTATAAGCCCTGCGCAAGTATTTCACGTCGGCGGATCTGCTGGCGGCGTAACGTCTCTTACCCTCTCCGGGGGCGGGCCAAACCGCCCCCGGAAAATCAGAAACCGGAAAAAAAGTGTTGACAAACGCTGGAAAACGAGTATAATAAATTTTGTTCGTCAGGAACATAGCGGGATTGTGTAAAGGTAGCACAGCGGACTCTGACTCCGTATGTGAGGGTTCGAATCCTTCTCCCGCTGCCATAAGAACCACCGTAATTCTGATAGAATTACGGTGGTTTTCCGTTTGTCAAAAAGCCTTTTTGACAAACTGAACAGCCCTGCAGAAGCGATTCTGCAGGGCTGTTTTCATTTGTACATTTCTCTCTGTCTCTGTGGTGCATCCTCGGAGTAAATTGGCGTAAGTTGTGGCGTAAGCACCGACAATTTTAGGTCAATCAATAGAGCTTTGCGCCGGCGGGGATGTGGGGATCCACCATCAGCAAATGGAGCTTTTCCTCGCCGTTTTCGTGATGCACGGCGGAGATCAACATACCACAGGAATCGATGCCCATCATCGGGCGGGGCGGCAGGTTCGTAATGGCGATGCAGGTCTTTCCGACCAGTTCTTCCGGCTCATAATACTCATGAATTCCGCTCAAAATGACCCGATCTGTGCCGGTTCCGTCGTCCAAAACGAACTTTAAGAGCTTCTTGGACTTCTTCACGGCTTCGCATTCCTTAACCTTCACGGCACGGAAATCGCTCTTGGAGAAGGTGTCAAAATCCACCTGATCCTGGAACAGTGGCTCGATCTCCACATTGGAAAAATCGATTTTTTCCTCTACCACAGGAGCCGCTTCAACAGGCTTTTCTTCCTCCTTGGTCTCGGCCTTTTCGGTCTTATCCTTGTCCAACGGCTTCATTGTGGGGATAAGATTCCTCACATGGAATAGCTGTGTAGAAGCCCTGTTAATACTGTGCTTTGCTTACAGGTCACATTTTCCCGTGTGTGATAACTCTGTACATTTCCCTGCTGAAAGCATACACCATAGTGGTGCTCCAAGTGGTGTATGTGGTGCAACTCCAACCTTTCGCACCTCCGAAAGATTGTAGTTAATATTATAACAGTAGAATCTCAGAATTTCAATGGGTTTCAGGTCGTCCCGTAAGGAATTCAGAAAAAACTTCAATACTCTGCTTACATTCACTCTTTATATTGTGCCCGTCCAAAGCGTGGTTATAAACGGATATGCAAAGTTCAATCCCGTACTACGCCACGCCGTTAATCCTCTATCACAAGACAATTTACCTTTCCACTGAACGCTGTACAGGCATCTATGGCAATAATTCCGGGACCATAATAGGGAGAGAAGTCCGCATCTTCTCCAAACTCGGTCCCCTTGTGTTCGTATTTGCTATGGCCATACGAAGTATGCCAATGTCCGCAAACAATGGTCTTATTCTCATCTGCGGTCTGTGCTGCATCCATGCCATTGAACCATCTTGCTCGATTCCATTGCTCACGGTCTGCTTCTCTCCAAGAAGAAATATAGCTGTAGCTTTTATCCCTGTTCGGAATACTTGGTATCCAGCCATGCGTGAAAACATAGTGTTCCGTCTCAAAGTAATCAAGCATCGCTGGGATAATCTCTTTGTAAAACGGTGTGTCTTTCGCTGCATCGGCAAAATCATAATGGCGTATAGATGCCATCACTGGATCAAAGCCCGTTAACTGGAGTGCAGTATCATAAGTTCCGTTTGATTTGTGATAGCTATATGGCATCCCTGCATCCGTAGTCACAAGCTCCACAAATAGGTCCTCATGGTTTCCACGAATAAGAATTATCTTGTCCTGCTCCATCTGCTCCAATATGACTGCTGAAGCTGTTTCGCCTCATGCCCTCGATCAAATAAATCTCCGAGCATGATTAACTTATGAGGAGTTGTATCGGAAAAGAAGCCTGCTTTTTCCAAAGCAGACTTCATCTGCGTATAGTATCCGTGAACATCGGAGATAACATAGTAGCGCATAATCCCTTATTCTTCGCCTCTGTTTTCCTTGGATAGTCTGTCGGCCAGAATCAGCTCTTTCATCTTAAAGCAGAGCCATTCATCAATGGTCAGATCAAGCTCGGCAAGGGCAATCACCAGCCGCTTCATCTCATTCTTATCAATTCCAAAGTCAATGCTAATTGTATCGTAGTTCTTCGGAAGCTGCAAGATATATCGTGCCTCGTTGCGTTCATATCGCCTGAGTAATTCAGGCTGATCCTCAAAAAACTCTCTGACGAAATCGTTCATGACTGCGCCATCCCTTTTTGTGTACGAAGACTGACGCCCTCAACTAACGAGAATACTGCTGTATTCTTCTCTTCCAGAAACTCGCCGGATAAAACATATGTCTTTGAAGTGTCCATCTGGTTTGTCCGCATGATTCCATGAACAAATTGCTTGCTGTTGATCCTCATGACGCATCTGTGATCGGTGAACAGTTTCAGCGGAACTCGGAAAGCCATCACATCATCCTCATCACAAGGGAAAACGCTCAAAGAATCATGGCTATCTGAAATTTTAATTGAGACATGGCTCGGCTTTCCCAAGGCTTTTATAACGCCCTTGCCGATGCTGATACAGCAGCGAGCGCCTTGCAGCGTCATTTCGATTGGGTACATTCTATCCTCATTCGTTGTTTCGGACATCATCGTCACCTCCATTTCCAATAATCGTGCCAAACAAAGTCTCCCGTTTCTTCTCCTGCTCCTGCATACTGATGGAAGCAGCCAGCTCTTCAGAAACCGTAGCGGGAACAGCGCCTCCGCTGGTGTCCATGTATCCGGATAGTGATTCGAAGCTGCTTCGTTGCTGAAGGGCTTCATAATCCGAATAACTCCTGCCCAACTTCATGCGGATCTCATCAGGATAGTATTTAACAATGCGTTTCTTCATTTTGCCGGTGTGCTTGTCAAAGTACTCCTCCGGCAGCGGATCAAACATAACAGCGGATGCAAGATCAAATACCAGAACCAGCCCTCGCTCAGAATTGGCAAGCCGTCCATAGATCTTGTACCGACACTCCTTGTTCCACTTCATCATCTTATAAATGCTTTGGACATATTCCGGGCAGGATATAGAACGGTTGACCCACTTATCTTTCTTTAGTCTTGCCCATTCAATCGAAGAGATTTCTTCTTCCGCACAGATGGCCACAACCATTCGCTTTTTATTCTCACTGAGCATAGGAAGGACGTGCTGTACACCCTCAAACAGCCGGATCGCTGACATACTGAATTCCATTCTGTTCGCACGAATACTCACAGCCGGTTTCTTAATCATGGAGAAGAACATTTTGGGCGGAACAACATAGTCATCGAGAGATTCAAACTCGATGGCATTTTTCTTGCCCAGTCGTTCTTGAACCAATTGATGAATCAGCTCCTGCTCCTTGGGCGTGTACCCTTCGGTTTTATCTCCCGTTATCGAGCTTTCTGCATCAGCGAGAAAGGAAAAATTATCGTTATCCATATTGTCCTCCGGTTACATTGCCTCATAGATTTGTTCTAATTCATCTTCAAGCTCTCCGTGTGTAGGGATTACTCCTATAAAAGGGTTCACTACTTTTGTACCATGGTTGCGAATATCTGCTGAAGACACCGCATCAAGACACGCCCTCGTTGCTGTTTGATCTCATAACTGACACCAACTTGTTCCTGCCAGTTCTCAGGGTAAGCGATTCCTGCCACCAAACCAGCCGCACCGTCACACTCGCTTTCCTTATAGGGAATGTACTTTACGGTTGAATCTGAGGTGTCCATAGCATCAAGGTGCTTTTTATCCTTTCCAACCAAGATCTGCGGTTCATCAAGAAAAAAGAAAATGATCCTTTCGCCCCCTCTGACACGGGTCACACCTCTGAATCTGAATTTATACTTTCTCATCCAATCGAGCTTATCATAGACGGCGTTTGAGAATGCGGAAGTACATAGTTGAAGACCCGACTTTTTCGTTTCGTCCCATAGCACCGCATTGGGGTTTGTGGCATTGCAGCTTCGTACTGCAATTACTTCCAGTACCGGGTGGTACAAGAACTCTACATATTTCTGCTGCCCAAGTTTTTCCCAACAGACTGCATTCAATTTCATACTTCTTTGCGAAAATGTAAGCTGCGGATCACTACGGGTCATGAACATGACACCGGGTGCAACCCGGTAATCATTCAGCGTCATGGAAACGACATTGCTGTGTGTTCTGCCGTTCATGATATTTGCCCGACGCTGAAGCTCGCAAAACTCATCCTCGTTGTAAACTTGGCGTGAAATATCCTGAAAAGCCCGATTGTCGATGCCGCTCCATGTCGGGGAGATACTGACGAAGCCTTTCAGTGCTCCACTATCGATCACATAAACATCCGGGACACTTCCGAACTTGTATCGGCTGGCTCGCATCATATGTGCTGCTCTTGCAATTTCAGGAGATACAATTCCCTCATGGTAATGGGGGATGTAGGCTCCTTCTCTCAGACCATCGTTTTTCGCTGTGACTTTTTCCTTATAGTCAATGACGACCCTTTTCCGAACCTCAAGATCACCCCAACGCCGTTCGTTCTCCATAATTGCTTTCACCATTGAGGGCGTCCATTCAGTACGGCCTCGAAGTGTTGGCCGTTGCTTCTCCGTCAACACCTCTGCGATTTCTTCCGCTGTGTACCCACACAGCGTAGCAAGGAAAATATACTTAACCGTCTTCGCCTCTTCTTCCTCGATGATGAAACCGCCCTCTATTGTGTGCCGTAAACCGAGCAGATCGGATAGCGGAAACTGTCCAGTGCAGATTCTTTGATCATAGGATAGGATCATGCGGCGACTTTTATTGCCGGATTCCCACTCTGCAAAAAGGCCTTGCATCTGGAGCCTTTCGTTGATGTTCGGGTCCAGCGTATAAAGGTCCTCCGTTTCAAAATACACGCCGACCGGGTTTGACGGATTCGTCGTTCTTAGTTTCCGCACTTCCTCAATCAGGTCAGAGATGTTACGGGCAAAACGAGACACACTGGCACAAACGATCAAATCCATTTTCTTCTTCGACGCATCTTCCAGCATTCGTTTGAACTCTGGACGCCATTTTTTCGATGTGCCGGATTTGCCCTCGTCACTGTATATTTCCGCCAGATCCAGTTGGGCGTTTTGGCAATCTTCTCTGTATAGTACTTTGTTTGGTTTTCGATGGAGGAGACCTGCTCCTTGCTCTTCGTACTCACACGGGCATAAACTGCAACACGCTTATGCTCTGCATCTCGAATGGTAGGCGTTGGTTTTGCTGGACGGAAAATAGTCTGCGGCGGAACCGTATAATGCTGGATTCTCTTCTTCGTTTCATTCCGGTAATATTCTCGGTCAGCATCCTGCGGACGCCACACCGGAAGCCGCTGGTCTACGATTTCTTGCTCATCGCCTCGGATTTCCGATTCCTTGTTTTCATCCTTTGCCATATCCTTATCCGTCCTCCCGTAAGTTTGTGATGGCAGAAACCACTCCATTCAACCACTTCTGGTGGTCAGGCGGATTCAGATAAATGTAGTCTTCAGCCATTTTTATCAGTGCCTCACGCTGCTTGTCTGCGTTGAGAATCGTGTTGATGTTGAACTGGTCATCGTCGGTTATGATGTCTACCCGTTCTTTCAGATTAAAGATGAAATGGAGCCAGTAGCAGAACTCTCGTGTGTTTGCACTCAAATATCCTTTGGTTTCTGCAAAAATCAGATTCACTTTTCCATCTGCACAATCCCGCATAAGCCGCAGCATCTCAGGACGCTTGGCCGTTTCTTTATAACCGGTGATGTCGATATAAACATCCACGAGTGTGCCATCCTCAAAATCGCCAAACCGTCTTTCAATCGCATTTCGATGAAAGGCTCTTATCTCACGCTCATTGCGCAGATTCAGTTTTGCCCGCTTTACATAGCCACCGATTCGGAAAATCCGCTCTGTATCTGTGCTCACACTCATCGTCTTTGCTTCTTTCCTTCGTTCCAAACATAATCCACGAAGATATCCCAGTTGTTCATGACCTGCATATAGACATCGACTTTGATTTCCTTCGTGCCCCGATCTCCGCACCAAGGTCCGATGACAACTTCCCATTCACATTTACTGCAATAATAGTAGAAAAGAGAACGGCGCAGCTCCTCAGCAAATGCTTCTTTCTCTGTGCATTTCAGCAAGAGCTTCCGTACTTCTTCTCTGAATCTCCCATGTTCAAATATGTTAAATAGCCGAATCTCATGCCCACTCATACTGTGATAGTAGCTTTCCAAACCAAGTTCTCCATCATCTCATCTCCCGGTAAACATCATTGGTTATTTGGGTTTTGGCAAACTCCAGTACCAACTTCCGCCAGAACGGTAAGTTGTGACTTGGAGTTCTTTTTTTGCTTTCTCAACAGTACGGCTTCCAACGCCTATATCAGCAAGGCCGGCATATACTTCTTTTGCCGGACGATCCTCATGCTCCAAAAGCTGAACCAGTTTTGCACGAGCTCGTTCCCGCTTGGTTGTTTTTACTGTGATGCTGTCCATGAGTTCTGCGGTATTCAGATCATATTTGCCGTGCCATACGATTCCGCCATGCTCTTTGAACGAGAAAGCAATTGCAGGCCCTTCCGGAGCAAGGCTCGATTTTATCGGATACATGTATCGAATGTCAGGCGGCTTTCATCTCTTGAGATCATGAGCACACTTCGTGCAATAGCAGCAATGTCGATAGAGCCAAGCCCTCGATACAATGATTTGCTACTGCCGCCTTTGTTCATGTGACCGATGAGAATTACAGCGCATTTGTTGCGGTCTGCAATATTTGCCAGCTTCCGCAGGACAGAGCGCATCTTGGTGGCACTCTGCATATCTGCATCAGGCGGGATAAATGCCTGAATGGGGTCGATAATAAATACACTGGCGTGTGTGTCCTTGATCGCTGTTTCGATTCGACCGTCCTCCAGTGTCAATGCAATGTCGTTGTCTATGATATAGCTACTCGTTCACAATCCGCTCCGGCCTGCTGGAGACGGGGCTTTATTGTATCTGCAATACCGTCTTCAGCACACTGATAGATCGCAACACGCTTTCCTTTAGCAGGAACACCATCCGGCATAGGCTGTCCTGTCGTAATTCTTGCTACGACATTCAACGCAAATGTAGATTTACCCTCACCTGGATCGCCTTGGAGCACCGTCAGCTTCCCAAGCGGTATATAGGGATACCATAGCCATTCGACCGGCTCAGTTCGGACATTTGCGTAGTATTGGTAAACGGAACCTTCCATTCTAACCTCGCACATTTCTCAAAGCAGATAGGATCATAAGTCACTACTATTATTATAAGGTGGTGACACATCTGCTTCCATCGCCGTTTCGGCAATAACCGCTTTTCGGTGAGCCATTTTGGCAAAAACGGTGTCCAAGCTCGCACTTTTCCTGCATTTAACCTCGCAAAAGGGATGCTCACAAAAGTGCGTGCTGCCTTGCGACCTTAAAAGAAAGAGCACCGCTTGCACGGTGCCCTTTCAAGATACAGAGGGCAAAGCTCCTGTCACTTTGCACCTCTCTGTTTAGATTTTCTTATTCCCTGTATGCAGCTCTAATAAGGCAATTGCATCCTGTCTGGCTCGTTCGTCCGCCTGACGCATAGCGCTTATCATTGCAGCTTCTTTTTCGGTTATGCTCGTGTCAACGACCTCATCATTTCCAATCAGACAATCAACTGAAACGCCGTACAGCTTGGACAGCTTCAGAAGAATATCGATGGAGGGCTCTCGTTTACCATTCTCATAACGGCTGTAAACAGATGGCAAGCAGCACAGATAGTCAGATACCTCTTGTACTTTGAGTTTGCGACTGACTCGTATTTCTTTTAGGTTCATGTATTCCTCCGCATTCCGAGATGGTGCGAAGTGACACGAAGCATTTACCCCTGTGGAATATGATACTACCAAAACGGTATCTGGTCAACGAGCCATTTACCGATACGGTAGTACATTGCATTCCGCTCCGGTAGTATAATTTAAAATAGTATATTGGAAGGAGGTCGTGCCTGTGAACATCAAGGATATTCGCACTCGCAAGGGTCTTACGCAGGCAGAAGTGGCCTCCGCATTGGGCGTATCCTCTGTGGTTTACTCCCGTTATGAAACCGGCTCCAGACAGCTTCCATTGACATTCTGATCCAACTGGCAGATATTTTTGGCGTAACGGTTGACTACCTGCTGGGAAGGCAGGACATCGAGGACTCTACACTGTCTGAATATGAACTCAGTTTGTTGATTGCATCACGAAAAGCTGATGAGCGAGCAAAGCAAGACGCACTCAATATGTTGCTTGCCCATGCAGTAAAAACGAATCAAAAGAACTAAGAGGAACTGCAAGTCGCAGTTCCTCTTTTTAGTTTCCATTGTTCTTTTGAGCAAAGTATCGCTTCCGAAGATGGGCAACATCCCTTTGACTATCCGAATTTATAAATAGGTTTGCCTTAGCGAAGGCTTGCTTGATTTCTGTGGCAAGCGCAATCGGGTCTTTCTGCCGTATCACAAATAACTGTATCCTTTTCGCTTTGCACAGGAAGTGAAGAACCTCCGCAACTTTGGCTTCTCTATCAGTGCCTTTTTGAGAAAAGGCAAACGCAAGCCGCAGTTCCGGGATAACCGCATCGATCCGTGCCCCAATCAGTTTTTCGTCGTCTGTGCGTGTCGCAAGCCCATATTGCTTTGCATACATCGTTACAAGCAGATATGGCAGCTCCTTAAGAAATGCTTTCTCACAGTAGATGCAGCCGGCTCCTTCAACTGCACGGTGAAACACTTTATCCTTCCATTCATGCCCGCAAATGCCTTTCCACCAAACTGGGTATTGTGACAGTCTTGATATCTCTGTGGGCTTTCTTGCGTTTTTTGCCGCATTCCATTCCTGTGCCAGCTCCGGGTCTGTAGTTGCTAAATCGCTATAACCAGACAACACAGCGTTCCTCGTGCATACTGGGCATTTTAACCCATGAACTTTGGATTTGATTACCGCCCTATACTCATGTCCGCAGGTACTGCACTTCCACCAGACATTTTTGGTGGAGCGCTCGTTGACATCCTCCGGCAATAATGTGCCGTTTTTTTGTGACCATTCCAATGCGAGCTGCGGATGGAGCGAAGCTAAATCATTGAATCCCTTCAGCAATTTTATTCCGCTGCAATAAGGGCATTTGCTTCCATAAGCCGTGTAGATATGAGCGTAAACCACTCATGGCCCTGTTCGCATTTCCACCAAACTTTCCGATTTGCATAAGGCGTTACCTGTGATGGCTTGAGCGGTGCGTTTCGAGGCGACCACTCCTTTGCAACCTGCGGCAGTACAGTTGCAAGGTCGTTAAATCCTTGAAGGACTGCATTGTGCGAACAGTAGGGGCAACCGGCTCCCCTGACGCGATTTCGGATTTCTGCGCTCCACTCATGTCCGCAAGCTCCTATCCAAAGCACTTTCTTATGAGAGCCAACACCGATCTCTGTCGGTTGGATGGTATTATTCGGCGACCATTCTTTCAGTAGTTCCGGTTTCAAACTCGCAAGGTCATTGATACCCGCAACGATTCTGACGTTACTGCAAATCGGGCAATTCTCGCCGCTTGATCTTGCCTTTGCGCTGGCCTGCCACTCATGGTCACAACTGCCATGCCACCAATATAGTTTTTTAGAACCATAGGTACATCATCCGGTGAGATGCTGCCGTTTCTTTCTGACCATTCAGCTACAAGCCAAGGTTTCTTATTTGCCAAACTGTTTTCCATACTGTTGCCGCCCTTCCTGTGTACTGCTAACAGTATAGGAAAAATCTCAAAATAAGAGAAATGTGCAAAAAGAGAAATCCCCCTGCAATCGCAGATTTTGCGACCGCAAGGGGGAGAGAACCATATTATACATTTGCCATTTGCTTAGCTCCGGTTTTCAAATATGTTTCAAAGGCTGTGATTTCTCGTTTCTTCAGGTCGTTCGTGACCGTCACATAAATATCGAGCGTGGTCGTTACATCGGCGTGACCAAGCACAGACTGCACGACCTTGACATTCAGACCGCTCTCGCACATTCTTGTAGCGAATGTATGCCGTAGCACATGGCACGAGAACTTAGGCAGAAGAACCGGATCGGAGTCTACGCCCTTTTTCTCAAGAACTTCGCTGTTACAATCGCGCATGATCCGTTGCAGAGCCTTATTCAATGTGCCTTGATGCTGCACCTCGCCGTTCCGATTAACAAACACGAAGTCTGAATACCCCTCAATGTGGCTGACACTTTTCATTCCGCACTCCTCTTGGAATTCCTTTTCCATTAGAAATGCCTGCTTCACACCTTCGGTCATGGGAATTTCCCGAATACCGGCTTTTGTCTTAGGTGTATTGATGGAGAAGTAGCAGCCCTTCTCATCTCTGTGGTTGTAGTACACCAGCGTATGGTTCACGCTGATGATGCCGTTTTCCATATCCACATCGCACCAGCGCAGACCAGTGATTTCCCCCACACGCATTCCGGTGTTCGCCATAATATAAAAGACAGGATACCAGTGCTGGTATTTGGGAGTTCTGGCCAGATAACCAAGAAACAATTCTTCCTGCTCAAGGGTCAAAGCCTTTCTTTTCTCGATTTCCGAACCGTGCGCCATTTTGATTTCCCGAAGCATATTGGCCGCAGGGTTGCTGCGAATCATATCGTCATCGACGGCTATCTGAAATACTTGGTGGACAATATTATGGATGACATCTACCGTAGACGGCTTCAGGACCTTATCGTCGATGAGCTGGTTATAGAATCGGCGCACATCCGATTTTTTCACCTGTACCAGCTTCTTCTTTCCGAAAGTTGGCTTCACAAACAGCTCATACATATAAATGTAGTTTTTCATGGTGCTGTCCTTGATGCCTCTTTTCAGTTGGCACCAAAGCTCATATACATCATTCACCGTGACATTTTTGATATTGGCTTTGATGCCGTCATGCTGGTCAACAAGGATCTGTTCCTCCTGCTCCCGGAGATCTTCCAATGTTGCAGCGTATATGGTATTACGTTTTCCGAGCTTGTCTGTCCAGCGGTACATATAGCTGCCGGTTTTTCTCTGTACCTCTCCGGTGCGTAGCCTTACATGGTGGCTATCAAAGCGAACGGTTGTCTGCCGCTTTTCCTTCTTTTGAAACTGCATAGTCTTCACTCCTTTGCTTTCGCTTTTCTCTTGGCACCATTAAGGATACATAGAGACATCTCGTTTTCCAATGTTGCGAATCAGCCCATATCAAGCAAATCGCATACTTGACTCATACAGAATAGGCCGACTCAAGGTATTCATCGAACTTTTTCCGCTTGATCATTCTTCGGTTTCCGACCCAGATAACATAGTTGCATTCGGGCTTATCGGTCATATCCCGCAGCTTCCTCACGCCGATACCGCTATATGCGGCAGCTTCTTCCAGACTAATGGTAATGCGCTCCCAAACAGGAACGAGATTTTCTTTTTCTGTTCGCGTCATTTATTCCGCCTCCTCGTGTTTCCGGAGATAGGTCACATATTCACTTCTGTTTCGGAACTTGTACCATCTCCAGTTGTATTCCTCCGATTTGAAAAACGCCTTACGGATCGCATCATAGAAATGCTGAATAGCTTTCATGTTGATACCGGGGGTCAGCACCAAGTCGCCGACTTTGATGGCAGCAAGGTCTTTGTGTTCTTTTCTCCACGGAGTATAGAGGAAGGGCTGTGACATCATACCGTTATAGATAGCCTCATCGATAGCTGTGTTGGGATTCAGCCACTTATATAAGCAGATGATCACTTCCTCGACTCGGACAGCGTTCAGACCCTGCATATTCATCAGGTCGAAAACACGCATATCAAGGATCTGCTTCAGGGAACGGAAGCCCAAATCGCAAAAGTAATCAGCGACGACTGATCATCTTTTTCGAGCCACTTTGTCGAGCTGGGGTTGATGTTTATTTTGTTGTTCATGTGAATCACTCCTACCGGGTTTTATGAGATTGCTTCTCACTTTCTCTTTGCCGAATTTTTCTGCGAGATTCCCACAGTTTTTTGCTCGTTTCCAAATTATTTTTCGGAAGCAGAAGAATTAGGAGGGAGAAGTCATATTCTTTGGAATGAATTCTCATGCGCTATTGACAAAACTATCATCAGGATGATATAATGTGGTTGTATCATTACAATGATAATGGAGGCTTCATATTATGAGCGTCATTCAACTGCTTCATGGAACCGACCACATCATCGAGGTTCCGGATATTCATATCGGTAATCCGCACAACGACTATGGCATGGGCTTCTACTGTACCCGCGTCGATGAAATGGCTCGTGAGTGGGCCTGCAAAAAGAACACAGACGGTTTTGTCAACAGCTACGACTTTGACACGGAAGGACTGAAGGTGCTGAATCTGTTGGACGGAACGCATACGGTCCTGAACTGGATGGCTCTTCTGCTTCAGTTCCGCACCTTCAAGCTGGACTCCGAAGTTGCCGTTGATGCAAGGGACTATCTTATTGACCACTATTCAATTGATTTAACCGGCTACGATGTTGTGATCGGCTATCGGGCAGACGATTCCTATTTCCAGTATGCAGAGTCCTTTGTGTCCAACACCTTACCGCTCAGAAGTCTGAACAAGGCTCTAAAGCTGGGCAAGCTCGGTGAGCAGACGGTTGTCATTTCTCAAAAAGGCTTTGATCGGCTGCACTTCGTGAATGCTTATCCGGTCAGCAAGAGCGTCTATTACCCCAAGTTCTTGGATAGAGATACCAAAGCGAGGGATACTTACCGTAAAGAGATCAAGAAAAGCAAGTCTTACCGGGACGACATCTTCGTGCTGGATATCTTGAGGGAGGAGATGAGCAACGATGACCCACGCATACAGCGAATCTTATTTGAATAACGCCAAGGATCGTCTTTCCTCTTTCTTCGACTATGCGATCAACGACTGCAAGCTAAAACCGGATTGGATCACAGCACTCTTCATCAATACCGGCTACGCCGAACAGTTTGAACGAGGCAACCCCGCCTATGTTGCAGGGATGTCCGGTGTTGAGCTGGCCCGTGCGGTCATCACAAAGGCATACGGTCCAAAGGAGCTGCCAGCACCAACCAACGCAGAGGACTGCTCCCCTGAATATTGGGCCGGTTGGGCAGTTGCAGAGTACCAATGGTTTACTGGCCGTCGTTTCAAGGATATCTTTGAGCGCATTCCACTTTCCAAGATCATTGGGATGTATTCCGTTTACCACGAGATGGACATTACAAGTTTCATCGATACCATGGAGGAACTCTATAAAGCAGCGGAAGGCGATTCCAACCTGAAGCGCATCCGTGAAAACCGGGGCTTATCTCAGGCAGAGCTTGCAGAGCAGTCCGGCGTGAATCTGCGCAACATTCAGATGTACGAACAGCGGGTCAATGGCATTGACAAGGCGCAGGCAAACATCCTCTATAAGTTGTCCCGTGTTCTCGGCTGCAATGTGGAGGACCTGCTGGAAAATCCCATGATGTAATTTCATTCCTGCACCTGCTTCGGCAGGTGCATTTTCTATGTCAAACCACTCGTGTCATCTCAATTTGACCTACGCATTTCCTAAAATTTTCTTCAGCTTCTTCAGTGCATCATCCCTTTTTCTATAGATGCTCGTCTTGGGCATTGCGTATTTTTCCACAAGCTCCTTAACCGGTATTGGGGATTCTGTGAAGAAAAAATCCTGAATGATGGCCCGCTCTTCCGGGGCCAACATTTTCAGTGCAGTTCTGACCCGCTCAATATCCATACGCTGCATGACCGACTCCTCTACATTGCACTCTGTATCTTCGAGAACATCTTCTCCGTAAATTTCAGACTCTTGAAAGGTCATGGTGCTGTAAGACATGACTTGGAACGGTGTTTCGGCGTCTCGGCTTCGGATGTACTGCTTGCGATGGCAATCCTTTTTCAACTCTTTGCTGACTTTTTCATTGCACTCCATGAAAATGATAGAGTCGTCTTCACTACAAGCCTCAAACTTTCCAAAGACGATTTCCCGATTCTTGCCTTCATCCGTTTCTCTCCATGCCGCATACTGGCGATAATCCATGATCAGCCAATTGTCCTGTGCTTCAATCGTGGGGTCCTTCTTTACCAAAAATGTTCTTTTCATTACTGTGATCTCCTTTGAATTTTTGAATTTGGGTGAAAGTCAAAGATTCGGAGATCACGGGTATTCAGCGATATAGCAGAGCCACTGGTCGCACATAAAAAGTCCTTTCCGCCTGCTGCGGTCCAAAGGACACAACTACGCTGGCGAAAAGGACTCCCGATGCTGCCTGCCTGAAAAAGGGCGCAGAAATCTAAGGGTACCCATACTGCTTTTTCAAAAGAGTTTGAAATCAGCGTATTTGTATCCTTGGCCCTTGTACTTCAGGCTGCGAATATGTATTTGTGATGTCGGTAAAAAACAAAAAAGGCCACCGACAAGGCAGACCTATAGATAGAACTATAGTGTCTTACCTTGCCGGTGGCCTCTCACGTATGTCTGGAATAACTACCGGTTCATGTTCGGGCTGCTGCCCACGATCAAGTGACCTGGAAGCGGATTTAATGCGGCCCTGTTTCAGCCCGACCGTTCCGTCGTGATGTCGTTGATTCAGTTGTTATAGAAACTCGCTTCGATGATCTTCAAGCAGATCAAGTGAGGATTATCACCCCGCCAGATTAGGCTCATGCCGTGCTCGTGCAGCCACGCCTTTGCCTTGCTTACAATGACTTCCGGCGCATCCTTGACACCGCAAATGGCCTTGTACACGGATGCCCAGAAAACAACATCGGGTGTCTGCGCAATTTCCGTTTCTCCATATTTGATCATGTAGGCCTCGATCTTCTTTCGGTCAAGGCTGAACAGCGCCTCGTTGCGCTCTTTTACGAAAGCCTCTAACATCGTCATATCAATACTCCCTCAATTCCAGTTCGCTATGTTCCATTCCTGACGGTGCGAACATATCAATCACATCATGCCGCCTGCTTACAACCGTGCGAACCATTTCAACGCCGCACTTTGTGCAAATAACTCTGATTTGATTTTTCTTGTTTTTTAGCCCCGCTACCTGCGTCTTACAGTTTGGGCAATACCAAGAGTAAATCGTCCAATCCTCCAGCATCGCCATTCTCCTTCTATCTTTTCTTGTTCAACGGAATGAGGAGATTGCAATCTGCCATCTGATATACCGGAACACGCCTGCTTTTAGCGTACTTCAATATTTGAACAGCGTTATGGCAGCTCTCGCATTCCATCCATCCGTCGGTCTCATCTAAATCGAGACTCCTGTTGACTGTGCCGCAAATAGGGCATTTCACATCTTTTGCATTCAAAACAACACATCTCCCATCGAATCAAGATTATTGTTTAGAGTGATTTTATTACGTGCCGAGCAACGCCTTGTACCTGAAAGCTTCGCAGCTTTATGGTCTTGCCCGGGTACTGCTCCTCGTTTTCGTATTCGAGGATGTAATACCCGCTGTCCTCGTCGTAGCCGGCGTATCGCTTCAGCGTATTCTGGTTGTCCTCGTCCAGCGCAACGACTATATCCCCCTCGAGAGCAGGGCAATTACGCTCGATGACAAGCAGGTCGTCCTCGTCGATTCCGGCATCCACCATGGAATCGCCTTTGGCGCGGAGAATGTAGAAATCCCCCTTGCCAAACATAGAGATCGGGAGGCTGACATATTCCTCAATCGACTCTTCCTCATCCTCCGGATTGCCGCAGCGAATAGAGCCGACTAACGGGGCGGATACATAGGCTGTTTTCATTTTGGCACTCTGGGGAGCAGACAATATACCTCTGTCGTAGTCAATCAGGTTACGGTCACTCAGCTCCTGAAGGTAGCGATGCGTAGTGGATCTGGCAACACCGACACCTTCAGCAACATCGTTGATCGTAGGCGAGCTGTGATGCTCCTGATAATACTTGTTGACGAACTTCAATATCCTGTCCAGAGTTTCTTGATTCTTTGTTCTCATATCAGCACCTCTGTTTCTATATGGGATTTGAAATCCCATAATGTTATTATACTCAGGCAAAAAAGAAATGCAATAGGTTTGTAGAAAAGCAAAACGAGGTGGCGATTTTGTTCGTCACCTCATATAATTGTTTTTTTGTTATCAATTCATGCCTGTCCAGATTCTGGGTGTTCTTCGTTTGGCCTGCCCTGAGATTATTCATATGAAAGAAAAGGCGATACCGGTAGGTACCGCCTTCGCTTTATGCTGAAATTTTTGCGTACCGCTCTGACTCTATGATATCCATCATGACAGAGTAAGGGGAAAGGTCTCCGCTTGCCACCATGGAAAACAGACGCGGCGTACATCCGGAAACCAGGGCAACGCCTTGCTCGTTCTTTGTCACGGGCTGATTGCTGTTCCGGCTCGCAACATTCCAGAAGACAATCTGAGGTAATCTGTACCCATGCTCCGCAAATCTGCGCTTTGCACTGGCAAAATTAGACACAGATGCATTTCGAACGCAGGCGTTGAACTCCATATCCGAAATCAGATACAAAGTCTCGGGCAGCTCTTCTTGCGGGACATTGTTGCGCACTGCCGCATCCAAGATCAGATCAAAGACCGCTTCCACATTTGTATCGGCAACCTCGTTAAAGGTGCACAGATACTCCAGCCTCTCGGCAAAGGTCTTGCCCTTGATCTCAATAAGCTGCGGCCGAGAAGAAAACTCGATAAAATGGTTATGGAAGATACCGGTATTACGCTCTCCGAAATACAGTCCCAAGGACAGCGCAACAGCCGCCGGCAGCGCGTTGTCATAGCAGTACATGGATCCGGATGTATCCACTACTGCCAGCGCATTTCTGTTGTCACAGAAGTCGGGAAGTGACGCCCAGGACGCATTGAGTGCAGCCTTCTCTCCGACGGTCAAGTCAGCATGAAAGCCCCACCGGTTTGCATTCAGCGCAGATCTGACGATCTCATAAGGAGCAAGGTTATCTGCATGCAACTGCTTTTCACCGCTGCTTACAGCCTCCAGGAACGCGTTATAGCGCTCACCATCATTACGCAGGAATGCTTTCCGGTATTTGAACATGGCCTTGGACGGCTGCTTCGCATAGTCGAAAGAGTAGTCCTTCTCGCGGAGATGATTCTCTATGATGCGGATTTTCTTTCTCAGCTCTACAAGGGTCTTGCGATACTCCGCATCGGACATTCCAAGATAGCGGGCGATGCGCTTTGCTTTGCGGACCGTCTCTGCGTTGGACGCATTTACAGACGGAAGCCATTTCGCCAGCAGGGACACCTCTGCGTCAGACGCAAGGTCGGCCTCCAGCTGCTTGCGAATGGTACGCAAAGCATCCTTTTCGCAGGCCGTGCCGATGAGAGATACCAGATCGTCGTAGCGTCCGAACTCAGGGATAAGCTCAATGTTCTTGCGCAAGGACTCCGCTTTGTTCTCAGCCAGCCAATTGATGATCACGCGGAACACCCGGCGCTCACCAAGACCACCGCGAACATCGCGTCCGAAGAACAGGATCTTCATGGCAATATCCGCGTCCTCCGCATATGCGCGGACAAAGCGTCTGATGATTTTCTGATCGTCGGCTGCACGGAGCGCGCCGATCCCTGCGAACAGATCCAGACAGTCAGACATTGTGCTTGCGTTGGTAACTGCGCCGTTCTCTGTGTAGGCAACATTCGCCTCACTCTTCAAATGATTCAACATTTCAATTCCTCCAATCAGACGGCGCAGAAGAATTTTATCACTCAGACGCCTTAAAATTGTAAATTGGTTTTAGTATTTCGATCACATCGACAGACTCTCGGATGACATCGATAATGTCCTTCAGCGACTTGTATGCCATGGGTGCTTCATCGATGGTGGCCTCATTGACCGATGTCGTGTAGATACCTCCATCGTCTTCCTATACGCCTCTATATCCAGCGTTTCTCTTGCCTTTGTACGAGACATAAGGCGTCCGGCGCCATGCGGGGCAGAATAAAGATAGGGTTAGATAACGATACTTTTGAAAATACAAGAAAATCAATGTTTTTCGAGCAACGGACAAGCAGGTATTGTACTAAAAACTGAATAACGTACCGCACAGGCGACGTTACCTTATCCCAACAGGGAAACAAGGAACGCCGCTATTTTTTTACCCTCATGTTACGCAGTAGGGGCAAAAAGAGCCTTGCTACACAAGGCTTTGCGGGTGCGGTTTACGCAAAGTAAGGGATTGATACCTAAACCCTCAAAATCGCTGTTCTACTGCGTAACAAATATGAAGCAAAGGAGTTGATGAAGCTATGGCAGTTTTCCGCGTGGAGAGAAACACAGGATATACGGTTATGAGCAACCACCATTTACGCAACAAGGAACTTTCCCTAAAAGCAAAAGGGCTGTTATCGCAAATGCTGTCCTTGCCGGAGGATTGGGACTATACCCTTGCGGGACTGTCCTATATCAACCGGGAAAAATCGACGCTATCCGCGAAGCTGTCCGGGAGCTTGAAAGAGCCGGATATATTCAGCGTTCAAGGGAGCGCGACGAGAAAGGACGCTTGCGGGGAACTGATTACATCATCTATGAGCAGCCGCCTAACTTGGATTTACCTACATTGGAAAATCCAACATTGGGAAATCCAACATTGGAAAATCCTACGCAGGAAAAACCTACGTTGGAAAATCCAATGCAATTAAATAAAGATATACAAAAGACTGACTTATCAAAAAAAGAAAAATCAAATACGGATTTATCAAGTAACCATTCCATTCCTATCCTTTCCCCTAACCCCTCTCCTTTGAGGGAGGAAACGGCAGAGCCGGAACGGAAAGGAACGGAAGCGGCAGACGCATACAGCGTGTATGAGGAAATCATCAAGGACAATATCGAGTATGAGCATTTTATCAAGCATACCGGCATTGACAGGGAACGCTTGGACGAGATTGTGTCCCTTATCCTTGAAACTGTCTGCACCAAACGAAAGACAATCCGTATCGCCGGGGACGATTATCCGGCAGAGCTTGTCAAAGCAAAGTTTATGAAGCTCAACAGCAGCCACATTGAATTTGTCTTTGACTGCATGAAAGAGAACACCACGAAAATCCGCAACATCAAGCAATATCTGAAAGCGGTACTTTTCAACGCACCCAACACCATAGACAGCTATTACACCGCCCTTGTTAATCACGATATGTACGGCGGCTATTAAAAAACAGGAGGATTTTAATATGGCACAGAAAACAGGAGCTTTGATTTTTGATGAAACGGCAGACCGTTACGACATTCGCTTTGACCTTAACGATTACTACGGAGGATTGCATTGTGGGGATTGCCTTGAAGTGTTTGTACGCGGCAAATGGAAGCCGACCCGCATGGAGTACGGGGACAACTGGTATCTTGTTGGTGTGAGGGCTTCGGATTTGAACGGGCTGCGGGTGCGTATCTAAAGGCGGCATGAAAAATGTACGCCTTATTTTTATGCCCCGAAGCGGCACACCACCCTAACCAAACCACGAAAGGAGGGATTTCATGCAAGATGAAGTCAACGAAAAAGTTGTATCTTTAGCAATCAAAACATCTAAGCTGACTGCCGAAGTGCTGCAAAAGGCTATGAAAGCCCTGCTTGCCAAAGGCAAAGGGCAGCTAACCAAAGCCCCGCATGGGAAAATCACTATGCGGCAGCTTATGAAGCCGGGGGAAAAAGTTTCCAACATTGAGATTACCGACCAAAATATCAAAGCCTTTGACCCTATCGCAAGGAAAAACGGACTTGATTACAACGTCAAGAAGATTGAGAACGGCAAGCCGCCGACCTACCTTGTTTCTTTTAAGGGCAAGGATATTGACGTTATGACCGAAGCGTTTCGGGAATTTACCGCAAAGAAATTAGGCAGGGATAAAAAGCCTCTATCCGCAAGCTGCTTTCCACTCTGAAAGACAAGGCGGCAGCACTGAACGCACAGAGGGACAAAGTGAAGAAAAAGGACAGGGAGGTATCGCTATGAAGCCGGAACTTAAAAAGCTGCTTATCCTAAATGCCCCCTATCTGCTCTTTGTCTATCTCTTTGACAAAATCGGACAGGCGGTGCGGCTCTCTCCGGGAACTGACCTTTCCGGCAAGGTGCTTTCCCTTGCAGACGGCTTTTCCGCTGCCTTTGCAAACCCGCTTCCGAGCCTTGCCCCTATGGATTTGCTTATCGGTATTGCGGGGGCTGTCCTTATCCGGCTTATGGTGTACTTCAAAGGCAAGAATGCGAAGAAATACCGAAAAGGTATCGAATACGGTTCAGCCGTTGGGGCAACGCCGAAGATATAAAGCCCTATATTGACCCGGTATTTCAAAACAACGTGCTACTGACACAGACGGAACGGCTTACTATGAACAGCCGCCCGAAGCAGCCGAAGTATGCAAGGAATAAAAATATCCTTGTTATCGGGGGAAGCGGCAGCGGCAAGACGAGATTTTTTGTGAAACCAAACCTTATGCAGTGTACAGGAGAAAAAGGTACGAACTGTATTCCAGTAAGCTATATCGTAACCGACCCGAAAGGTACAGTTTTAGTCGAGTGCGGAAAGCTCTTACAGCGTAGCGGGTATCGGATAAAGGTGCTGAATACAATCAATTTCAAGAAATCCATGCGCTACAATCCCTTTGCCTATCTCCGCAGCGAAAAAGACATTTTGAAACTGGTAAATACCATTATTGCCAACACCAAAGGGGACGGGGAAAAAGCCGGGGAGGATTTTTGGGTAAAATCGGAACGGCTCTTTTACTGCGCCCTTATCGGCTACATTTGGTACGAAGCCCCGGAGGAAGAAAAGAACTTTACGACGCTGCTTGAAATGATAAATGCCAGTGAAGCCCGCGAGGACGACCCGGAATTTCAGTCCCCCGTTGACCTCATGTTTGAACGGTTGGAGGAAAAAGACCCGGAACACTTTGCCGTCCGGCAGTATAAGAAATTCCTGTTATCTGCGGGAAAGACACGAAGCTCTATCCTCATTTCCTGCGGTGCGCGCTTGCCCCTTTTGACATTAAGGAGCTGCGCGACCTTATGGAAACCGACGAAATGGAGCTTGACACCATAGGCGACCGCAAGACCGCCCTGTTTGTTATCATCAGCGACACCGACGATACTTTTAACTTTGTCGTGAGTATTCTTTACACGCAGCTTTTCAATCTCCTTTGCGACAAGGCAGATGATGAATACGGCGGCAGGCTGCCCGTCCATGTGCGCTGTCTGTTAGACGAGTTTGCAAATATCGGGCAGATACCGAAGTTTGAAAAGCTCATAGCCACTATCCGAAGCCGGGAAATCTCCGCGTCGATTATCTTGCAGTCGCAAAGCCAGTTAAAGGCAATCTATAAGGACAACGCCGATACCATAGTCGGCAACTGCGACACCACCCTTTTCTTGGGCGGCAAGGAGAAAACCACCCTCAAAGAAATGTCGGAAATCTTGGGGAAAGAAACCATTGACAGCTTCAACACTTCCGAGAACCGGGGGCGCGAGGTATCGCATGGACTGAACTATCAGAAGTTAGGCAAGCAGCTTATGACGGAAGATGAAATAGCGGTTATGGACGGCGGGAAATGTATTTTACAACTTAGAGGGGTGCGCCCGTTCTTTTCCGATAAGTACGACATTACAAAGCACCCCAACTCTCCTTTAATGTGGAACTTTCCTTTCCGCCAAGGAACAACATCGTATCGCAGTTACCTAAAATAGTTTCAGCAGCATCTTTATAGATGGTCTTGAGCTGTGACTGCGACTGGAGGATAATGGATGCTGAAATCTCACGGCTACGAATAGTTGCGATCAGCTTGTCAAATTTCGGGATTTGTCCGAATAGTGATAGGTAAGCCTCTGGTGTTACCACCTCGGGCTTTTCCCCCACTCCACACCGTGCGTGATAGTTTCCCATCACACGGCGTTCCACCGACTAAGATTACATTTTAGTGCCTATATAGTCCTCGAATTGTATTTCTTCCAACTCCCTGTATTTTCGGAGTTTGTTTATTTTTTCTTGCATTTCCACGGTCAATGTTAAATTCTGCAACAGTTTCTTTATTACTTTATTTTCTGTTGCATCAACCAATTTTGACACATCTTTGGATAAAATTATCAAATTCCTATATGTGTCATTTCGCTCACCTTTGCACGGTTTTATGTGTATACATACCATGTCTGTTATTGACAGGGCATTGTGTGTTACTGCACATTTTCCTTTTTGTGCTATATACCTTGAAAGGGCATTATCTGCCATCTCCAAGGTCGGATAAAGATGTGCATTTCCCATCATATATTTCATAACATCATAACTGATACAGTTTTCGATGTCTGAATACTTCCTCACATATTTATTGACTTCCCGCCTTTTGTATTTTGGATATTCATACGCCACATACCCTACTGGAATAATCATTCTTCCTTTTATCCATCGGAACTGCTTTGACTTTCCATACTTTTGTTGGATAAATTTACTGGTTATCTCACCCGTTTTTGTTATCGGAAAACATCGGTTATTGTGGTTCATACCGTTACTTTTCCCATTCACTTTATAGGCGATTTCTGCAAAATCTGCTGATACCATTGTTGCCATACAATAATAATTGTGCATACCCATAACCATTGAATTGTAAAGACTTATATTTTTATCAATTTCGCTTTGCTTGCTTGGATTTTTGATATCTTTCCAGACAGTCCTCAGCTTATTGATAACCTTATCTTTACTTTTGTCGGCTATATGTGAACGGATTATCCATTTATCACCTTTTGGAACAACTTTAAATTTGATTCCAAGAAAAGTTGTATAGTTCTTACGCAGGTTTGTGATTCCAGATTTCTCATCACTTGTTTGCAGATGTAAATGTTCTGCAAGCCATAGTTTTGTTGCATACATGGCTTTCTTAGCTGTTACATAGTCCCGACAGAATATCTTAAAATCGTCTGCATACCTTACGATGTACATTTCTTTAAGTTCTGTCTTTTCCCTCAGCTTTTTCCACTTTGGTGACCTGTCTATTGTGAGGATATTTCCTTCCTTATCAGTCCTGTAAAATTCCAGTCCGGATTTTCCATCTTTGACTTTAAACATCTCCCATTGATTAGCAATCCACCAGTCCAGCTCATTCAATACTACATTTGCAAGAAGTGGGGATAAAATCCCCCCTGTGGTGTACCTGTTTCCGGGGTAATTACAATGTCATTAAACAGGATTTCTGCTTTTAGCATCTGTTTGATTATCATAATCAGTTTCCTGTCCTGTATTCCAAGTCCCCACAACTGCCGAATCAGCTTATTATGGTCAATATTGTCAAAGAATCCAACAATGTCCACATCTACTACAAAATGCAGATTTTGCAACTGTGCCATTTTATAGCATTGAGCAATCGCATTTTGCGTTGACCTGTATGGTCTGAACCCATTATTTCGTTCATGAAATTTGCTTCACAAATCGGTTCCAGTATTTGCAGAATACATTGCTGTATCAGTCTATCCCATATACTTGGGATTCCTAATGGTCTGGTTTTTCCATTGTCTTTTGGTATTTCTACACGCCGGACCTTTTTAGGCTGATAAAAGTTCAATTTATTTCTGACGGTTTTAATGACCGTTTCGATTGGGAGTGACTGAATTTCTGTTATTGTCTTCCCATCTGTTCCAGGAGTTTTGCTCCCGTTATTTTTGCAGATATTCCGATATGCAAGTATGATATTCTGCTCTGATACTATCAGGGGCATAAGCCTGTCAAATTTATTACCTTTCAGACTGTCTTCATATAACTGATATCCAGTTTCTTTTGCGTCATATCTTTCTGCATTTCTTTCTGCTTTATTTACAATTCGTTTTGCCATAGTAACCAACTCCTTATTGGAGAATGATTTTTTCTTCGTCTCACCTCGACAGCTATGAAAATCTCCATTTGGTGATTACTATATAGACATAAAGGAAATCTTAGTATCGGCTTGTGGCTATCCCTCCACCGCTTATTATCACGGTTTCATCGGTACTGTGCCACTACTCTCACAACCATAAATGTGCTTATTGTAGAAAGGATTCCTTTATACCTTTCCTTTTCGACACAACTACGGTACTTTGTCACTGATACAGTCAGTTCCCGTATTGGTTGCTTTCCACGTTCCACATAACTTAGGATTGTTGTCACTTAGGTCATTCCTTTAGCCCTGCAAGTATTATCTTTATAGATACCTGTGTCCTGTAAACACAGAGGGTATTTCATACTAACAACTTTTACTTTACCCCACTTGCGTACCTACTGGTACACTGGCATTTCTGCCAGCCATTCGTTTAGAGCCGTACATTCGGAATTTTGTCAGACCGCCTTACTGGTCATTCTAACCATATGGCAACCCCACCCGCACTGTCACACACAGCTTGTACCTCTACAAACCTTTCCTCACCTTGCAGTGTTAGGGTGTGCTTCGCACGACTTCCCCGAGCTTATAACCTTAATCGTCTGTATCCGACTAACGCTATTCGGAGTATTAGTGAATTCCCTTCAGGGCGTTACCCCTTCATTTGAAATTTCAGTTATGCAGTTCTCTAAAACCACATTTATTAAATTATTTGTGACTTTAGGCTACGCTTTTGTCGGTTATTCCCACCGTTTTCGGCGTAGAACGTGTCACACTATTTGCAAACTCGTCAAGCAGACAGCGCACATGAACAGGCAGCCGCCCGCCGTACACATCATCTGCCTTGTCACAAAGCAGATTGAAAAGCTGTGTGTAAAGGATTGATACAACAAAGTTAAAGGT
>ENA-OQEN01000106-OQEN01000106.1-human-gut-metagenome-genome-assembly--contig:-NODE-106-length-33875-cov-4.466754_pt1 | contig 33875 bp, 31 predicted proteins | sample MGYA00242791_ERZ504627 | MGnify/ENA primary metagenome ERZ504627 (study PRJEB26092, sample SAMD00036316) | human gut metagenome | host: Homo sapiens | study: EMG produced TPA metagenomics assembly of... | reverse complement strand
CAAGACCGAATATCGTTAAAATTAAAAGGAATGAGTCCGGTGCAATACCGAACTCATTCACAAGCAAGTTAATATTAAATTTTTGTCTAAACTTTGGGGTTCACTTCATTTTGAAAGCACAGGCTGAAAATATATTCAGTTCAGGTTGTCTACTGCCGCGCGCTCTATAACGAGACCCGCTCTGTAGCGATCCATATATTTTTTGAATCCCTCGGCGTCTTCAGCGTCGGGAGCTACGCTGTCTCCGAGCATATCGCCGAATACTTTTGAATCGAGAAAACTGTCAAGCGATTCGCCGTCCGCACGGTTCTTCATATATGATGCAAGCAGAGCGATTCCCCATGCGCCTCCCTCGCCTGCCGTCGACATAACGGCAACAGGGGTTTCGAGCACGGCCGCCATGAGCTTCTGACCGACACCGGGGGTTTTGAACAATCCGCCGTGGCCGAGAAGTCTGTCAACGCGGACAAACTCTTTTCAGTAAGTATGTTCATGCCGAATTTTAAGTTGCCATCGTCGAGAAGAGTATCGCGCGGGCAAAGTTTGCAAGATTCATCTTGCTGTCCGGAAGCTTTGTGAAAAGCGGCCTGCCGGCTTCAAATCCCGTTGTGTGCTCGCCGGAATAATAGTTATAGGAGAGCAGTCCTCCGCAGTCCGGAGCGCCCTCGAGAGCTTTGTTGTAGAATGTGTCATAGAGCTTCGGCACGTCAACGCTCCCGCTCATCAGCTCCACAGTCTCTTTGAGCAGACCTATCCACGAATCGAGATCGGTCGTGCAGTTGTTGCAGTGTACCATCGCAACGGGACTGCCGTCCGGCGTTGTTACCATGTCTATCTCGGGATACACCTTTGAGAGCGGCTTTTCTAGGACTATCATTGCAAATATCGACGTTCCTGCCGAAACATTGCCGGTTCTCTGTGCAACGCTGTTCGTTGCCACCATGCCGGTGCCTGCATCGCCCTCTGGCGGGCAGAACGGAATACCGGGTTTGAGCTTTCCTGTCGGATCAAGGAGCTTTGCGCCCTCTTCCGTAAGCTTGCCGGCAAAATCTCCTGCGCTGTGTACTGTCGGCAATATGTCGCGCAGCTTCCAAGGAAGATTTTTGTCTGCGACTCTCGAATCGAACTTCTTTATCATCGTTTCATCGAAATCGTGAGTTTCGCTGTTTATCGGGAACATACCGGATGCTTCGCCGATACCGATTGCCTTCTCTCCCGTCAGCATCCAGTGTACATAGCCCGCGAGCGTTGTCATAAAGTCGATGTTTTTGATATGATCCTCGCCATTGAGTATGGCGCGGTCAAGGTGAGCTATGCTCCAGCGCTGAGGAATATTGAACCCGAAAAGCTCGGAAAGCTCAGCCGCCGAGCGCTCGGTGACGGTGTTTCGCCATGTTCTGAAATCAGCTAACTGTCTGCCCTCTTTGTCGAACACAAGATATCCGTGCATCATGCCGGAAATACCCATTGCGCCGACAGAAGTCAGTTCGATATCATATTTTTCTTTTACATCATCGGCAAGCGTTCTGTAGCATTCGCGCATACCCGTCCAAACATCGTTGAGATGATATGTCCAGATGCCGTTTTCGAGCTTATTTTCCCATGAATAACCGCCCGACGCGATGACTTCGTTGTTTTCGTCAACAAGTATACCCTTGATTCTCGTTGAGCCAAGTTCGATACCGAGTGACGTCTTGCCGCCGAGTATCGACTCTCTTATTTTTCAGTTTTCATACAGCACTCCTTCTTGTCTTTTTAAACAACAAAATTTTATCACATTAAACAAAAAAATAAAAGAGAAAAAGCAGAACTAATTCATTTTATATTGAAATGGGTGTTAATTTATGTTACCATTGTGAAAAATTGACAGGAAGTGATCGGCTTGACTTACGGCGCACTGAGCAAATATCGCGGTTTTTTGATGGGCTTTGCCATACTGTGGGTAATGTATTTTCACATACCGCTGAAATTCGCCACCGAAGTCGGCTGGTTCATTCACAGAATCGGCTTTTACGGAGTCGATATTTTTCTTTTCCTCTCCGGGCTCGGAGTATATTATTCGCTGACTAAAAGACCGAATGTGCTCGGGTTTTATAAGGCGCGTCTTGTTCGCATTCTGCCTGCGTATATTATAGTTGCCTGCGCTTCATATTGTCTGCTGAGGCTCGACAGAGCGAGTGCTCTTGACTTCTTCTATTATATATCCGGCATCGGATATTGGACGCGGCACGCACGATTTGACTGGTATATCCCAACTCAGCTGGCTTTTTATCTGATAACTCCCCTGTTCCTGTTCTTCTATAAAAAGCTCGGCGGCAAAAAGCAGATAATATATACTGTAGCGTGTATGTCTCTTTCTGTTCCGCTTTGCGTTATAATGTACTATAACGATTTGATCTATCTTTGGGGAACGGCAGTCAGGCTTTCCGTTTTCCTGCTCGGAATACATACGGGAAGGCTTGCTGAGCAAGATAAAAAAGTTACTAAAACTTCGCTGATACTCAATATTGCGGCATTTATAGTCGGAACTTTTCTCGCCTATTATCTCAACGGCTGCGTCAAAGAGCCGGAATATATAAAAAACGGGCTCAACTGCTATCCAGCTCTGCTGATGATGCCGTCATTCTGCCTGCTTGTCTCTCTCGGACTTTCGGCACTCAATAAAAAACTGCCGAAGCTTGAAAAAGTTATTACTTTCCCGTTTGATTTTTTAGGCAAATACAGTCTTGAGCTTTATTTGCTTCATCAGCGTCTGCAATCGATAGTTCCGAAATATTTTGAGATTGAAAACCAGTTTGTGATTTTAATTGTTACACTTGTTATTTCGCCGCTTCTCGGTATGGCGATAAACGGCATCAGAACCGCCGCAAAGAAACGCAAAACACGAAAGAAGGCAGCATAAAATGTTTGATGTCACCGCAATAGGCGAACTGCTCATCGATATGGCACAGTCGGGGGTGTCGGATATCAGCTCGTCGATTTTTGAGGCAAATCCCGGCGCGCGCCGTGCAATGTTCTGGCAATGCTCAACAAGCTCGGCAGGAGCACTGCGTTTATCGGCAAGGTCGGAGACGATATCTTCGGCAAGAAGCTCAAAAATATTGTCGAGAGCAGCGGCACGGATGTCGGCGGGCTCGTGTTCGACGAGAATGTCCGCACAACGCTCGCTTTTGTTGAGACGGACGAATACGGCGACAGAAACTTTTCTTTTTACCGCGCTCCCGGTGCGGATATGATGCTGCGCGAAGATGAAGTCAATGTAGATATCATAAAGCAGAGCCGCGTTCTTCACTTCGGAACGCTCTCGATGACACACGATGTCGTTGAAAAGGCAACGGTAAAAGCTATTGAGACAGCGAAAGATTCGGGCTTGCTGTTGTCGTTTGACCCCAATCTCCGTCCTCCGCTCTGGGACAGCATGGACAGGGCAAAGCAAAAAATAGATTACGGCTGTTCGGTGAGCGATATTGTAAAAATCGAGATTGACGAATTGCGTTTTCTGACCGGCTGTAATGAAATAAATAAAGCTGTTGAGATATTCAGAACGTGCTACCCGAATGTTGCATTACTGACTGTGACTGCGGGGCGCAGCGGAAGCCGCGCATATTACAAAAATATTTATGCCGAAGCCCAGACTTTTCTTAATGTGAAAACTATAGACACAACCGGAGCGGGCGATACTTTCTGCGCCTGCTGTATAGACTGGTTTTTGAATAACGGCGGCAAAGAGATCGAAGAGGCTGAGCTCAAGAATATGCTTGTTTTCGCAAACGCCGCCGCATCTCTCGTGACCTGTAAAAAAGGAGCACTGCTCTCGATGCCTGAGATATCGGATATAAATAATCTAATCAAGGAGAATGAAAACAATGAGTGAACTCTATGATTCAATAAGGCTGACCCGTTCCGCCGCCACATTTACGCGCGCTTTGGGCGTCGATGCTCCCGACGGTGCAGATGCCCCGTGCGACATAGTGCTCGACAAACTCTTTGCCGAGCTCGGCGAAGGCGGAGCAGACAGAGTGTTTATATATAACCCCGACGCTATCGCACTGTGGCTGTTTCAGAAATATACTGAATTGTTCAAAGATGCGATACTCAGAACACAGATTCAGCTCCCAATGCTCTCCGTTATGCCGAGCGTGACGCCGGTCTGCTTCGCTTCGATGTATTCGGGCGTTATGCCGGAGATTCACGGCATAATGAAATACGAAAAGCCGGTTCTTAAAATAGCGACGGCTTTTGATGCTCTCGCCGCAGCAGGCAAACGCTGCGCAATAGTTTCGACCGAGGGCGACAGTATTTCAAAAATCTTCCTTGAGCGTAACATTGATTACTACATATATCCGTCCGTTGAAGAATGCAACACAAAAGCTCTTGAGCTGATAGATTCAGATGAATACGATTTCATCACGCTCTATAACGGCAACTATGACGGCACGATGCACCGCTGGGCGCCGGAGGGTAAAGAGTCGATAGATGCACTCAAAGCTAATATAGCCGTATTTTCAGAGATACACGACGCTATAAAAGCGAAGTGGAGCGGGCATAAAACTCTGCTGGGCTTCTGCCCCGATCACGGCTGCCATGAGATAGACGGAGGCGTGGGAAGCCACGGACTTGATATGCAGGAAGATATGAACATAATTCATATGTTCTCATTTATAAAATAAAAACACAGCACCGCGGAATTTCCAATGCGGTGCTGTACTTTTTTGTTTATATATTGAAACCTGTGAAGAACTTATATGCGGCGTAAACAGCTGCAATTGCGGCAATGCCGATGCCGACCTTTATTAGTATCGGCTTGACAGCGCGCGGGCTGGTCGGCGCGTGCTTATAGATAAACTCTTTGACCGGGGTCTTTATCTTTGTTCCGCAGAGTTCTTTGAATGTCATGGTATGGGTTTTGTATTCGCGAGGTGCAGTCTCGTCGAGCTCAAAGATTCGCACTCCCCTGTTTTCGCCTGGACCGTACACATTGAATCCCGCGCCCTGAGTATATCCGAGATCAACGCCTTTGTATTTTACGACAAAGCTGTTGTTGTGATCGTGACCGACATATATGCCGAGGACATCGCCCTTTTCGCTCATCGCCTCAAATTCGCCGGTGTTTACATCAGGAGAAGCGGGCGATTCGAGCATGAATCCGCCTTCGGCGATAGTTTCATTATTGAGCACAAAATACTCATTTTCATGCGCTCCGTATGCCGGGACTGCGCCCTTAGTGCCCTTGGGCACTTTCTTTATTACATCGAAAAACTCCGGAACGGGGATGTGCTGAAACACGAGCGACGGCAGATAGCCTCCGTTTTCGGCTTTGAGCTGTTCGCGGCGCGAGATATACCATTCTATCTGTTTTTTGTCGACGGGCGCATATCCTGCTCCGTCCTTTGCCTTGCCGTGGGAGTCGATTATATATAACTCAAACACAGGCTTGTCTTCGGTGCTCGAATATATTTGAATATCAGCCGTTCCGACATCGTCGGCATTTCTGAGATCGCCGCTTATAAAATTGTCGTACTTCGCGTAGAACTTGTACTGACCGCGATTATCAACGCCGCACTGCGCGTCGTGATTGCCGTAGGTCACCATAAACGGAATGTTTCTCTTTGCAATCGGCTCAACGAGAATATCTATGGTGCTCTCAATTATTGCAGGATCTTTTTTGAACTTCTTTGAATAGCCCTTTATCTGATCGCCCGTGAAAATAACAAGGTCGGGCTTTTCGCGGTCAAGCGCATTGTTTATGAGACTCAGCGTATCGGGCGACACGGCGGGAATCTCCTGAGTATCGGCTATCTGCATTATCTTGAATTTATGGTCGGAGTTGAATCTGAGCATTATTCCGTTCCCCTTTCACTTTTATAGTATTTGTTGAAAAGCTCATTTAAAGCGCTTTCAGAATTATTATGTCAGCTATATATTCTCGAAGCCTTTCGTCTATAGCTTGCATACTGCGTCTCCTTTTAGGTTCTGACTATATATTACCATCAAAACCGCGATTTTTCAATTCATTTTGTCTTTTTCGGCTTGACGGAAGCTTTAGTTTGAATTAATATTATCTTATAACCTTTATGAGGATGTGAATCAATGAAAGAGAAAAAAGCCAAGCGCAGCTCCGGCGGGATATCATGGATATTCGGATATCTCGGTTTCGGCGTAGGCGCTATCGGAATGGATCTGAGTTACGGTCTGTTCAACTCGTTCCTTACAAAGTATTTAACCGATGTTCTTCTGCTCAATGCAACTTTCCTGCTTATCGTGCCGACTCTCGCGCGTATATGGGACGGCATCAATGACCCGATGATGGGCACGATCGTTGATAACACGAAGTCTAAGTTTGGCAAGTTCCGCCCGTGGATAATGTGCGGCGCCGTGCTCAATGCGGTTGCGCTGACATTTCTCTTCACCAATCCCGGATTTGAAGTCAGCAGAGATTTCATAAATATAAAGCTCTATATCTATGCCGCTGTTATGTATGTCCTCTGGGGCATGACAAACACGATGATAGATATTCCCTACTGGTCGATGGTTCCCGCGCTGACGAGCGACCCGCAGAAGAGAAATGTCGTCTCCGCTATTCCGAGATTTTTCTCGGGCTTCGGTCAGATAATAGTCAGCGTGTTCACCGTTCAGATGGTCGCGATGCTCGGCAAGGGCAACGATTCCGTCGGCTACAGCCGCTGGGCAATGATAGCAGGTATCGTGCTTATTATCGGCGCGTTTATCACTGTCACCACCACAAGAGAGCGCGGTTCAGTGCCGCCGAAAGAGAAGTTCACGCTCGCAAAGGCTTTCAAAACCGTCAAATCGAACGATCAGCTGCTCGTTTTCATGCTCACTGCCTTGCTCTTCAACACCGGCTGGTACATAACCAACGCAATGGGCATCTACTTCTTCGACAACGTCATGGGCAACAAATCACTGCTCTCTTATTTCGCGGCAATCGGCGGCGTAGGTCAGGCTCTCGGTCTGTTCCTGCTCCCGGTGCTTTCGAAGAAGTTCACACGCCGCAAGGTTATTCAGGGCGCGATGTGCATGACCGTTATAGGCTATCTCGGAATGTTCCTGTTCGGTCCCGTGCTTCTCGCATCGAACGCCAAGATGTTCATCCGTTCGCTGTTTTTGCGCTTATAGGCTGCATGGGCATCGGATGCATCTTCGTTTCGCAGACCGTTATGCTCGCCGATATCGTTGATTACGGCGAATACAGCCTCGGCTATCGCTCGGAGTCCATCGTTTTCTCGATGAAAGGGTTCCTCCAGAAGCTCGCATATACCATACAGTCGATAGTCATAGCCCTCGGACTTCAGTTCTCTCACTATGATGCGACTCTCCCCGTTCAGACAGAGCTCACAAAGAACACCATTTCCACAATGATGTTTATTATCCCGCCGATTTTTGTTGTACTTTCGCTCATCATCTTCACAAAGAAGTATAAGCTGCACGGTGAGCTGTCCGACAAAGTAAACGAGTTCATTATGAACAGAAAAGCAAAATCCGAAGAAGAATAAGAGACAAAAATATATCACCGCGCCCTTGTTACGGGTCGCGGTGATTTTTATATATTCTCTTTTATAGCTTTGTTCACGCGCTCTCTGAGAGCCAGGAGATAGCTGCTGCCGTGCGGATATTTCTGGAATGTGAGTTCATCATCCTGAATCGCGATTTCAAGCGCCTTTTCGCGCCCGACAAGGCTTTCGAGCAGACGCATCGCGGCAAGATCCTGGAGTCCGTCATAGAATACTTTGAACCTGAGCGAGTTAATCGGCTGCCCGTCTTCGCCGGGATAAACAACAAACGCATCGCCGGACGGGAACGCCTTGCCGGCATCGGTCACGGTGAACGGGTCTATCTCATGCTTTGAAAACTGCGAATACCAGTAGTTATAGCCCCATTGGAGGAATCCGGTTGCATTATATTTATAAAGCAGCGTACCGAGAATGCGGTTTCGCGCCGACGGCATTGCAAAGAATCTGTTCGGGACATTCTTGTTGTGCTGACCGCAGCAGTAATATGTCCAGATTCATCGACTTTGCCGACAAAATCTTCAACATGATCTTCGGACGGAATAGGATATTTCACAGCGCCTTTGTCAAAAAATTCAATATCCGAAAGCGCATCTATGACTTTGAAGCCCGGGAATATCTCCGCTATCAGATCGGCGCGCTTTTTATATACTTCATACTGCTCCAATGACGGCTCATCAGACACGTGGAAGCGGCAGAAATTTCTTATACCCTTTCTGTCGATAAAAGCGGTCAGAGCCGCGGCAAAACGGTGCAGAAAGTCGCGGTATTCTTCGCTGTCAGCATCGGTCTCCCAGCCAAAGATGCGCTTCTTTTCTCCGTCAACTTCGGCGACTATCTTCGGCGCGTGCTCCGCACCCCACTGGGTGAACAGATGCGACATTTCGAAATATTTAATTCCGCAGCGTCTGCACATATCTATCCATCGGTCGAGCTTGTCGAAGCCGAACTCGTAGCCGTCCTTTGTCTTTTTGACATCGACAAGCTGAATGGTCGGTCTCTCTCCTCCGACTTCGGTATCAAGCGGCGGAGTGAAAAGCGGAGTTAAAATAAAATTAACACCGTGATTCGCGGCATTTCTGACATAGTTTTCGATTATATTCCAGTGCTCTTCGCTGAAAACATCGACTTTATAATATGTCGCAAGGCAGTCACAGTGGAACCACATGGTGCACATAAGCGCCTGTTCGGGAAGCTTTGCGTTGATTACATCGACTGTGATAACATTTGTGACGGTCTCTTTGCCTTTTGAAACCGTGATAAAAATATCATGTCTGCCCGCCGATTCGCCGGACGCGTCGAGTTCGATCCACAAGCTGCCGTGATGTCCGCTCTCCGCGAAGAATGAATTGTCTTCAATGGGCTCAAGCATATCGGGATAGAGCCCGGGAGTTTCCGGAGAAAATAGAAATCCGAGTCCTCAAAAGCCGGAAGATCTGAATTTATCTCAACGACTTTGTATATTTTTATATTCTCGGGCTTCCAGCCGGATACGGATATCCGCACTGTGTGTCCTCATCAGAGAAATACGCGAGCTGAAATGATACGCGCTCGTTGCCGAGCATAGACATCTCCGAGAGCGACGCGCAGGTCGGTTCGGAATCGTGAAAAATCTTTTCAAGAGAACTGACGGTTCGTGAAGTTATCATTCTGTTATTCCTCCGTATCGTTCAGAAGCTTTTTGAGATATTGCCCGGTGTATGAGCCTTCGGTTGCAGCAACTGCTCGGGAGTGCCCTGTGCAATTATCTCGCCGCCCTCGTCGCCGCCTTCGGGACCAAGGTCGAGTATCCAGTCGGCGGTCTTTATGACATCGAGGTTGTGTTCGATAACAATGACTGAATTTCCGTTGTCAACAAGCCTGTGGAGCACTTCAATGAGCTTGTGTACATCGGCCGTGTGCAGACCCGTGGTAGGCTCATCAAGAATATAAACAGTCTTTCCTGTAGAGCGGCGTGAAAGCTCGGTTGAAAGCTTGACGCGCTGTGCCTCGCCGCCGGAAAGCGTCGTTGCAGGCTGACCGATTTTGACATAGCCGAGACCGACATCGTAGAGGGTTTGCAATTTGCGCTTTATCTTCGGTATACTCGAGAAGAACTCAAGCCCCTCTTCAACGGTCATTTCGAGCACATCGTAGATATTTTTGCCCTTATATTTGACTTCGAGCGTTTCGCGGTTGTATCTAGCGCCTTTGCAGACATCGCAGGGCACATAGATATCGGCGAGGAAGTGCATCTCTATCTTCACTATTCCGTCGCCCTGGCACGCCTCGCAGCGTCCGCCTTTGACATTGAACGAGAATCTGTTTGCTTTGTATCCCCTCGCTTTTGCCTCGGCAGTTGATGCGAACAGGTCTCGGATATCATTGAACACGCCTGTATATGTCGCCGGATTCGAGCGCGGAGTGCGCCCTATCGGGGACTGGTCTATTGCGATAACCTTGTCGAGATTGTCAATTCCGAGGATATCCGTATGCGCGCCCGCAACTTTTTTCGCTCCGTTGAGTTCGGTCACAAGGCGTTTATACAGTATCTCGTTTATAAGCGACGATTTGCCCGAACCGGATACGCCGGTTATACACACAAACTCGCCGAGCGGGATTTCGGCATCTATATTTTTGAGATTGTTTTCGCGTGCGCCGATTATTTTCAGGCTTTTTCCGTTGCCTTTTCTGCGCTTTGCGGGAACTGGAATCTTCTTGCGACCGCTGAGATACTGCCCTGTTATCGACTCCTTGCAGTTCATTATATCTTCCGCCGTGCCTGCACAGACTATATTTCCGCCGTGGATACCCGCACCCGGACCGACATCGACAATGTAGTCCGCCGCGCGCATCGTGTCCTCGTCGTGCTCGACAACTATAAGCGTGTTGCCGATATCCCTGAGGTTGCGAAGAGTATTCAGAAGCTTTTCGTTGTCGCGCTGATGCAGACCTATACTTGGCTCGTCGAGAATATACAGAACTCCGACAAGCGACGAGCCGATCTGAGTTGCAAGGCGTATTCTCTGGCTTTCGCCGCCGGAGAGGCTCGCAGACGAGCGGGCAAGCGTCAGATAACCGAGCCCGACGCTGCGCAAAAATGTCAGCCTGTCCTTTATCTCCTTGACTATAAGCTTCGCTATCATCTGCTCGCGGTCGGTCAGGGTGAGCGAATCAAGAAATTCTATAGCTTTGACAATAGATTTATTTGCAAATTCATCTATATTTATTCCGCCGACGGTGACGCACAGCGACTCTTTTCTGAGCCTTGCGCCGTGGCATTCGGGACATTTTACCGTTGACATGCACTGTTCAAGCTCGGCGCGTGACCAGTCGCTTGTGGTTTCTTTATATCTGCGCTCAATATTGTTGCAGATGCCCTCGAACGCGGTCATATACGAGCCTGTGCCGTATTCATTTTTTCGCGTGAGCTTGAGCTTTTCGCCCTTTGTGCCGTACATTATAGCGTCAACGCCGTCCGCAGGGATATCTTTAAACGGAGTGTCGAGAGTAAAGCCATATTTATTCGCAATGCCCTCCATGTACATCTGCGCTATCGTGCCGCCGTCGGCATTGTTCCAGCCGCTCGCCTTTATCGCGCCCTGTCTGAGCGAAAGATTTTTATCAGGCACGATAAGATTAGGATCGGGCTTCATGAATACACTGAGTCCGGAACAGGTCGGGCAGGCGCCGAACGGGTTGTTGAACGAGAACATACGCGGTTCAAGCTCTTCAATGCTGACTCCGTGCTCCGGACAGGCATAGTCGAGAGAATAAAGCTTCTCTTCGCCGCCTATTACATCAACAAGCAGAATGCCGTTTGAAAGACCTGTTGCTGTTTCAATGGAATCGGCAAGCCTGCTTCGAATGCTCTCTTTTACAACGAGTCTGTCGACCACAATTTCTATATTGTGCTTTTTGTTCTTGTCCAGCTCGATTTTTTCACTGAGGTCATATATTATTCCGTCAACGCGCACGCGGACATATCCGTCCTTTTTCGCGCTTTCGAGTTCCTTGACGAACTGACCCTTTTTGCCGCGCGCAATAGGTGCCATGACCTGAATTCTGGTGCCCTCGGGCAGCTCGAGCACGCTGTCAACGATATCGTCAACAGTCTGCCTCGATATCTCCCTGCCGCAGACGGGACAGTGCGGAATGCCTATGCGTGCATATAGCAGGCGCAGATAATCATATATTTCCGTCACCGTTCCGACGGTCGAACGCGGGTTCTTTGATGTCGTTTTCTGATCTATTGATATAGCGGGAGAAAGTCCCTCGATGTAGTCCACCTGAGGCTTCTCCATCTGACCAAGGAACTGTCTTGCGTATGACGAGAGGGACTCGACATATCTTCTCTGCCCCTCGGCGTATATAGTATCAAATGCCAGCGATGATTTTCCCGAACCCGAAAGCCCTGTGAACACCACGAGCTTGTCGCGCGGTATTTCAACATCGACATTTTTCAAGTTGTGCTCCCTTGCGCCTTTTACAATTATATTTTTCTGCGGCAAGAATATCGCCTCCGATTACTTTCCTTCTCTTAGTTTGTTTATCTTATCGCGAAGATATGCCGCGTGCTCAAATTCAAGTATTTTCGCCGCCGCTTTCATTTCCGCAGTCAGGCGAACTATCATCTCTTCGCGCTCCTTGCGGCTCATCTTCTTTATCGGCTTTTCGCCCTTGTCCTTTTTGCTGGTTATCTCGATAACATCGCGAACGCCCTTGATTATTGTCTTGGGCACAATTCCGTGCTCTTCGTTATATGCCATCTGCTTCTGGCGTCTGCGTTCGGTCTCAACTATTGCGCGCTCCATCGACGGGGTAACGGAGTCGGCATACATGATAACCTCGCCGTTCGCGTTTCGCGCCGCGCGTCCTATCGTCTGTATCAACGATGTTTCGGAGCGCAGGAAGCCCTCCTTGTCGGCATCAAGAATTATGACGAGCGAAACCTCAGGAATATCCAATCCCTCGCGCAGCAGGTTTATGCCTACGAGCACATCAAACTCACCGAGGCGCAGATCGCGGATAATTTCCATTCGTTCTATCGTATCAACATCGTGGTGCATATAGCGCACTTTTATGCCGAGGTCTTCGAGATAATCCGTCAGATCTTCCGCCATCTTCTTGGTGAGCGTAGTCAGAAGAACGCGCTCCTTGCGCTCGACTCTTATATTTATCTCGGATATAATATCGTCTATCTGACCCTCGGTGGGTCTAACTGAAATCGAGGGATCAACAAGACCCGTGGGACGGATAAGCTGTTCGGCAATCTGCGAACTTGTCTCGCGTTCGAACTCGCCGGGCGTTGCGCTGACGAATATTTTTTGACCGACTCTCTCGTAGAACTCATCGAAAGTCAGCGGTCTGTTGTCATATGCGGACGGCAAACGGAAGCCGAATTCAACGAGCGTATCTTTTCTTGAGCGGTCGCCGCCGTACATTCCGCGCACCTGCGGAAGCGTTACATGGGATTCGTCGACAAACAGTAGAAAATCCTTCGGGAAATAGTCGAGCAGTGTAAACGGCGGAGAACCGGGTTCGCGCCCGGACATGACTCTCGAATAGTTCTCGATTCCCTTGCAGAAGCCGGTTTCGCGAAGCATTTCGATATCATATTCCGTGCGCTGCTTTATGCGCTGCGCTTCGAGCAGTTTGCCCTGACTCTCAAACTGAGCGACGCGCTCGGTCATCTCATCATATATCTCTTTGATCGAGCGCTCCATCTTTTCCTGCGAAACGACATAGTGGGACGCGGGATATATTGCGACATGGGACAGCACGCCCTTGACCTCGCCTGTCAGGGCGTTTATCTCAGATATGCGGTCAACTTCGTCGCCGAAAAATTCAACTCTGATTGCGTTTTCGCTAGACTGCGCCGGGAATATTTCAAGCACGTCTCCGCGGACTCGGAACTTGTTTCTAATGAAATTTATATCATTGCGCTCATACTGTATTTCAACGAGCTTGTTATAACTTCATCGCGGCTCTTTTCCATTCCGGGGCGGAGCGAAATAACCATGCTGCGGTAGTCAATAGGGTCGCCCAAGCTGTATATGCACGACACGCTGGCGACGATTATAACATCGCGCCGTTCGGAGAGCGCAGAGGTTGCGGAATGGCGGAGCTTGTCTATTTCATCATTTATAGCGGAATCCTTTTCGATATAAGTGTCCGTTGACGGGATATAAGCCTCCGGCTGATAGTAGTGTAGTACGAAACAAAATACTCGACTGCGTTTTCAGGGAAAAACTCGCGGAACTCGGAACAGAGCTGAGCCGCGAGCGTTTTATTATGGGCGAGAATGAGCGTCGGGCGATTTAGATTGGCAATGACATTCGCATCGTAAATGTTTTGCCGGAGCCCGTAACGCCGAGCAGAGTCTGTTCGGTGAATCCTCTGTTGACTCCGTCGGTCAGTTCGGCTATCGCCTGCGGCTGGTCGCCCATGGGTTTGTATTGAGAATGAAGAATGAACTTATCCATATTGATATCCTTTATATAAACAGCGGTGCAAATTTCTTAACCTGCGCCATTGAAAAGATGTCTTCGTCGGTATATATGAGATGGTCGAGCAGATGAACATTTACGCCCTGAAAGAAATCGCCGACCGCCTTTGTGGTGTTTAGATCTCGCGCGACGGGACGGGTATTCCGTTGACATGATTGTGAACGAGTACGACCGAACGTGCCTTGTTGCGGAATGCAGTTTCAAGCACAAAACGCTTGTCTATATTTGCGGCAGAAAATGTGCCATGCGATATCTTGTTTATCGCGAGGATATTGTCGTCAAAGTCGAGAGACAGCATATAGACCATCTCTTCCCGCGCGCCGAGATATTTTGACATCAGAAGCTCTTTGACCGACTCAGGTCCGTCGTATTTTTTCAGTTTCTTGTCTGATGCGTTTTTCAGATACTTTTTCGTCAGCTGAAAAGAAAGTGTTATAAGCGTCGCGGAGGTTTCCCCTATTCCGTTTACCTGCATAAGATCATCGGCGGAAGCTTCGAGCACACAGTTGAGAGAGCCGAAATGTTCTATCAATCGTGCGCAAGAGCGTTGGTGTCTTTGCGCGGTATTGAAAAGAACAGAAGCAGTTCGAGCACCTCATGATCGGGCATATTTTCTATCCCGTCTTTCAGAAAGCGTTCCTTTACTCTTTTTCTGTGATCCTCATGCATGATTACCGCCTCTTTTCGAGCCATGAACAAATGTTTATCTCATTAATATTAGCACATTTACGAGAGTTATTCAATTACTTTTTTAAAAGTCTGAGTCTATATAGCGAAAAAAGATGCCCTCCCGAAGGAGAGCATCTCATTTATCAGTTTTTGATTATTTCTTTGCGAAAACGCGGTCTGCGGGGCAAACCTTGACGTTCTTGAAGACATCGTCAAATCTCTCAAGAGCACCGTCGATGATCTCGTCGGTATCTGCCATCGAAGTGTAAAGACGGCTGCCGGCAAGGGTAACGATACCGTTTGCCATGTAAGCTGCGCCCATCTCTTCCATAGCGGACTTTCTGCGGAGCATCTCGGGCTTTGTCTTGAGCATCGGGAGAGCCGACTTGAGGATATTCATCGAGCTGAAGTCGTAGCTCATTGCACCGGTGCACTCGAGGTGGACGATAGAGCCCTGGTTGTAAACAACATAAGGAAGACCGTACTTGTTAACAAGATCTTTAAGACCTGCAGCAAGTCTGTCACCGGCTCTGCCTGCGACTTCGCAAGCGTTGGTTCTTGCGATCTCCTGGATAGCGCAGTAGCTGCATAGGACGAAAGCGGGTTAGCCGCGAGAGTACCGCCGACATAAGCGCGCTTCATCATGGTGCCGACACCTGCGGCCATGCCGCTGACGAACTCCTTCTTACCGCCGACGCCGCCTGCTGACGGATAGCCGCCTGCAACGATCTTGCCGAAGATGGTCAGATCGGGTACGACATCGAAGTAACCCTGAGCACCGCCGAGGCCGACACGGAAGCCGGTAACAACCTCATCGAAGATGAACAGGCAGCCGTACTTGTCACAGAGCTTTCTGACTTCCTTGTTGTAGTTGAAATCAACAGGTCTTGTGCCGCTCTCGGGGCCGACGGGCTCAACGATAACAGCAGCTGTGCCGCCGCGCATCTTGTTGAGTTTGAGCATCTTCTCGAGCATGTCAAGATCGTTGGGTCTGACCTCGTCGGTAGTGCCGTAGCAGCTGTGCGGAATACCATGGGACTCAAGGAAGAATCTGGAGCCCGGAATCTTCAAACCGTAAACCATCTGATCAGACCAGCCGTGATATGCGCCGCCGACCTTGATGATGCGCTTTGCCTTTGTGGCACAGCGTGCAACACGGATAGCAGCCATAACGGACTCAGTGCCCGAACCGAGCATACGGAACATCTCGACGTTGGGCATATGTTTGTTGATCTCTTTAGCGAGCAGGAGCTCACCCTCGTGGAACAGACCGGTTACAGGGCCGCAGTCATTAAGAAGCTCAATGACCTTCTCTCTCACGGGAGCATAGTTGCTGCCGAGGATTGTCGGGCCGCCTGCCTGCAGGAAGTCGTAGTACTTGTTGCCGTCAAGGTCATAAAGGAACGCGCCTTCAGCCTTGGTCACGCAAATCGGGAAGGGATAGTTGAAAGCGAGGTTGTGCTGAACGCCGCCGGGGATATACTGCTTTGCCTCGGTGGTGATCGCCTTAGACTTTGCGCACTTAGTCTCGAAATAATCGAGAACGTCTTTAAGTGCCTCTTCGGAAACGCAATAGATCGGCTTAGAAGTGAGCTCGTGAAGCTCATTGTAAATGGTCTTTGCGTCTTCCCATTTGCTGATTCCATATCCGTTGCTCATGATAATTCCTCCTGATTTTTCAGATATTTTATGAATTTCTGGATAGTCACACTTGTTTCATCGGGGTTTGTAAAGCTCTCATCGTTTATCATCTTCTGGAAGATGAGACCGAAGAAGGCTCCGAGAATGAGAGCGGAAAGCTCTTTTGATGAAAACTCTTCAAGGGTGTTTGCATAGCTCTTGTCGTTCACTATCTCCTTGCGGAGGAAACGATCGACCTGCGCGAAATTCGATTCGCCTTTTGAGAGAATGCCGCGCATGAGAACCTCTGCGGAAAGATACGGATAAGGATAAGTGTCATCGTTGAGCTGCTTCAAAAGTGCACTGACGGTAAGCTCGCCGTCGCCCTTTCTTGCCGCTTCAAAGACGTCGTTTATCTCCTCGTCCGAAATCTCCTTGAGAAGATCGTCAACGGAAGCAAAGTGCGAAAAGAATGTGGAACGCGAAACATCGGCACTCTCGCTTATCTGCTCAATTGTGACATTTCCGATACCCTCTTTTTCAAAGAGTACCTTTGCCTGATGCAGAATAGCTTTGTGAGTGTTCTGCTTTTTTCTCGAACGCCTGGAGGGTTCTGCCTCCGCGGTGTTCTTCTGTTCTTTTTCTTTCTTCTCTTTCTTTTCCGACATTAGAAACTCCTAACCAAAGGCTATACGCCTTTTTCTGTATTATAGCACGAAAAAAATGCGTTGTAAATACTTTTTTTGTACTTGAGTTCAAAAATAAATTATAGGACACTCAAATAGAAAAAGTAGAAAAAGACAAAAATATTTATCTGTTGGAATACATTTTTTCGTAATAATTTTGGTATTCGCCGTTGATGATGTCTTCCCACCACTGTTTATTGTTCATATACCAGTCAACGGTCTTCTTTATGCCCTCATCAAAGGTGGTATCCGGACTCCAGCCGAGCTCATTGTGTATCTTCGTCGGGTCAATGGCATAGCGCAGGTCATGACCGGCTCTGTCTTTGACATGAGTGATAAGCGACTCGGGCTTGCCCATGATGCGCAGAATCGTTTTGACAACATCTATATTGCGCTTCTCGTTATGACCGCCGACATTGTAGACCTCGCCTACCCTGCCGTTATGAATAATGAGATCAATAGCGCGGCAGTGATCCTCAACATAGAGCCAGTCGCGGACATTGAGTCCCTCGCCGTAGACAGGCAGACTCTCGTTGTTATAGGCTCTTGATATCATCAGAGGTATAAGCTTCTCCGGGAAATGATAAGGGCCATAGTTGTTTGAGCACCTCGAAATAGTTACAGGCAGTCCGTAGGTTCTGTAATAAGCGAGCACAAGCAAATCTGCGGAAGCCTTTGACGCGGAATACGGGCTCGAAGTGTGTATAGGCGTCTCCTCCGTGAAGAACAGATCGGTTCTATCGAGCGGAAGGTCTCCGTAAACCTCGTCGGTCGACACCTGATGATAGCGCTTTACGCCCGTTTTTCTCGCGGCATCCATGAGCGCCGCAGTGCCCATAATGTTCGTTCTGAGGAACACTTCGGGGTTCTCTATCGAGCGGTCAACATGGCTTTCCGCCGCGAAGTTGACGACTATATCGAACTTCTCATCCTCGAATAGCTTATCAACAAATTCACGGTCTGCGATGTCGCCCTTTACGAACTTGAAATGCTCGTTTTTCATCGCCTCGTCGAGGGTCTTGAGATTGCCGGCATAAGTCAGAAGGTCGAGGCAGACGATATCATAATCCGGATGCTCGCGGAGCATATGATAGATAAAGTTGCTGCCGATAAAACCGGCGCCTCCCGTAACGAGAATCTTCATGTTTTTGTCCTCCATATCAAATGATTATCCGATAAAACGGATATGTATTGCATAAGGCGTGCCTTTCTTCGCCTTACAAAATCCTGTTTAAAGCTTTATTTTTGCTTTCTTCCACTTGCCGCTTTGTATGAATATAAATCCTACAACTATCGACGCAACGGAAGCGAATCCCATGGCTATTCCGATGCCGTTGAAGCCGAGATCAAGCACGCGCACAAGCAAATAAGCGAGCGGGACTCTTATAACTATCGAGCTGAAAACCGCGTTGAGCAGAGCGATATTTGTATATCCCGCACCAATCGCGAGACCGTTCATGCAGAACACGGGAGTGACTATTAAATAGTCGACTGCGGCGAGTCTCAGGAATGTTATGCCAGTTTCGATAACATCAGTTTCGCTCGTAAACAGCGACAGCAGCTCGCGCGGGAATATCTCTACTATAACGAACACAAGCACCGAAATGCTCATTGCTATTGCGAGTCCGGTCGTCATTGTCTTCTTGGCGCGTTTGAATTCGCCTGCTCCGATATTCTGACCCGCCATTGATGATATGGCACTGCTCATCGCGAGTCCGGGCAGAATGGCAAATGAATTTATCTTGCTGACGATTCCCTGACAGGCAGACGCAGCAGCCGCATTCGGCAGAGAATTGACGAGCGCCGTCAGCGTCAAAAACGAAAACGAGACTATAACCTGCTGAACAGACGACGGCAGACCTATTTTTATTATGCTCAAAGCTTTCTGCCTGTCTATTCTGAAATCTTTTATTTTGTAGCCGGAGAAGAATCCGCTGTTGAAGAGATAGATGAGCGAGAGAATAACGCTTATCCCCTGAGAGCTGATAGTGGCTATTGCCGCTCCGGCCGCGCCCATTTTCAGCGGACCGACAAGAACTATATCTCCGACAACATTTACCGCGGCGCTATTGCCACGAAATAGAGCGGACGCTTCGAATCGCCCATGCCGCGCAGTATCGCGCTTATGGCGTTGTACAGGAACATGAACACCGTACCGAGCATGCAGATAGTCAGATATCTGACCGCTTCTTCAAATGCGTTGTTCGGCGTTTTGAGCAGGCGCAGTATCGGCTTTGTGAGCAGAACCATAACGACGGTGAGCACTGCGCTGAGAATAATATAGAGCGTGGTCATCGTGCCTATCGTGCTCTTTTGATCGTCGTATTTTTTCGCGCCGCCGTACTGTGCTATAAGCACCGTTCCGCCGATAGCGAGACCGAGCGCCGCGCCGGTGACGAGAAGATTTATCTGTCCGCCTATCGAAACTCCGGTTATTCCCGATTTTCCGCAGAACTGGCCGACAATCACCATATCGGCGACCGAATAGAGTGCCTGCAAGAGGTTTGAAAGCAGGAAAGGCACAGAGAATTTGAGAAGCTGTTTTGTTACACTCCCCTGCGTAAGATCTTTTCTGAATTTTTCTGACAAAACTTTTTTACTCCTTGGGTTTCTGAACGTTATCTTTTTTCATGGTCAGCGATATGCGGTTCTTTTTGACATCGACCGCCAGCACCCACACCGTGACGATATCGCCGACTTTCAGCACCTCAGATGGGTGCTTAATATATTTATTAGTTATCTGCGAAATGTGAACGAGTCCGTCCTGATGCACTCCGATATCGACGAATGCGCCGAAATCAATAACATTGCGAACCGTTCCCTTCAGCTCCATGCCGGGCTTGAGGTCGTTGATATCCATGACATCGGTGCGCAGAAGCGGAGGAGGAAGCTCGTCACGCGGATCGCGTCCGGGCTTCTGGAGCTCTTTGATTATATCCTGAAGAGTGGGCAGACCTATCTCTAATTTTTCCGCAACCTTTTTCTCGCCTCCAAGCAGCTCGACGGTCGCTTTAAGAGCATCGATATTCCCCTTTGCGGCATCTTTTACAGTAAGTCCGCAGAGCTCAAGCAGTGCTTTTGCGGCATCGTAGCTCTCAGGGTGAACGCCGGTGTTATCAAGGACATTCTTGCTCTCCGGGACTCTGATGAATCCGGCGCACTGCTCATAGGCTTTTGCACCGAGCTTCGGCACTTTCTTGAGCTGAGCGCGGGAAGTAAACGCGCCGTTTTCTTCTCTGTAAGTGACTATATTTTTGGCAACGCCGGAGTTGATTCCGGCTATATGCGAGAGCAGCGACGGAGAGGCGGTGTTGACATCCGCGCCGACGGAGTTGACGCAGTATTCGACCGCGCCGTCAAGCGTTTCGCTGAGCTCCTTTTTAGGCATATCATGCTGATACTGACCGACGCCGAGCGCTTTCGGATCGATTTTGACAAGCTCGGCGAGCGGGTCCTGAAGTCTGCGGGCTATCGAAACCGCGCTTCTGAGCGAAACATCGAACTGCGGGAACTCCTCCGCCGCAAGCTTTGAAGCGGAATAAACCGAAGCGCCCGCCTCGCTGACCATCATATATGACACCTTGCGGTCGAGTTCTTTTATAAGATCGGCGGCAAATATCTCCGTCTCCTTTGAAGCCGTGCCGTTGCCTATGGCTATTACTTCAACGCCGTATTTTTCTATGAGGCGTTTTACCGTCTGCTTTGCCTTGAGCTTCTGCTCCTCGGAATGAGTAACATATATAACGCCGGTATCGAGAACTTTTCCGGTTTCATCAACAACGGCGACTTTGCATCCCGTTCTGTAACCGGGGTCGAGTCCGAGGGCACGCTTACCCTTGACGGGCGGCTGGAGCAGAAGTTCTCGCAGGTTCACATAGAACACCTTGAGTGCGGATTCAACCGCGCTGTCGGTTATCATATTGCGTATTTCGCGCTCGACCGACGGGAATATAAGTCGGTCATATGCGTCGGCGGCAGCGTCACGCACGGTATCGGTGCAGGCTGAACCGTTGTCACTCAGGACATTTGCGTTGATTATATTCAGAGCCTTTATGCGATCAACATCTATGCCGACTTTGAGGAAGCCTTCGTTCTCGCCCCTGTTGACGGCAAGGACGCGGTGACCCGCAATTTTATTGACCGGCTCGTCATATTCATAATACATCGTATAGACGCTCTCTTTTTCGCTGTCTGCGGCGCGCGACTGGAGCACACCGGCAACGGTGAACAGCGAGCGCAGACGGCGGCGAATATCTGCGTCATCCGATATGTTTTCCGCGATAATATCCATCGCTCCGTTTATCGCGTCTTCGACGGTTTCAACGCCCTTTTCGGCATCTATATAGTCCGCCGCAAGCTCTGTCGGCGAAGCGGAATCGGCAGTCTGAGCAAAAATCGCGTCGGCGAGTGGCTCAAGCCCCTTTTCTTTGGCTATCGAAGCGCGTGTTCTGCGTTTGGGTCTGAACGGGCGGTAAATATCCTCAATTTCCGCGAGAGTCGAAGCCTTTTCGAGAGCGGCTTCGATTTCGGGAGTCATCTTCTCCTGCGCGGTTATCGATGCACTGATCTCTTCCCTGCGCTTGTCGAGGTTGCGCAGATATTCGAGCTTCTCGGAGAGCTCACGCAATACCTGATCGTCAAGTGTGCCGTGCGCTTCTTTTCTGTATCGGGCAATAAAAGGTATCGTGTTACCCTCGTCGATAAGTTTCACTGTGTTTTCGACCTGCCATCGCTGGAGACCGAACATTTTTGTCAAGCTGTTTATAATGTCCATAAGGGCATATTACTCCTGTTCCATAGTTTTTATCTGTCTTATATCTTTTCCGCAGAAATAGAGCGAGATATAATTGCCTATTATTCTTGAAGTTATTCTCTGCGTATATTTCTGCTCGAGCCCGTCGGGTGTGAGATTCGTGCTGATTATAACGGGCAGGCGGCTCATAATGCGGGTGTTGATAATATTATAGAGCTCTGCAACGGTGAACTGGGTTGAAAATTCCGCGCCGAGGTCGTCGATAACGAGAAGATCGCATTCGAGTATAGCCTGTTCGCTGCCATCGTATTCGTTATCCCGTCCGCTTGAAAAATGCTCTTTTTCAAGGCGCGACATAAGATTCTGCGCCGAGCCGTATATAACTCCGTAGCCTTTTCTGATAGCCTCGGACGCTATCGCGAGCGACAGATGAGTTTTGCCGAGTCCGGTTGCGCCGTAGAGCAGAAGACTCGGCGAATCCGTACCGAAATCGGCGGCGTAATCCTTGCAGAAGTCGAGTATTTCTTTCATCCTGCTCCGCGGGTTGACTCCCGTAACTGCGTCTGCGGCATCGGGATAATAATTGACATTGAAGCTCTCGAAAGTCGAGCGTGAGCTCGGCGAAAGCTCATTGAGTTCCGCAAGAGCAGTGTCGCGCAGAAGTTCTTTGTAGCAGTCGCACATCACGCCGCTGACGAATCCTGTGTCGCGGCATTTTTTGCAGGTATAGTCCGCGTCAAGATAATCTTCGGGATAGCCGTTTTCTTTGAGGATATCCTTACGGTGCTGCTGAGCGGCAAGATTCTTCTTTGAGAGCCCTTCGATAAAGCGCTGAGCATTCTCGCCCATGCCGATGGCGCGGATTACTTCCGCACCTGCCGAGGATATTTCACGGTCTATTGATATAAGCTCGGGTATTTTTGCATACGCCTCTTCGCGGTGCATGCTCTGAGTGTGCTCGGCTTTGCTGCGACGGCGTTCAAGCGCCGATGCGGCTTTCACATATACCTTGCGGCTGTAGCTCATTTGTCTTTCCCCTCTCAATCCTTGTTTTTCTTTTTATAAACTATCGGTTTCTGCATTGCGCTGCGGTTAAATTCGTTGAGGTCGTATGAAGAAGCGTGTCCCGCATTGGCTTTACTCTTATTCTGCGGCAAATTCGGTGAAGATACGGGTTTGTTTGCTTTTTCAACATCCGACGGTGTTTTTATTCCGTTCGTGTGCCACGACTCAAGCACCTTGTTCATATACGGGAAGCTCATTTTCTGGCAGTGCTCCGCCATCTGCTCATATGCCAAAAAAATCATCTCTGGAGAGAACCCCCATTCGCGGTTCCATGTGATAATATATTTTGTCTGCGCCTGAGTCGGGCGTGAGTTTGAAAGCCCTGCCATCGCGGCAAACGATGCCCAGACGCGGTTGACTGAATTGAGCCTGCTTATCTGCTCGTCCGCTTTTTCGATAGTATCTATTTCGCGCTCGCCCCAGTCTTTTCCGATCGAGGCTATATAATGAAAGCTTGATTTGCCGATCGAAACGGCGTATTCAATTATCATGAGTATGACTTCGACCGGTATTCCGTATGTATCGTGCATCATCAGAAGAGTACACTGTCCGTCATAGCCTATGGTTCTTCCGAGCTTGTTCTGCGTTTCGAGAAGCAGGAATTTTATATCCGCCGATTCCTCTGCACGCTGAGCTATCTCGGCGGCGGTCGGTCTTGACGGGACGATATCCGGCAGCTCTTTTTTTTGCGTTGCAGGCTCTTCTTTTTTCTCCGGTTTGGTGGGCGCAAAAGCAGATACCGCTTTGGTATTTCCGTCCGATACAAGTATCCCGGTCTCGACCCAATATTGAAGATAATCCTGCGCATCGGGGACTGAAAAATTCAAGTCCCTGCACATTTTTTCCATATCAAAGCCCTCGCCCGCATGGCGGAGAGTCCAGAGCAGGACCTTCAGTTGCTGACCGCCGGCAAGCTTGATATGCTGATCGACTATCTGCGACGGCACCATAAACACCGCCGAAAGAGAGTCTGGGTTGACCTTATAATTCATCAATATATCTCCGTTCCATCGAGAGCTTCACTCTTCACATAATAAATCAGCTTATATTATACACACTTCCGGAGTAAAATGAAATATGTTATTTCAAAATAAGTCATTTTTTTGCGCAATGCGTACTTTATGTTCCATTTATTTAATCGACACATATAATTTTTGGCTGAAAAATATTGCTTTTCACTTATAAAAAGTTTATAATATATAAGATAATTTTGTACATATTGTGCAAAGTAAAACTTTTAGCTTTCTGAGAGGAGATAAAGCATGAGTGCTTTAGGAACAGTCGGCAAAATGCTGCAGAATTCGCTGTCACGCGGCGGCGCAAAGAGGACAAAGAAGAATCCCGCGCCCGAGCTTGAAAAAGGCACGTTTGATTATATCAGCGAGCCCAAGAGCGATTATTTCAGCGTAGGTTTTGCCAAGACGGATGTTATGCCCGACGATATGGACAAGACGACCTACTATGTCGCAGGCTATAAGATCAACAACCCCGCAAAGGGCGCGCTCGATCCGATGACCGCGAGCGCCATATGGATAGACGACCAGTCCGGCAGAGGCGGCGTCGTTTTCGTATCTATCGACGATATCGGACTGACTAACTACGATGTCGGCATAATCAGAGATCTGCTTGCGGATTTCAAAAAAGAGACCGGCTGCCGCTCAATTAATATCATGAGCATACATAACCACGCGAGCATCGACACTGTCGGCTTCTGGGGTCCCCTTCCGAGAAGCGGACGCAACAAGAAATATATGGAGATGCTCCGCCAGAAGGTCAAGCAGGTCGTTATTGACGCTTACAACGACCGCAGAGAGGGCGACCTTTATTACGGCAAGAAGGAAGCGGAAGAGATTCAGCGCGACTCCCGTCTGCCCGAAGTCTATTCGAAAGATGTAACAAGATTCCGCTTTGTTCCCAAGGACGGAAGCCGTGAAGTCTGGATGATAAACTTCGCTTCTCATACCGAGTCGCTTCTCGGCAAGAACTCCTATGTCAGCGCAGACTTTGCGGGATATCTCAGAAACGAGATACTTGAAAAGACCGGCGCGGAGACGATATATTTCGTCGGCGCTATCGGCGGACTTATCAGACTCAAGGAGCTTGACGAGGACAATATCAAATCGACCATGATGGGCGGTCAGTCGATAGCACGCACAGCAATGGCTATTGAGGACGAGAGAAAGCTCCGTCCCATACTCAATTATATACGCCAGGAATACTATGCGCAGTGCGACAACTATGTTCTCGCTCTCGTTCAGAGAGTCGGCATCCTTAAGTCCCACGCCGCATACACCGGCAAGGGTTCGCTCAATATGTCGATACACACCGAGATGAACTATTTTGAGCTTGACGGTCTCAAACTTCTGTTCCTCCCCTGCGAGCTGTTCCCGGAGCTTGCTTACGGCGGATATCTTGACGCAGAGGGTTCAGCTGAGGGCAAATCACCCGACATCAACCCGACTCCCCTGCTTCAGATCGCAAACGATGACAATATGCTCATCTTCTGCCTCTCCAACGACTTTACAGGCTATGTCGTCCCGCCGAACGATTTCTATCTCAACCCCAACGAGCCCTATATCAACGGCGCACGCGACAGACTCGACAGAAGACATTATGAGGAGACTAACTCCCTCGGTCCCGAGACTGCGCCTATAGTCGCAAGCGTATTTGCCGGCATAATGGACACTGTTAACAAAACGAAAGCAGAAGCCGAAAAGGCTGTAAAATAAACTAAGGAGTGTTAAACGATGAAATGTAAAAAGCTGATAAGCGGTATCGTGGCAATTATGCTCGTTGCCGTACTCGCTTTCGGTTCCACCGCTGCCGCAGTCGGCGCACAGGCCGACAACGGTGCAGACCTCGCGCTGGCTTCGCAGAATGTTTCCGAGCTGACAGCAACGACAGACAGCTCCGCATCGTCCCGCGCAGACTCGCTTGATGACATCAACGAAGCTATCAGCGTTATCAAAGTTATCCTCGGCGCGTTCTCATCTTCAGATAAGCTCACCTGGGACAGCTTCAAGACAGGCGTCAGCAGACTTTTCTATATGTCCGTTGACAAACTTATCGACAGTCTTGTGGTCGGTCTGAGCAAAGTTTTCCCGCTGATGAGCAGACCTGACGAAGCGGACTACAAATTCACAAACTCAAATGTCGGCAGCAAGTCTTTCAACGACAAAGCAGCTGACGGAGCCCGCTGGAATGTTGGTTATTCAAGCGCAACGCTTCTCACCGGCAACGAGCTTGATGGCAACCACTATGTCGGCGGAAGCCTCTCCTATCCCAACCCCAAGCACCCCACCGAGATACTTGACGACCTCAGAGTCAGAGTATTCGCGATGAGCGACGGCACGGATAACGGAATCGTTGTTTACGCGGTTCTCGACGCATATGGACTTGCAGCAAAAGACGTCCGCGAGATCAGAAGCAGAATCGCAGGATTCATAAAGAACAAGAATATCGTCAGTGTAAACATCTCCACTCTCCATCAGCACAGCGCTATCGATACTCTCGGTCTCAACGGCGACCTCAACAAGGTTCTCTTCGGAAACACCTTCAAGAATGCCATTGGCATGGATGCAAGCACCCTGCACAACGGACAGAACAAGGAATACATGGAGCACCTCTATAAGACCACTGCTGATACTATTGTTGCGGCAGTCAACAACATGGAGCCCGGCGAAATGTATTTCTCCCAGACCGATGTTCATGAATATATCCGCGACAAGCGCGATCCTCAGACCTTTGACTCCAATCTCAACCGTCTCTGCTTTGTTCCTGACAACAGAGAGTCAAAGCCCACATGGATAGTCAATGCCGCTATCCACTGCGTCGGACTCGGTGCAGGTACGACCAACATCTCCGGCGATTATCCCTATTTTATAGAGAAGCAGGTCAACGCGGCAGGTGCTAACTATGTTCAGATACAGGGCGCAGAGCTTGCGATAACCTCTCAGGCGATTCGGTATCTGTAGAGGGAAACACAAGATATCAGAATGTTGAAGCATACGGCAACAAGCTCGGCGAGATTCTTGTCGCCGCTGATAAGGGCTCTAAAGTTGAGCCCATCCTCAATATTGCTCACAGAGATGTCTTTGTCACCGTTGACAACCATGCGCTCGAGTTCATCGCGTCCACCGGGCTTCTCGCCAACGAGGCGGTTAAGGCCAAGGACGGCTCGATGAGAATCCCGACCGAGATAGGCTATATGGAGATCGGAACGAACCTTGCGTTCGCACTCATCCCCGGCGAGCTTGCTCCCGAAATTGCATTCGGCGGCGGCACCGAAGCAAAGGACTCCTGGACCGGCGAAGATTGGGAGTACCCCTCGATGCAGGATATCGTAGGCAGCAGAAAGCTTATGGTGCTCGGTCTTACGAACGATCAGATCGGCTATATCATAGCTGACAACAACTATCACTCGATACTCACCGAAAACGAAGAGCTTCTCACCGTGTCGAAGCACGAGGGTTCGAGAATCCTTCTCGAGTTCAAGAGCCTCTATGAGAGCGTCAGATAAATAAAAACAACAGAGCAGGTCTTGATGATCTGCTCTGTTTTTCTGCGAAGAAACGGGCGTTATGCTTAAATTGCATAACGCCCGTTTTGCTGTATCTGTAGTTTTACAGGTCGAGTTTCATGTAGATGAGCTCCTGATATCGCTTATACGCGAATTGAAGCCTTTCGGGTTTCTCCCGTATTCAACAAAGCCCACTTTTTTATAAAGCGAAATCGCGCTTGCGTTATCAGAAACGACGTCGAGCTCCAGCTGAGTATATCCGGCTTCTTTGGCGCATTCTATGCACGCTTCGGTCAGCGCACGCCCTATGCCGAGCCCCCAGAATTCCTTGGCGATACTTATTCCAAACTCCGCTCTGTGTTTTGTTTTGTATTTGTTTCCGACAGCATCGATTCCGGCGGTTCCGGCAAATTTACCGTCAACGACCGCAATGATTTCTATCTCGTTGCTGCTCTCGGTTTTTGCCTTGAGGAAGGCGCCTCCTGTTCAACGGTAAAACTGTTTTCATCGGGATAAGAGAGAAGATAATCCGTCTCGGCATGTGTCAGATTAAAGGCATCGAGAACTTCCTGTGCGTCGTTTTCCGTTCCGTTTCTCAGGCAGCATTCCCTGCCGTCCTTGAGCGATATTATTTTATTATATTTCAAACTATCCCCTCCGTTTTAGGTGGTTTCCTCATCCTCAACCGGATCTACCGAATACAGATACGACTTGAGGAACTGTATATTCGCATCAAAATCGGTAACTATAACCGACTGTCCCCTCTTTGTCTGCGATTTCCAAGTATTTTCGTGCGGCACGCGCTCGGATTTTACATCATATCCGATATACTTGGGCGCGCCGAAGACAAGCTTCGTGAGCTCCATGGGTGACATATCGGTCTGAACCATCGGCAGCACTGTATCCGCAAGCTTCTTAAGTGTCATCGGATTTGAAGTTTTTGCCTTCTTGATAAGAGCCGTTATAACTTTTCTCTGACGGTAAGTGCGCATGAAGTCGGAATCGAGCTTTCTTATGCGGCAATAGACAAGCGCCTGCGCTCCGTTCATATGAACGCTCTCGCCGGACTGTATCTCTCTCGTCGCTCTAGCTGTGGCGCGCATGAACTGCGCCTCTTTTTCAGTCACTTCAACATCAATGCCGCCGACCGAGTCGATTATCGTCTCAAACATATCGAATCCGACGAGCATATAGTGGTCTATCTTGACATTGTAGTTATATTCTATAGTGTCCATGACAAGCTGTGCTCCGCCGTAAGAGCAGGCGGCGTTGAGCTTGTTATAAGACTTTGTCGACGGAATAACAGCCCATGTATCGCGCAGGAAAGAAGTCAGCTTTATCTTCTTGTTGTTGCGGTCTATCGACACCATAAGCATGGTATCGGAACGCAGCGAAGTATCCGAGCTTGAACCGTCGACACCGATAAGCAGGATATTTGTCACCTTGCTGTCGTGCATCAGAGTTGACGAATCGACATAGACATTGTCTGATGTGTCTCGGGCTTATAGTCAATCTTGCTTGCCGTTGAATACACAACGCCAAATACGCACGAACCGATAAGCACAAGCACAAGAAGAACTATAAATATATTTCTCGCGGCGCGGCTTTTTTTCTTCGGCTTTTTGGGCGAAGGAGCGCTATTCTGCTGCCCGCCGTTCGGATTCTGCCCGGGCTGATTATTGGGATTCGGTCTGCGCTGTTCGCGGCGCGGATCATATTGCTGTCCCTGCTGAGGCTGGCGTCTCTGCCCATGTGGCAGCACCTGCTGAGCGTTTCTGTTCTGTGTGCCGAGGTCATTTACATTGACTCTGCGCGGCGTTATCGGGATATCCTGAGTATCCTGATTTCTTCTTCCGTTGCCGGATATGTAAATATCTCCCATTTTCCTTTACCTTCCTGTCAAAGCGTGCTCAAGTCATAAGGTGTACGCTGATACACGAAATAATTGAGCCAGTTTGAAAAAATTATATTGGCGGCACTGCGCCATTTGACTTCCGGAGTCTTCGAAGGGTCGTTGTCCGGAAAGTAGTTTTCCGGAAGATCAATATCCAAGCCCTTTTCAACATCGCGGAAATATTCTTTTGCAAGCGTATCGCGGTCATATTCTGAGTGACCTGTCGAGAAAAAATTGCGGCACTCCATATCGGATATCAGATGCACACCCGATTTCTCGGAATAAGAGAGTATCTGAAGATCCTTTATCAGCGCGATGTCGCCGCGCCTGACTTCCGTATGCCTTGAATGAGGCACCCAGAATTTGTCGTCGAGTCCGCGCATGAGCGGATGAAAAGTGTCGAGCGAAACATGCTCAAAAACACCGAACATCTTTTTATCGAGCTGATACTTTTTCAGACCGTATTTATAATAAAGCGCCGCCTGAGCGCCCCAGCATATGAAGAACGAGGAATAGACGTTGGTCTTGCTCCACTCGAATATGCGGCAGAGCTCGTCCCAGTAGTCGACCTGCTCAAACTCCATGTTTTCAACGGGAGCGCCGGTGACTACCATGCCGTCAAAGCGTTCGTTCTTTATATCATCAAAAGTTTTGTAGAACTTGAGCATATGCTCTTTTGAAACGTTCTTTACTTCATGCGTGGCGGTCTGAAGCAGCTCTGCCTCGACCTGAATCGGCGAGTTGCTCAGCAGACGCAATATTTGTGTCTCTGTCTCGATCTTTGTCGGCATAAGATTGAGAATAAGTATTTTCAGCGGGCGTATATCCTGCGATACTGCCCGTTCCTCGGTCATAACGAAAATATTTTCATTCTCCAGCAGCTTATGTGCCGGCAAATTGCTGTCTATTTTTATAGGCATGATTTTCTTCCCTTTACCTTACTATATGTGTCATAAAACGCTTGTCTTATATAATACCCCATTTGAAAAAGAAAATCAATCTAAAGGGCATAAAAAGCGGATAGGCGACACAGGTTTATTTTGTCTTGCAATACATCCGGTTTTAATATATAATACTTTATGGTTTTTAAATAAAAATTTCAGATTGTGAAATATAGATTTCAAAGGATGTTTCGATGGATTTTATAATAATGGATCTCGAATGGAACAATACATACGCCCGCAAAACCAAAGGTTTCATCAATGAGATAATAGAGATAGGTGCCGTAAAGCTTGACGAAAATCTCAATTTCAAAGACAAATTCTCCTGTCTCGTCAGACCGCAGATAGGCAAAAAGCTGCGCGGCAGCGTCAAAGAATTGACAAACATAACAAATGAAGAAGTCAAAAGCGGCGAGCCGTTCACCAAGGTTTTTTCAAGCTTTCGCCGTTGGATAGGCTCGGAGTGCGTGCTGCTCACATGGGGCGACGGAGATATCCGCGTGCTCATCGACAATTATAAATATCTGAACGGAATTGATACTATTCCGTTTCTGAGCTATTATGCCGATATGCAGGCGTATATTCAGTCTGTACTCGGAACGCCGAAATCGCGTCAGATAGGTCTCTCGACCGCGGCGCAGGAGCTTGGGATCGACGAGAGCTGCTTCTCACACCACAGAGCCTACGATGACAGTCTTCTCAGCGCTGAATGCCTGAAAAAGGTCTATTCAAAAGACGCATTCAAGCCTTATATCAGAGAGTGCAACGACGAGTTCTATGCGCGGCTTACATTCAAGGCGCACCCGATAAGCAATATTCACAGCCCGCTTATTGACAAAAGCGTTCTTGATTATAAATGCGAGATATGTTCCGGTAAATGCGAGCAGACAAAGCAGTGGTCATATTCAAACCAGTATTTCCGCAGCAAATATTACTGCCCGCACTGCGACAGAACGGTCAGAGTGGCAGTAAGATTCAAGCAGTACTATGACCGAATTGACATCAGAAAAACAGTTTCGCTTGTCGTGCCCGAGCCGGTTGACGCAAAAGAAATAGCTCAGGATAGCGAGAAATAAACCGCCGCGGCAATAATCAGAATATGCAGAATAACTTCCGCCGGAAGTCCGAGCATGAATTTTTTATGCTTGGTCTTGTGGCGGATTTTTTTCATTGTAAAATACATCGGTCCCGCCGCGCCGAGCAGACCGACGGTCATGAGTGTCGCCTCCGGGATACGGCGCTTCCCGCTTCCGGCAATGCGCTTGTCATAGACGGTCAGAATTATACCGACCAAAGATATGACTGCGAACCAACACACAGCCGCCAGAATAACATACTTTTTCATTATATCTTTCTCCTCACCGTGACCTGTGTTACACCTTTCGGGATAATAACAACTCCGCGCTCGCTGTCATATTCGCAGCTTGCCGATTCTATATTTCCGCGAAGCCCGATAAGATCGAGTATTGCCTCGCAAGTGCCCGCGCCGTCTCCGGTCAGAGTGAGAGTAACCGTATCATTTGATGAAACGAGCGAGAAGCCGATTTTTCTTCCGCCGTTGAGCGGATAATCGCGAACAACTGTTTTTTTGCCGCTGTCTATCCATTCTGCCGGCATTCCCCTGCCGATAAGCAGGGTTGAATCGGCTTTCTGAACAATAAGTGAATCCCACAGGACTTTTGTTGCGGTGCTCTGTCCCCACATATGCGGGCACGAACCGCCGCCCGAGCTGCTTCCGCCGCTCGCCCATATACCGCCGTCCGCTTCGGGATAGCCCACGCCCTCCCACCAACTGAACGGACCGCTTTGGGCATGGTCTATCATAAACTGATACGCCTTTATGCCGCTGTCTCGGTATTTTTCGCCTCTGAGCGCGGTGCTCCCGTATCCGGCATTATATGAACTGCAGAAGAAGCCGTGCGGGTATCCGCCGAAGTTGTACGGATTATCTGTTATATCTTTGCGGCACTCAAAAATATGCGCATATGTGCCGTCGATTTTTTCTATCATGCCGCTTCCCTGTTCCGCGCCGAAAAGATAGCCGTCCCAGCCCCAGCGACCGAACAGGAACATCGAGCCCCAGTTTGCATCGTGAGGGTCGCTGCGCTGACCGTATTCGTTCGGCTCATCCATTGATATCGGGATATAATCAAGATTATATTTATTCGAAGTTTCGGCAAGCTTCTTTTCAACGCACGAGAGGAGATCTGTATATTCTTTCTGCGCCCACTCGCTCTCAGACTTATTTTCGATTTTGTCGCAGATATATTTATAAGTGCAGAGACCGAACAGAGCCGACCAGTTGTCGATAGTCCAGTGTCCGTTGCTGTCGATAGCGTTTGTGCGCTTCATTATTCCGTCCGAGTCCCTGTCGGATGATATTTTGTGAGTGTTTGTCTTTATCTGCTCGAAACGCTCTTCAACGAGCTTCCTGTCGCCTGTTTTCTGGAGATAGAGTGCATACGGCCAGCTGAATTTCCATCCGGCGTCGGGATACTGGACAAACTTGAGAATCGTCTTTGAATATTCGTCAAAATATTTGAAGTCGCCTATTGTCAGCAGCGATGCCATTATACCGAGGACATCATGATCGAACACTCTGTCATAGCCGTTCTCGCCGACATGGAGCCCGTAGCCATCCTTGACTATCATCGTATACACATATCCCGCCTTATAGGCGTCTATAAGCTTGCTGTCTGGCAATTCGTCTATCTTTGCAAGCGGTTCCATGCGCTCCGTCCAGTAAGCTTTCATATGTTCATAGTGTTCATCGAACCCGCCTGCAGAAGCTATTTCACTGTTCGCGGGATATGCGTATTTTTCGCCGAAGCGGTCTGCGCCGACGGCGTAATCAAGAACGACTGTTTCACCGGGTTTTACGGAATGCGGCTGTTTGTTGAGCGGGATAAGCAGTTTTGACACGCGCGGTATGCTCAAAGTTTTGCCGCTGATATTTTTGAGCGCCATTCTCGAATAGGCAATTTCAAACTTGTCATCTCCTCTCTCGAGAATATCCGCAAAGTTTTCTACGGTGCATTCAAAGCCGCCCGCGCGATATTTGCTGACAAGGCACGGCAGCCAACCTTCTTTGTTGAACCACTCGATTTTTCCGTCTATATCGGCGAGACCAAAAGTTATGAGTGTATTTTTTCTGTCGCGCAGGAGATAAGAGCCATCAATAAATGCAATCGGTGCATCCTTGTCGCCCTCCCAGCCGAATACAGAGACATAGCCCGGGTATTTGCGGCAGGCATAGCCGCTCTTGCCAATAGCGCCCTTTCTGAAAGTCAGAAAATTCTTTGTATATATTTTAAAATATGCAGACGACACCATTGCCATAAGCGGCTTTTTCTTGCTCATTATAATTCCTCCGTATTTTCTTCATATGTATATATTAATTTTAAAGCCGGCAAAAGTCAATCGCGTATAGTCCAATATAAACAAATAATTGATATTTCTGCTCGTTGATGCTATAATCAATATATAAAAGATGTCTTATTACCCGGAGCTGAAAAGATGAAAACGCTTATCGAACTTTTTGACGAATCACCGATACTCAATGTGCTCGCTTCCGTTGCATTCAAGCCCGAAAAGCTTATATTTTTCGGTGCAGACCCGTTGCAGGTCGAAGAGAGCCGCGGCGACTATAACCGCTTTTTCAAGAGCCGCGGCGAAAGCCCGGAGATAGAATATATAAGTGCCGATATGGAA
>ENA-OQEN01000105-OQEN01000105.1-human-gut-metagenome-genome-assembly--contig:-NODE-105-length-33914-cov-2.008583_pt1 | contig 33914 bp, 40 predicted proteins | sample MGYA00242791_ERZ504627 | MGnify/ENA primary metagenome ERZ504627 (study PRJEB26092, sample SAMD00036316) | human gut metagenome | host: Homo sapiens | study: EMG produced TPA metagenomics assembly of... | reverse complement strand
GAGACCGAGATAGCGCCGATAGTCGGAAGGCAGGGAACAGCAGAGGATCTGATAGATACATAAAAATGGTGAAAACAGTGACAGTGGAGTCTGGAAGACTAATATTTTTGGAAAGTCTGTCGGTGAGCTTATGGAGGACGGAATAAGAAGCAAAATAATGCAGATGGATGATGAGTGCCAGATAAAGCTTCAGGAAACCATGCAAAAGATTGTGAATGACTCAAATGGTTGGCATGATTTGTATAATTATATAATGATATGGGGGTCAAAAGGTATTTTGACCTTTAATCATATAATTATTGATTGGTAATTAGAGTTTAATTACTATATTATACGAAATATAAGTTGACTATATAGCATAAAGATAGCATAATGATACATAAAGACTGATTTAAAAGCGAAAGAGAGTAGGTTACATGCAGATAATTTTTATACATCACAGTTGTTTTCTTGTGGAACTGGATGACAAGGTGCTTATATTTGATTATTTTGATGGAGACAAGGTGGAGGGTATGCATTTTACCGGAAAGCTGCCATCTTATGAGCCGGATACAAAAATCTATATGTTTGCAAGTCACAGCCACAAGGATCATTATGATATGGATATTTTGCGTCTGGCTGACAAATATCCGAATATACATTATGTTTTTTCGAAGGATATCCGTATCAGTCCGCATTTTTTATCAAAGCATGGCATTGATCCCGCTGTCAGGGACAGGGTGACATTTGTTTCACCTGACAATACATATCATGTGGATGATCTGGATATAATGACACTTAGATCCACCGATGCCGGTGTGGCGTTTTATGTTGCCTCAAACGGTGTGAGCCTGTTTCATGCCGGTGATTTAAACGACTGGGAGTGGGATGGCGCAGGAGATCTGATAAACGGCAGAGTGCGCAGAGCCTTCAGGCATGAGATAAAAAAGCTTTCGGAAAAACCAATAAACGTGGCTTTTTTCCCGATGGATCCAAAGCTTATGGAGTATCAGTTCAAGGGTTTTGATTATTTTTTACAAAATACCTCGGCAGAGTTTGTTTTCCCTATGCATATGTGGCAGGACTACAGCGGTATCATTGAATACAAGAAGAGACTCAGCAATAAGGACAAGGCTGACAGGGTTATTGAGATTGAACGTGAAAATCAGACGTTTGCTTTTGGAGAGAACTATTGAATTATTTCACAAATTCATTTATAATAAATTAGTTCAATAAATTTAGGAGGGTAATTATGGGGGACTTTTTCATGTGCGTAGCACAATATGTTATTATTATGATTGTTTTGGCGGCCATAGGTTTTTGTGGGGCTTTAATAGGGGTAAAGCTTCGTAAAATGAAGGACGCAAAGACAAAAGAATAGGAGATTCAAGTAATGAAGAAGAGTTATGGCGTTAACGAATTACGTCGTATGTACCTTGAGTTCTTTGAGAGCAAGGGACATCTCGCAATGAAGAGTTTTTCACTGGTGCCTCACAATGACAACAGTCTGCTTCTTATTAATGCAGGTATGGCACCGCTTAAACCATATTTTACAGGACAGGAGGTTCCACCAAGACGCCGTGTGACTACATGCCAGAAGTGTGTCAGAACAGGTGATATCGAGAATGTAGGTAAGACAGCTCGTCATCTTACATTTTTTGAGATGCTCGGAAACTTCTCGTTTGGCGATTATTTCAAGCATGAAGCAATCGCATGGTCATGGGAGTTTTTGACAGAGGTGCTCGGTCTTGAAAAGGACAGGCTTTATCCTTCCATCTACGGTGAGGATGATGAGGCATTTGATATCTGGACTAAGGAAGTAGGAGTGCCTGGAGATCGTATTACACGTTTCTACAGAGATCCAAAGACCGGTGAGTGTGACAACTTCTGGGAGCATGGAGCAGGTCCTTGTGGTCCTTGCTCTGAGATTTACTACGACCGCGGTGAGAAGTACGGCTGTGGCAAGCCGGATTGTAAGGTTGGCTGTGACTGTGACCGTTTCATGGAGGTGTGGAACAACGTATTCACACAGTTTAACGGTGACGGACACGGTGGATACACTGAGCTTGAGCATAAGAACATTGATACAGGTATGGGACTTGAGCGTCTTGCTGTTGTAATGCAGGATGTTGATTCGGTATTCGATATTGATACCATGAAGGCTATCCGTGACAAGGTCTGCGAGCTTTCAGGCAAGAAATATCATGTCGATGAGATGGACGATGTTTCTATCCGTCTTATCACAGACATATCCGTTCGTCTACATTCCTTATCTCTGACGGAGTTATGCCATCTAACGAGGGCAGAGGCTATGTGCTTCGCCGTATCATCAGACGTGCCGCTATGCATGGACGTACACTTGGCATACAGGGAGCCTTCCTTGGCAAAATCGCGCAGGTTGTCATCGATGAGAGCAAGGACGGTTATCCGGAGCTTGAGGAGAGAAAGGATTTCATCCTTAAAGTGCTCACTCAGGAAGAGGAGAAGTTCGCGAAGACTATCGACCAGGGACTTGGTATCCTTGCAGATATGGAAGAGCATATGAAGGCTGACGGGGTCAAGGTGCTTTCAGGAGAGGATGCATTCAAGCTTTACGATACATACGGCTTCCCTGTAGACCTTACGGCAGAAATTCTCGAGGAGAAGGGCTTCACATATGATGAGGCTGGCTTTGAGAGTTGTATGGAGCTCAGAGACAGAAGCAAGAGGAGCCCGCAAGGAAACAAACTATATGGGTGCTGATGCCAATGTTTACAATGATATAGATTCTGAAATTACTACAGAGTTCACAGGCTATGACAAGCTTACTGACACAGCTGAGATTGCTTTCCTTACCACATCGGATGATGTAGTCGAGGCTCTTTCAGATGGTGATAAGGGTTCTGTAATCGTGCCAAACACACCTTTCTATGCCACAATGGGTGGTCAGCAGGGTGATAAGGGTATCATAAAGACAGAGAGCGGTACATTTGTTGTTGAGGATACTGTAAAGGTAGTCGGCAACAGATATGCACATGTAGGTTATGTGTCAGAGGGTATGATCCGCACAGGCGAGAAGGCTACACTTCTGTTGATACAAAAACAAGAACAAACACATGCAGAAATCACTCTGCCACTCATCTGCTTCAGAAGGCATTGCGTGAGGTACTCGGCACACATGTAGAGCAGGCAGGTTCTTATCAGGATGCTGAGAGAACACGTTTGATTTCTCTCATTTTTCTGCTATGACTGCTGAGGAGCTTAAAAGGGTTGAGGATATCGTAAACGAGAAAATCAACGAAGCTATTGAAGTTCACACAGATATCATGACTGTCGATGAGGCTAAAAAGACAGGTGCCATGGCTCTCTTCGGCGAGAAATACGGTGAAAAGGTACGTGTCGTATCAATGGGCGATTTTTCTAAGGAGTTCTGCGGTGGTACACATGTAAAGAATACATCTGATATCAAGGTATTCAAGATTCTTTCGGAGAGCGGTGTAGCTGCTGGCGTCAGACGTATCGAGGCTATCACAGGCGACAATGTATTCGCTTACTACAGCAATATGGAGAAGGAGCTTGAGGAGGCTGCTAAGGTTGTTAAATCAACTCCTGCCAACCTCAAAGAGAGACTTGAGCACCTGATGGCTGAGATGAAGGCACTTCAGAGTGAGAATGAGTCTCTTAAGAGCAAGGCAGCAAAGGATGCGCTCGGCGATGTTATGGATCAGGTAGTTGATGTAAACGGCATCAAGCTTCTTGCAACAAGTGTTGACGGCGTTGATATGAACGGACTGCGTGATCTTGGCGATTCCATCAAGGAAAAGCTTGGCGAGGGAGTTATCGTGCTTGCTTCTTCAAATGAAGCAAGGTAAATCTTGTTGCCATGCAACAGACGCTGCCATAAAGAGCGGTGCGCATGCAGGAAACTTAATCAAGGCAATCGCCTCAAAGGTAGGCGGTGGCGGCGGTGGACGCCCTAACATGGCTCAGGCCGGTGGAAAGAACCCGGCAGGTATTCCTGATGCTATTGCTTCAGTAAAGGACGCACTTTCAGGTATGATTAAGTAACAAAAATGCTTATATAGTGCTTTAAAATGCATCCTTTAAAAAATAGGTCTAAATTTGTTAAAAAAATCAAATTAGACCTATTTTTTTGTGTGAAAGTATGGTAAAATTGTACTAAATTATAAATTGAGATTAAACTGAAAGGATGAATATGTATGAAGAGGTTAATAGCTGCAACACTTGTGGCTGCCATTGGGGTTTCATTACTTACTGGATGCGGAGTATCAAATAAATCACATGACAATACACAGGTGGGGACGACGGAGAATTCTTCGGATAAAGCGAAGAATAAGGAAGTAAAGATGCACGTCTGGTGTTCGAAGAATGATGTGGATATTACTACACAGATGATTGAAAGCTTCAAGGAGGCTAATAAAGGAACTGATTTTAATATAATTATCGAGGAGTCAGAGGATTCTGATGCCAGAGATAATATATTATCAAATGTGCATAATGGTGCGGATGTATTCCCTATAGCGGATGACCAGATAACTTCTATGGTAGCGGGAGGCGCTCTTTATGAGATAGAGGATGTGGATGCCGTTAAAAAGGCTAACGATGAAAGTGCGGTTGAGGCTGCCACTATCGATGGCAAATTATATGGATATCCGCTGACCGCTGACAATGGATATTTTATGTATTACAATAAGAATTATTTCTCAGACAGCGATGTGGCTACGCTTGATGGCATGCTCGACATTGCAGGGGCAAATGGTAAGTACTTGACTATGGACTGGAGCTCAGGCTGGTATCTGTATTCATTTTTTGGAAATACAGGGCTTGATTTTGGCGTGAATGATGATGGTGTGACAAACCACTGCAACTGGAATGCAATCATCACGGACATCAAGGGTGTTGATATAGCACAGGCTATGCTTGATATTGCGGCTAAGCCGGGTTTTAAGAACTGTGTACAGGACGATTTTATTGCAGGAGTACAGGACGGAAGTATTATTGCCGGTGTCAGTGGATGCTGGAATGCGGCAAAAATCAAGGAATTATGGGGCGATGATTATGGTGCTGTAAAGCTGCTACATACACATGTGCCGGACAGCAGATTCAGATGTCATCGTTTAAAGGCTATAAATATATGGCTGTAAATGCATACACCAAGTATCCTGAGTGGGCAAATAAGCTTGCCCAGTGGTTTACAAACGAGGATAACCAGAAGCTCCGCTTTGAGATGAAGAATGCAGGCCCTGCCAATAAAGCGGCAGCCGCAGATGATGCGGTCAAAAAGGTTCCTGCTATTATGGCTGTTATGGATCAGGCACAGTACGGAAAGCTCCAAAGAGTTGGAAATTCTTACTGGGATGCTGCGACAGAGTTTGGCGAAAAAATGGCGGCCGGTAATCCTGATAATACAGATCTTCAGGAGATAATGGATAATTTTGTTGCGGGGATAACACAATCTGTAGCTAAGTAGAGGGGTATATAACATGAAATTAGATTCAAAAAAAAGTAAAGCAGCTGTTAAAAATAGCGCAGTAAAACAAAAAAAGGTGAAAGCAAAAGCAGCAAATCCTGCAAAAGCACCAAAAGTTAAAAAAACTCTCAACACAAAAAAAGCTCAAAAGGTTAATAACAAACCAAAGGTCAAGGGAAAGAAAAAGTTAAGTACAAAATTGATACTTATTCCTGTTTTCGTTGTAGGCTTTGTAAGTGTTATTTCAAGTGGTTTATCTCTTAAAAATTTATCAAAGGTAAATGATGCTGCTTCTCAGATTGTGGACACCTCAATGGTTGGCACGGAGATGCTTAATGATATTGAGATGGAGACTGTGAATATTCATACACTGGCACTGGCTCATATTATATCGACGGATCTATCATCAATGATTGATATTGTAAGTGAAGTGAGAAATCACGAGGAAAAGCTAAAGCAGCTCCTTGATGATTATAATCCTTATGTAACCTTGGAGACCAAGAGAAACTATAGAATTATCTGTGAAAACTATACAAGCCTGGTCAAGGAGTGTGGCAATGTAATGGCCTATTCTGCCGCCGGTAAAAACGAGGAAGCGTATAAAACGGCAAATGGCTCTATTGCAAAATATTCTAATAACATTGAAAAAGCTATTTCGTCAATGCGTGAGCATGTCAATTCTGTTACACAGGAGGAGAGAAAGAGCCTCGAAAGTACTTATCGCGCATCTGTTGTCACATGTACATTTACTATTGCAATAAGTATAATTTGCATTTACTGTTTGTTGTTTTTGCTGTTGTCACCATGGTTATCAAGCCTCTGCTTCGTACACAGAAGGAAATCAACGGCATCATAGTCAATATTGATAACAAGAAGGGCGATTTGACGCGAGAGGGTTACTCCTATCAACAATGCTGAGGTTGACGCCGTAGGAAGGGCATCAATGTCTTTATGACAAAGCTGCAGGCTATATTCAAGGCTGTTGTCACCAACTCGGCCAGGATGGAGAGGGTTGTTGATGATGTGCGTCAGAGTGTTCAGACAAGCAACAGCAGTGTGTCCGATCTTTCGGCTTTAACAGAGGAGCTGTCTGCTACCATGCAGGATATCTCCGAAAACGCATCTGTTATCAATACCAACACAGATAATGTGGCAAAAGAGGTTGAGCTTATTGCTGAAAAGACAGATGAACTGACCGGATACACCAAGGATATGAAGGCTCATGCACAGTCAATGGAGTCTGTTGCACGTACAAACATGGAGTCAACAGACAGGAAGGTTTCGGAGATTCTCGAGGTATTGCAGAAGGCTATTGAGGATAGCAACAGCGTAAAGCAGGTCAATTCACTTACCAATGATATTTTAAACATTGCAAGTCAGACCAATCTGCTGGCATTAAATGCTTCTATTGAGGCAGCAAGGGCAGGAGAGGCAGGCAGAGGTTTTGCGGTTGTAGCCAGTGAAATCAGCCAGCTTGCTGCAGCCAGCCAGGAGGCAGCCAACAATATCCAGCGTATCAATGCGGTAGTTACCAATTCGGTTACCAATCTTTCTGACAACGCCAATGGTCTTGTCAGCTATATTAATGATTCGATTCTTCCGGAGTTTGAGAGATTTGTTGAGTCCGGTGTGGAGTACAACGACAAGGCTTCATTCATTGAGGGTACCATGACTGATTTCAAGGAGAAGACTGATTCACTGAAGCAGTCCATGCTTGAGATTTCTTCTTCAATCAACACCATTTCACATGCTATAAATGAGGGTGTGAACGGAGTGGTTTCAGCGGCTGACAGTACACAGCTTATTGTTGAGGATATGGACAATATCTCACACAAGATGGATGAAAACTATGAGATTGCAGATTCACTGAAAAAGGAAACATCAATCTTTATCAAGCTTGATTAGAGTCATTTTGGAGTGATGTTTTACCTGATATAATTAAAATAATAATTTCTTTAAAAAATATCCGGATTTATCTTGACAAATCCGGATATTTTGATAAAATACATGTTAGTGCAATTAAGTATAGATACCTAACAGTTGATGCACAATACACAACTGGAGGGAGGTTAGGTTTTAGGTTATGTCTAGTGTAATAGTTAAAGAAAACGAGACTTTAGATAGCGCATTACGCAGATTCAAGAGAAACTGTGCAAAAGCAGGCATCCAGCAGGAGATCCGTAAGCGTGAGCATTACGAGAAACCAAGCGTAAAGCGTAAGAAGAAATCTGAAGCAGCTAGAAAAAGAAAATACAATTAATGTATTAGAGAGGACTACCGCGTGCGGTAGTTCTTTTGTTATGTGTCAACATAATTTAATAATAAAAATTTAATTTGCATATTTGTATTATTGCTAGTAAAATAGGACTTAGTGAAAAGAAAAGGAGTGAATTACAATGACAAAAATTGACATTATTTCAGGTTTCCTTGGAGCTGGAAAGACTACATTTATCAAGAAAATGATAGATGAGGCTTTTAAGGGTGAGCAGATAGTTCTCATAGAGAATGAGTTCGGTGAGGTTGGTATAGACGGTGGCTTTTTAAAGGATGCCGGCATTCAGATTACTGAGATGAACTCAGGCTGTATCTGCTGTTCACTGGTTGGTGATTTTGGTAAGAATTTAAATGAGGTTATTACGAAGTATCATCCGGACCGTATCTTAATTGAGCCATCAGGCGTGGGTAAATTATCAGATGTCATGAAATCTGTTATAGATATCGAAAAAGAGCAGCCGGTCAAGCTTAATGCACTTGTTACAGTGGTAAATGCACTTAAGGCAAGCAAGCAGATGAAGGCTTTCGGTGAGTTTTTCAACAACCAGATAGAGTATGCCACAACAGTTATCTTAAGCCGTAGCCAGAATGCTACACCTGAGCAGCTTGAGTTTTGTGTAAAGCAGATTCAGGCTTTAAATCCAAAGGCTTCAGTTATCACTACTGATTGGGATGCTATTAAAGGAGAGCAGATTCTTAAGACTATGGAAGGTCAGGACAATCTCGAGATGAAGGTGCTTGCTGAGGCACGTCATGCACAGGATGAGGCAGAGCATCATCATCACCATGACCATGATGAGCATGAGCATCACCACGACCATGACGAGCACGAGCATCATCATGACCATGATGAGCATGAACATCACCACGACCATGATGAGCATGAACATCACCATGACCACGACGAACATGAGCACCATCACGAGCATGGCGAGGGCTGCACTTGCGGCTGTCATGACCATGATCATGAGCACGGACATCATCATGCTGATGATGTATTTACAAGCTGGGGCAAGGAGACACCTCACAAGTTTGAGCGCGCTAAGCTCGAAGAAATCCTTAAGCAGTTTGTGGAAGATGACAAGATTCTTCGTTCAAAGGGCATGGTAGAGGGCACAGACGGCAAGTGGATTTACTTTGATATGGTTCCGGGCGAGTACGAGATTCGTGATGGCGAGCCTGACTATACAGGACGTATAGTTGTTATCGGAACAGATATCCACGAGCATGAGCTTGAAGAGCTTTTCGGACTTGCTTAAATGTATTTAATATAGTTACACAATAATCAGAAAGGAACTAACAAAATGGCTGAAGAGATTCCAGTATATTTATTTACCGGATTCATGGACAGTGGCAAGACTTCACTGATTAAGGATACCATTTTCGAGAATGATTTCGCTAATGGCTCAAAGGGGCTTATCATTATGTGCGAGGATGGTGATGTGGAGTATGATATGGATAGCTAAAGGCTGCCAATATCCAGGTTGCAGAGATCGACTCGGAGGATGAGTTCACAGCTGCAAAGCTGAATGAGCTCAACATGCAGTATTTGCCTGAACAGGTGTTTATCGAGTACAACGGCACATGGGGCATTGATAAAATAATAGAGGCCGAGCTGCCAAAGGGCTGGGTTATCGTGCAGTCGCTCGCCACAGTTGATTCCACTACATTTGACCTTTATATGAACAATATGCGCGCGATGATGCAGGAACAGGTATTTGCGAGTGATGTTGTCATATTTAACAGGACGGACGATGATACAGACAGAGGACACCTAAGGCGTACCATAAAGAATATCAACCGAAAGGCTCAGATTGTCTATGAGCGCAAGGACGGTACTATTGATGAGCGTCCGGAGGAACTGCCGTTTGATATAAATCAGGATGTTATTGAGCTTTCAGATGCAGATTATGCCATCTGGTATATGGATGCCATGGAGAATTACAAGAAGTACGACGGCAAGGTTGTCAAATTTCTTGCTCTTGTATACAATCCTGATAAGCTTAGAAAGGGTGTTATGGTACCGGGCAGGTTTGCGATGACCTGCTGTATAGAGGACGTGACCTTTATAGGCTTTAAGTGCAAGTATGAGGATGAGAGCAGTATTCCTCACAAATCGTGGATTACCATCACCGCAAGGTGCATGTGGAGTTTGCAAGAGAGTACAAGGGAAAGGGACCGGTGCTTTATCCGGTTTCCATCGAGCCTGCCGAGAAGCCGCAGGATGAGCTTGTATATTTCTCATAAAAGCTGATAAATACAGGAACCGGTTCATTTTTTGCATGAATTGGTTCCTGTTTTTGATATAAAGTACCGGACGAATGTCAAAAGATAACACAATTTCATAAGCATATAACATATTTTTATGGAATATCCAAAGAAACATATTGAAAAATTATATCATTTCATTTAAAATTAAAAAAGTATGAAATAATTGAGTATCAGATTACATATGTAATGGGATAAGATTTAACTAGGAGGAAGACTATGTATCCAATAGTTCGAAAAGAAAAATTGGCTGACAATATTATCCTTATGGATATAAAGGCACCACGAGTTGCAAAAGAGTGTCTGCCTGGTCAGTTTATCATCGCAAAGACAGATGAGGTAGGAGAGAGAATCCCACTTACCATCTGTGATTATGACAGGGAAAAAGAGACTGTTACTATCGTAGTACAGACTATCGGTGCAGGAACAGAGAGAATGATGGCTCTTAATGAGGGGATTCATTAGAGGATTTCGTCGGACCACTCGGCTGTCCATCAGAGCTTTGTCAGGAGGATAACCTCGAGGAGACAAAGAAAAAGCACATCGTATTTATCGCAGGAGGTCTTGGTACAGCTCCTGTATATCCACAGGTTAAGTGGCTTAAAGAGCATGGTGTGGATGCTGATGTCATCATGGGCTTTAGAAATAAGGATATCCTTTTCTTTGAGGATGAGATGAAAGCTGTTGCAAAGAATCTCTATGTTTGTACAGATGATGGTTCATACGGCTTCCACGGCAACGGCAGCCAGCAGCTTCAGGCACTTGTTGATGCCGGCAATACATATGACTGCTGTGTAGCTATCGGACCTATGATTATGATGAAATTCACATGTCTGCTCACAAAGAAGCTTGAGATTCCTACAATTGTTTCAATGAACCCAATCATGGTTGATGGAACAGGTATGTGTGGTGCATGCCGTCTGATCGTGGACGGAAAGGTTAAGTTTGCATGTGTTGACGGACCTGAGTTTGACGGACATCTTGTTGATTTTGATCAGGCTATGAAGAGACAGCAGCAATATAAGACTGAGGAAGGCAGAGCTAAGCTTGCTTATGAAGAGGGCGCAACACATCACGGTGGCTGCGGAAACTGCGGAGGTGACAAATAATGGAAGTCGATGTATTAAAGAGAGTACCTGTCAGAGAGCAGGATCCTAAGGTTCGTGCCACAAACTTTGAAGAGGTTTGCTACGGCTACAATAAAGAAGAGGCAATGGCAGAGGCAAGCAGATGCTTAAACTGTAAAAATGCACAGTGTATGAAGGGCTGCCCTGTTTCTATCAATATTCCTGCATTTGTTGAGCAGGTTAAAAATGGTGATTTCACAAAGGCTTATGAGATTATTTCAGAGTCATCAGACTTCCTGCTGTATGTGGACGTGTATGCCCACAGGAGAGCCAGTGCGAGGGCAAGTGTATCAGAGGCTTCAAGGGTGATCCTGTCTCAATCGGAAAGCTTGAGAGATTTGTTGCTGATACAGCAAGAGAGAATGGCATCAAGCCAAAGACAGCCGCAGAGAAAAACGGCAAAAAGGTTGCTGTTATCGGTTCAGGTCCTGCAGGACTTACATGTGCCGGAGACCTTGCAAAGCTTGGCTATGATGTAACTATTTTTGAGGCACTTCACGCTGCCGGCGGAGTATTAAGCTACGGAATACCGGAGTTTCGTCTTCCGAAGGACAAGGTTGTTGCGGCAGAAGTAGAGAATGTCAAGCACTTGGTGTTAAAATCGAGACAAATGTAGTTATCGGAAAGTCAGTTAAGATTGACGAACTCATGGAGGAAGAAGGCTTTGAGGCTGTATTTATCGGTTCGGGAGCAGGACTTCCAAGATTTATGGGAATCCCTGGAGAGCAGGCCAACGGTGTATTCTCAGCTAATGAGTTCCTTACAAGAAATAACCTCATGAAAGCTTTTAAAGAGGGTTATGAGACTCCTATCTCAAAAGGCAAAAAGGTTGTAGTTGTCGGTGGTGGAAACGTAGCCATGGACGCAGCCAGAACAGCTCTTCGTCTCGGTGCTGAGACACACATTGTATACAGACGTAGTGAGGCAGAGCTTCCTGCACGTAAAGAGGAAGTACATCATGCCAAGGAAGAGGGAGTTATCTTTGATCTCCTTGAGAACCCTACAGAGATTCTTGTTGATGAGAATGGATGGGTTAAGGGTGTTAAGCTTATCAAGATGGAGCTTGGAGAGCTGATGCATCAGGACGTAGAAGCCTATTGAGATTGCCGGCTCTGAGTATGAGATGGAGTGCGATACAGTGATCATGTCACTTGGTACATCGCCAAATCCACTTATTTCCTCTACAACAATAGGTCTCGATACAAATAAGAGAAAGTGTATTGTAGCAACTGAGGATACAGGTGCAACCTCAAAAGAGGGTGTATTTGCAGGTGGAGATGCCGTGACAGGTGCTGCAACGGTTATTCTTGCCATGGGTGCAGGAAAAGCAGCAGCAAAGGGTATTGACGAGTTCTTATCTGCAAAATAATATAGAGCTTAAAGCATATTCTATGTTTTACTTTATAAAAAAAGCCTCCGGCTGGATTAAATCCTTCCGGAGGCTTTTTGGTTATATGTTATGTTTATATAAAGGCATTTAGCATCATTGTGTAAGGCAATTAATAAGCCTTGTGTTATCCTCTGGCTTCATTATGCAAAATCGTATGAACCGCTCCTCAAGACCGGGAAAGGTAGAGCAGTCCCTTATCATCATGCCCTGCCTTATGGCGCGCTCAAATAGCATATGTGCATCCACGCCTTCATCAAGTATCTTAAGCAGATAGAAGTTGCTGTAGGATGGATAAAGCTTGAATTTGTGTGATTTATCAATCAATTGCCTGCATCTGGTTTTCTCCGAAAGTATCAAGCTTCTTGTTTTATCTATATATTCTTCATCCAAAAACATTGTTTCGCCTGCAACAACGGCGAGAGAGTTAATCATCCACGGATTTTTGTTTGTGTTTATGTCTGTAAGAATTTGTGAATTTGATGTGATGGCATAGCCAGACGAAGTCCCGGAGTGGCAAAAAAACTTGGATGTGCCGCGTAAAATAATCACATTGTCAAACAATTCAGTCAGAGGTATTGCTGAAAGCTCATCAACATCCGGCACAAACTCTATATATGTCTCGTCTATCATCACATAAGTATTTGTCTCTTTACAGTGTGTTAAAATTGTTTTGAGCTTATCCGGTGTGATAAGACTGCCGGTCGGATTGTTGGGATTACAGATGATGACAAGGTCGGTATCAGTTGTGATTGCAGAGATAAATTCATCCGAATTAATCTTAAAATCATCCTTTTCCCTAAGAAAATAGTATGAGATATCACTGCCGTTTATCCTTAAGTCGCGCTCGTACTCAGAGTAAGTCGGACCAAGCAGAAGTGTCTTTTTAGGAGCTGTAATCTGAATGAAAAGAGAGATGAGCTCCGTGCATCCGTTTCCGACTGTTATGTGATTGTAATCGCACTTGCAGTAGCTGCCGATAGCCTTTCTGAGAGAAGTATACTCCTGTCAGGGTATTTTGTGATTGCATCAATGCGCTCAGACAGTGCTAGTTTTTAGTTTACCGGATTCACCGAGTGGGTTGACATTTGCTGCAAAGCTCACAATATTTTCTTTCTTTATACCGTATATTTTTTCTATTTTTCAAGGTCACTGCCGTGAAAATGCTCCTTTTGTTCTATCATTAGCTGTAATTTCCTTTCTATTTGCATTGCAACAGCATTGCAAATCGTATATAATTTACATTATATAATATGTATATAAAAATCAACATTTAACGTAAACGGGGTAACAATTGTGCGAGCACGTATAGGGCAGATAGCTGCCGGCAGATTTAATGGCACGAAACCGATTTTGGCGTTTTCAGAGGAGACAATAGACCTTTCGGTCATTGAGGGAAGAAGCGAAGCGGGAAGCTTTGTAATAGAAAGTACGAATCAGATAAAAATCTGTGGCATAGTTTATTCGACTAATCCAAGGATGGAGTGTCTGAATCCGCACTTCGAGGGCGAGAAAGTCAGGATTCGTTATCAATTTAACAGTAAGGGCCTTACGGAGGGCGATACCTGCGAGGGCAAATTTGTGATTGTATGCAATCAGATAGAGTACAGTCTTTCTTTTTGTGCAAGAATCACAAGGCTCTATGCGGAAGCATCCACCGGAGCTGTAAAGAGCCTTGATGATTTTACAAGGCTTGCGGCATCCAATTGGGATGAGGCTTATCATCTGTTTTATAATCGCAATTTTTTAAACACAATTCCTTATGACAATGTATATGAGAGGCTGACCTATGAGCTTGCCTTGCGCCAGACCACTCCGGTCAGAATATGGAGGAGTTTCTGATTGGCGTAAACAAAAAACAGCCTGTTTCCATTAGTGTAGACAAGTCAGAGGAGATTTTTATGGCTTCTAAAGAGCCACAGAGTGGATGCTTTACTATAACAAAGGATAACTGGGGATATACCGAGATACGCCTGCGCACGGATTGTGAATTCATAAAGCTGTCTAAGCCTGTTTTAACGCTTGATGATTTTATAGGTAAAACATATCTGTATGAGTATATCATCGATGCATCTGCGATGCATGCCGGACGTAATTTTGGCCGCATATATATTGATGGTGTATATCAGAGCTTTACAATAGATATCACGGCCGGTGTAAGAGATGATGATGGCAGTATAAGTGATATAGCTGTGACAAAGGACATAAAGGAATGCATGGTCGGAATCATGGAGCTTTATACCAGTTTCAGGCTGAAGCGGATAGTGACCGGGGTATGGGCAAACGAGACTATAAGCATATTAAACCACCTGCATGCACTCATGCCGGATGAGCATATGTATGAGCTGATGAAGGCTCAGGCATTTATTATCAACAGGCAAAGGCAGGAAGCTAAGTGGATTCTTGATGTATTCAAGCACAGTAATCCTGATAAGAAAGCTCCAATCTGGGGCTATTATCTGTATCTGATGACGCTGTTAGAGAGAGAGCCTTCATACGTTGACAATATGACACATGAAGTGGAGCTGATTTTTTATGAAAATCCTGACTCTGTGCTTTTGTTCTGGGTACTTTTATTTTTGAGGGATCAGTATTTTGATGACAGTGCCGGTAAGCTTAAAGATATAAAATACTGGGTACTGCGAGGCTGTTCGTCTCCGTATTTGTATATTGAAGCTTATTATCTTATATCACAGGATCCTTATCTGATAAAGGAGCTGTCGGTATTTGAGCTTCGCATCCTAAGCTGGGCCGTAAAGGAAAAGGCTCTGACAAAGGAGCTTGCCGGAGCAATTTTTGAGGCGGTTGATCTGGCAGGCGGGTTCGATAACAGAGTATATGAGCTTCTTACAGCAGCCTATGAGATATGTCCGGAGGCAGAGTATGTCGGCATCATATGCAGCTACCTGATTAAGGGACACAAAAATGATACCTGTTTTCATAAATGGTTTGAGCTGGGTATCGAGAATAAGCTGCGTCTGACAGGCTTGTATGAGTCGTATCTCCTTACGATGGATGACAGGCAGATTTCCCCTGTGCCAAAGATTATCCAGATGTATTTCAGCTTTGATAATAAGCTGCCATACCGAAAGCTTGCAGTGCTTTACAACAATATAATTGCTGCCAAGGAAACAGAGCCTGAGGTCTACCACAAGTACAGGAAAGCTATGGGCAGGTTTGCCATGGACCAGGCACAGCTTAGGCATATTGATGACAATCTGGCTGTTTTATACGAGGATATGCTTGAGTTGGGATTTATCAATGAAGAGCTGTCGGCAGCTTTTTCAGATATTATATATACTCACAAGCTTATTGTATTTGATAAGCGCATAGTGAGAGCTATCATATATCAGAATGAAATGAAGGAGCCTCAGATAGTTCCGGTTACAGACCAGTGTGCTTATTTTGAACTGTTTTCAAACGACTATGTTATACTTTTTGAGGACTCAAGGGGCTATAGATATGTTAAAAGCATCTCATACAGACTGCAGAGGCTGATGGATGCCGAGAAATACCTTGACAGGTGTATAAGCCTCTCGCCTGACAGACCACAGTATATAGTGTCACATTTTAAGCATGTAAGGGATTATTCTGATTTTACAAAGGATGATTTGAAGCTGTTTAAACCTGTATTTTATAGTGAATCCTTTTCTGATTCCTACAAAGCTGTTATGGGATACAGAATTTTAAAATATTGTCAGCTTCACGATTATGAGGATTACGTCAGGCCGTTTTTGCAAAGCATTAATTTTGATACCCTGCAAAAGGATGCAAGAAAATATCTTATTGACATGCTTGTATCAAACCGCCTCTATGAAAAGGCATATGATATGGCCATGGAGTATGGAATAGACATGCTTGCTGCCGCATCAAAGGTGGTTTTGTGTGAGAATGCGCTTAAGGTGCAGCATGTAGATGATGATTTATGGTTCAGCTTGCCATATCTGCCTTTAAAACAGGCAAATACAGTGACTGGTGCTTAAATACCTGTGTGAAACTATACCGGGCCTACAGACGAGCTGATTAATCTGTGGCATGCCGCTGATAAGTTTTCAATATCTTCCATGAAGCTTGATGAGCGTATTCTCGAACAGGGTATTTATACGCAGATTGAGCCTGAAAAGATATCGGATATCTTTATGGAATACTATAAAAGAGCCGGAAATGAAAAGCTGATTTTAGCTTATATATCTCTTGTGGCACATGGATATCTGCATAGTGGCGGGTGCAAGGCTGATTTTATTTTTGATATTATCGAAAAGCGATTTATTGGAAACAGAACATTAAATGATGCCTGCCAGTTAGCCTATTGAAGCATTTTGCTGAGAAAACGGATATCACTCAGGCTGAGCTTGAGATAGAAGATACATTGCTTAAATATTATAATATATAATAATATGTATTTTGATTTTTTGCGAAGGCTTGATTACAGACTGCTGGAGAAGTATTTCATCTTATGACAAGGCATTTTACAGTATGAGAGTACTCCGGGACTCATGTTGTGCTGCATTACAGCCGAGACGAGGATGGCGAAGAGTTTAATTCAGAGGATATGGTTGAGATGTACGACGGCATATACGTAAAGACATTTGTCATATTTTTCGGTGAGCTGATCAGGTATTATATTACTGAGGAGCATGACAACAGCATAGAGGTGAAAGAGAGCAATCGTCTTACATGCAACAATATACCGGGTGACAATGATCACAGCCGCTATAATCTGATTAATGAGATGATAATTTCAGATACACTGTCTGATGAGACAACCTTAAAGAGCAATATAGACGAATATAAAAGGCTGGATGCTGCGACTAAGCAGCTGTTTAAGCTGATTTAAGAGGATTTATAATGGGACATAATGGCAATTCATACTATATAGGCATAGACTTAAATGACAGCTATGCTATGGTTAGTTTTTTTCAACAGAATATGAAAGAGCCGGAGACTGTCAGCACTGTTGCGGGCAGTGAGGAGTTTCAGATTCCTCTTGTACTTGCACGCCGTAAGAGCATTGGCAAATGGTATTATGGAGATGAGGCAAGAAAACTCTCTAAAAGCGGTGAGATGGTGTGTATTGACCAGCTGCTTAAGAGAGCATTGAATAGTGAAAAATAGTCATTGATGATGATTCATTTATGGCAGAGGAGCTTTTGGCCTTGTTTCTTAAAAAGGTTATGGAACTGCCATCCAAGCTTGGTAATCCTTCATCTTTGACAGGCTTGTTATATGTGTTGACAGGCTGACAAAGGAGAACGTGAGCATGTTTTATGGCATGGCGGTCAGGCTTGGCATAAATTCCAGACAGCTTACGGTCATAGACCGAAAGGAGAGCTTTTATTATTTTGCACTGAACCAGGACAATTCACTGTGGCTTCATGATGTGGTGATGTTTATGCAGGAAAAGGAAGTATATTTTTTTATTCCCTAAAGAGGGATCTTCGCACAACGCCACAGGTAGTATCTATAGATGAAAGCATAAGCTATACTCTGGATAAAAATGATAAGGACAAAAGCTTTTTGGATATAATAAATGAGAGCTTTAAGAATCAGATTATCTCAACGGTCTTTCTCGTGGGAGATACGTTTGCTGAGGGCTGGATGAAACAGTCTGTTGCACTTTTGTGCAAGGGAAGACGAGTGTTCATGGGCAATAACCTCTTTACTAAGGGGGCATGCTATGCGGCAGCCACGAGGGATAGGGAAGCAGAATGGCCTTTTGTATATATGGCGAGAATGAGATGAAGTTCAATCTGAGCCTTAAGGTACATGATAAGGGAGAACTGTCGTTTTATAATCTTATCAGTGCCGGAAGCAACTGGTTTGAATCCAAGGGGCAGTGTGAGGTTATAATTTCAGGCTCTTATGAGGTGGATTTCTGGAAGCAGCTTCCTAAAAGCAGGGAGGCAAAGATTGAGACACTAAGACTTACGGATATGCCGCCCAGACCGGATAGGGCTACACGCATCAGAATTACGGCGACACCTGTATCTGATGACAGGATAGATATAGAGATTAAGGATTTAGGCTTTGGCGAAATATTTATGAGCTCGGGCAAAGTCTGGCACTATGAGATGACTATGTAGGAGGGCATATGGGAGAATTATTACTGTGTAATGAAGCTATAGCAGCCATGCCCTATTACATAGAGGGTGTGTCTATAAATGTTTACTCGATAGAGGAGCTTAATTATTATATAATCAACAATACATATCTTTTGGATGATGACTTTATGAGTCTTGAGCTGTGCACCTGGATTGAAAACCATGCACATCTGCCAAAGCTTGCCATGCATCTTAGAACCATTATATCCACAAACGGCAGACTGTCTGCTTTTGTGACTGAGCTGCTTGAGTACAGCGGCTACTGCACTAAGGAGGAGCTTAAGAACACACATGATGCACTTAAGGAGCTCGAGGAAAAAGAGCGAGTTTGAGTGCTTGAAAATCAGGGCAGACAGACTGATGGAGAAGAAAAAGTACACTGCAGCAATTTTTGAATACAAAAAGCTGCTGTCATGTGAGGATGCAAAGCATACTGAGCGTGTATTGTACGGAAACATATATCACAATCTGGCTACAGCCTATGTGCAGCTGTTTTTGTTTGATATAGCAGCGGATTTATATCTTGAGGCTTTCAGGCAAAATGGGGACAGAAAATCGCTGTGGTCTTGTCTATATGCCTATAAGCTTGATAATAACGATATAGGATATGCGCGTATTGTCAGGGAATATAGTGTTACAGAGCAGGAAATAAATAATCTGGACAGCGTATTAAAGGGCGTATATGCAGAAGCTTCAGATGGTTGCGATGAGGGCAGACCAAAAGAAACAATTTTGAAATACAAAGAGGATTACAGGGCGCATGTTATTTAAACGCAGAAAAAAGACCGATGATACACAATTACATATTGAGAGTATACCGGATGAGAGTACTAAAGGGTTCAATGTAGTTGAAATATGTGAACAGATGGTTGATGCCGCCAGAGAACTCGAGGATAACAGAACAGAGTATGCACTTGTCACAAATTATCTGACTGACATAGAAAGGATGGAAAATATGTCAGAGACAGATAAAAAGACCATGAATGATGCGGCTGCAAACATATTGACACTCGAAAAGACCAGAAGTGATTTTTTAAAGACCAAAAACCGCATATCAGACAGCCAGTATGCGCAGATGCAGCAGCTGGAGGATGAGATTCCGCGGGCAATAAAGCGTCTTGAAAAAAACGAAAGCAGTCTGGATGTAATTAATAAAGACCTGAGGTATCTCGAGGGAGAAAAAGTGCAGTTCGATATAGATGGTGAATATACCAAAAGCAGACAGCGGGCATTTAGGGTGTACGCAGTGCTTTTAGTGGTATTTTTTGCTGTAGTGGTAGCTGTATGCACGCTGATGCAGATTGTATATGGAGCCGATACCACTATCTTTATGCTTATCGGGGCACTTCTTTCAGCGGTTGCAGGCTCGTTTGTGCTTTTGACATATCAAAGCTATTCAGATGAAGTAAAAAGCGCTGCAGCATCCAAAAATAAAGCAGTAGCTCTTGAAAACAGAGTGAAGATCAAGTATGTAAGTATAAAAAATGCTGTTGACTACACATACGAGAAGTATCATGTGAAGAATTCAAAGGAATTTGTATACAACTATGAGCAGTATCTTCTCGCTGTAAAAGACAAGGAGCGCTTCAGAAGGACAAACGAGGATCTGGAATACAACAGCAAAAAGCTTGTTTCGGTGCTTAGTAAAAATGACTTCTACGATGCCAGAGTATGGCTCAACTACACAAACGCTATTGTGGATCACAAGGAGATGGTTGAGCAGAAGCATGAACTTATAGTCAGGAGACAAAAATTAAGGGGCAGGATGTCCTGCAATGTGGAGACTATAACCAGGCTAAGACGAGAGATTTTATCACATAGGAGCGAGCTTGGTGACAGAATCCACGAGGTAAACAGAATTTTAAATAAAATCGCAGAGCTTGATATGGAAGTTCAATCTGAGGATTGATAAAATTTCCATATTGTTATATAATTTCAAATTGAAAAATGACTAAAAAATATTAATATAGAGGAGCACATTTTAAAATGAGTAAGATTAGAACAAGATTTGCACCAAGCCCGACAGGAAGAATGCATGTAGGAAATTTAAGAACAGCACTGTATGCTACCTGATTGCAAAGCATGAGGGCGGTGATTTCATTCTCCGTATAGAGGATACAGATCAGGTACGCCAGGTGAGGGTGCTGTTGATATTATAAACAGGACACTCGAAGAGACTGGACTTTCCATGATGAGGGACCTGACAAGGATGGCGGATGCGGTCCATATGTGCAGAGTGAGCGTGTGGCACAGGGTATCTACATGAAGTATGCAAAGGAACTTATTGACAAGGGAGAGGCATATTACTGCTTCTGTGACAAGGAGCGTCTTGACAGTCTTAAAACAACTGTTGCAGGAAAGGAAATCTCTATATATGATAAACACTGCTTACACCTGTCAAAGGAGGAGATTGAGGCAAATCTCGCGGCCGGCAAGCCATATGTTATCAGACAGAACAACCCTACAGAGGGCACAACCACATTTGAGGATGAGATTTACGGAGATATCACAGTAGATAATGCAGAGCTTGATGATATGATTCTTATCAAATCTGACGGATATCCTACATACAATTTTGCAAACGTAGTAGATGATCACCTGATGGGCATCACACATGTAGTCAGAGGAAACGAGTATCTTTCATCATCCCCTAAGTATAACAGACTTTATGAGGCATTTGGATGGGATGTACCTGTATATGTACACTGTCCGCTTATCACAGATGAGGAGCATCATAAGCTTTCAAAGAGATGTGGTCACTCATCCTTTGAAGATTTACTGGATCAGGGATTCCTTACAGAGGCTATTGTAAACTTTGTAGCGCTTCTTGGCTGGAGCCTTCAGACAATCAGGAGATCATGTCACTTCCTGAGCTTGTTGAGAAGTTTGATTATCATCATATGAGTAAATCACCTGCTGTATTTGACTTCACAAAGCTTAAATGGATGAACGGAGAGTATATAAAGAAGCTTGATTTTGACAAATTCTATGAGATGGCACTGCCATACATTAAGGAGGTTGTCACAAAGGATTATGACCTTAAGAAGATAGCAAGAATGGTTCAGACACGTATTGAGATATTCCCTGATATCAAGGAACATATTGATTTCTTTGAAGAGCTTCCGGATTATGATATTGCAATGTATACTCACAAGAAGATGAAGACAAACCCAGAGACATCACTTGAGGTATTAAACGATGTGGTTCCTATTCTTGAAAGCTGTGATGATTTCTCAAATGATGCACTTTTTGAGACTCTTAAGGCATATGCTACAGAAAAGGGCTATAAGATAGGCTATGTTATGTGGCCAATCCGTACCGCTGTTTCAGGCAAGCAGATGACACCGGGCGGAGCTACAGAGCTTATGGAGGTGTTTGGCAAAGAGGAGTCTATAGCCAGAATTAAGAAAGGCATAGAAAAGCTTTCTAATAACTAATCTATTAACAAAGGGTATTTTATGAATTTTAACAAAGCCCAGCTTGGCGCCATCGAACACAAGGATGGCGCTATGCTTGTTTTAGCAGGACCGGGTTCCGGTAAGACCGCAGTTATCACACACAGGACTAAAAATTTAATAACAAAGCATCATGTGAAGCCTTCTGAGATTTTAGTTATCACCTTTACCAAGGCTGCTGCAAATGAGATGAAGGAGCGTTTTAATTCACTGATGAAAGACGAGAGGGTGAACGTATCTTTTGGTACTTTTCATGCTGTCTTTTTTACGATACTCAAATATGCATATCGCTTTACAAGTGCCAATATTGCTGATGAGTCTGTGAGATACGGCTTTATCAGGGAAATTTTATCCTACTACCGCCTTGAATACAAGGATGAGAATGAGTTTATAGGCAATTTACTTGCTGAAATCAGTCTGATTAAAAACAGCCGCATTGATATAGAAAATTTCTACTCGGGAGTGTGTGGTGAGGAAATATTCAGGGATATATATAAAAAATATGAGACAAGGCTTAAGGAAAACAGGCTTATTGATTTTGATGATATGCTCTCGTATACTTATGAGCTGTTTAAGGAAAGACCTGATATACTGGCATTGTGGCAGAACAAGTATAAATACATACTGATTGATGAGTTTCAGGATATTAACCGTCTGCAGTAATGAGATTATAAAAATGCTTGCCGCTCCACAGAACAATCTGTTTATTGTAGGAGATGATGACCAGTCAATATACCGCTTCAGAGGGTCAAAGCCTGAGATAATGCTTGGGTTTGAGAAGGACTATCCGGATGCAAAAAGAATCCTTTTAGATACTAATTACAGATGTGGCAGATATATAGTGGAGGCCTCGCTGAATCTCATCTCGCACAACAGGGAGAGATTTGATAAGAAAATCATTGCGGCAAGCAAGTCAAAGGCGCCTGTTACGTTTGCTGATTTTGAAAATAGAAGAGACGAAAATATCTTTCTTATACGCGATATAGATAAAAAGATAAAGGCGGGAGCTGTATTCAGCGACTTTGCGGTGCTTTTCAGGACAAATACCCAGCCAAGACAGCTTATAGAGCAGCTTATGAGCTATAATATCCCATTCAAAACCAAGGATAATATACCTAATATATATGAGCACTGGATTGCCAGAGATTTGTTTACATACCAAAGAATTGCAGGAGGCAGCAGAGACAGAGCTGATTTTTTGCAGATTATGAACAGACCTAAGCGGTATCTGTCAAGAGACAGCCTGTGTGATGCAACTGTGGCATTTGATGAGTGGATTAAGCTGTTTGATGAGAAGCCGTGGATAGCTGAGCGGATAGAAAAGCTTGAGTATGACATGAAGCTTATAAGCCGGATGAATCCATATGCCAGCATAAACTATATCAGAAGAGGGATTGGCTATGACGACTTTTTAGCTGAATATGCCGAGTATCGAAATATAAATAAAGAGGATTTGTTTGATATACTGGATGAAATCCAGTCAGGAGCCAAGGGCTTTGCTACATATGAAGAGTGGTATGAGCATATAAGGGAATATACAAAGCAGATGAAGCTTATGGCTTTATCGAAAGAAAGTGACCCTAATGCCGTGACACTTGCAACCCTTCACAGCTCAAAGGGGCTTGAATTTGAAAACGTGTATATAATTGATGCAAATGAAGGGATAATGCCGTATAAAAAGGCTGTGCTTGAAAAGGACATAGAGGAGGAGCGAAGGCTGTTTTATGTCGGCATGACCCGTGCCAAGACAAGCTTGTCTGTTTACTCGGTCAAGTCGGTAAACGATAAATCAGCCCAAGCCTCCAGGTTTGCCCGTGAAAGTAAAGAGCCTAGACAAAATAATAGTAGAGATGATTAAATATCATCAAACATTTCGTCATCCAAAAGCTCATCGAATCTGTCGGCAGCAGCCTCGTACTCGTCGTCGGATTCGATGTTTTCTATTCTCGGAAGACCTTCCTCGTCCTCGAAATAGCGATACAGATACACTTCTCCACTCTCATTCTCGTTGCCATTTTTGTCTAACGGTAGAAGAGCTATGTAATCCTTGTGATCTGCATCAAAATGGTGATAATCTTGCATTCGACACTTCCGTTGTCCAGATCAAGTGTTACGCGGATATCGTCTGCCTCATCAGGTGTAACAGGTGTTGCTTTTTCTGCCATATTGTACCTCTTTCTTTATAGTAATCTAAAGTAACTATTATATTATATCAAATTATTCTATACAAAAAAAAGTCAAAACTAGTATAATAAATAAATACTAGAATTATTGATTGGATGGTGTTGCATGAATTTTCGACTAACAAAGGGAAACTTTTTAAAAACAGGTGCTTATATTGAGGGGGATAGTGCAGTATTCACCTTTGCAGCAGAAAAAGAGGATGAATGCAGCATTGTTTTACTTGATAAATCGGGAAATACTGCCTGTGTGATTGATATACCTGCCGAGTATTCGACAGGCTCACTTTACTCTGTGAGACTTCATGGCTTTTGCGGGAATGAGTATGCATATTATTTTAGAATTAATGGAAAAAGGTGCATAGATCCCTATGCCACAAGAATTTCGGCAGAGAAAAATGGAATGATAAAACAAGAAGTGATAATGGCTACGAAATAGCCTGCGGGATAGACAGTAGTGATTTTGACTGGAAATATGACAGCTTTCCTGAGATAACCAGGGACCGGATGAAGCTGTATAAGCTGCATGTTAGAGGTTTTTCCATGGATGTTTCAGGGAACAAAAAGCATAAGGGCACCTTTGAGGCTGTATCGGACAGAATAAATTACATCAAGAAATTAGGCTTTACTTCAATTCTTCTCATGCCTGTATACGAGTTTGAAGAAATGACAATCCCTGTAAAGCACGATATTCCGGAATATGCAAAGCCGAAGTATTCCTTAAAGGATGAGCAAAGTGTGCAATTACAGAAAATGACAAGGTCAATTTTTGGGCTATACCTCCGGCAATTATTTTGCCGTAAAAGCATCATATGCCAGTGACGCTTCAGATGCCTCCAATGAGCTTAGGCGTCTAGTTGAAAGGCTGCACAAAAATGGCATGGAATGTATCGTAGAGATGTATTTTCCAGACAGAACTGACCACAATCTGATACTCGATGCGCTCAGATACTGGGTCATGAGCTTTCATGTAGATGGTTTTAAGCTGCTTGGGGACAGGCTGCCTGTTACTGCGATTGTGCAGGATGCTCTCCTTAGCCGGACAAAGATACTCTATGATGCTTTGATATGTCGGTTGTACCGCAAAACAGGACATATGAAAATCTCTATATTGACAAGGAGGAGTACCAGTTTGCGGCGCGTATGATGTTAAACCATATCAACTGCAATATGTATGAGCTTTTAAACCAGCAGAAAAAGCAGGGAGAGAATGTCGGATTTATAAACTATATATCAAGCAATAACGGCTTTACCCTGAGCGATTTATTCATGTACAATGACCGCCACAATGAGGCCAATGGTGAGAAAAATGCTGATGGTCCTTCATGGAATTTCAGCAATAATTACGGTTGTGAGGGTCCTTCGCGAAAGAGGTTTATCCGTGAGATAAGAAAACTTAAGTGGAAGGATGCCATGCTTCTATTGTTTTTGGCACAGGGAGTGCCTATGATTATGGCAGGTGATGAGATCTGTAATTCACAGGATGGCAACAACAATGCTTACTGTCAGGACAACCCTACAGGCTGGGTGAACTGGTCAAATGAGCAGAGCAGAAGGGAAAACATCAGGTTCTTAACCAGACTTATCAAATTCAGGGATGAGCATCCTGTTATTTCCTGTCCAAAGCCGTTTAAATTCAGCGATTACAAGGCTGTTGGGTATCCTGATTTATCCTACCACTGCAAGAATGCCTGGATAGGCGAGTGTGACGCCACAAAGCTATGTGTAGGTGTGATGTACTGTGGGGATTACAATGAAGTGAATAAAGACTATGTATACGTAGCTTACAATTTTTTATTCATCCAGGGAGAAGTTAGCTCTTCCTAAGCTAAAGAAAGGAATGAAATGGTATAAAGTCTGCGATTCTACGCTCAAAGAACCGTTTTATGACACTCCGGTGCTGTGTGAAAACCAGCAGTATGCAGATGTCTCACCGCAGTCGGTATACATCCTCATAGGCAGATAGACATATGAAAGCAATAAGACATTTATAACAATTACACATCATAAGATTTTAGTCATGCAGGGGTGCTTTAGGATAGGGCTTTATAAACAGGGACTTCTTCATGACATGTCAAAATATTCACCGACTGAGTTTCTCGTCGGCTGCAGGTATTACAAGGGGTATATGAGCCCGAATAATGCGGAGAGAGCAGACAGGGGCTATTCATCTGCGTGGCTTCATCACAAGGGACGCAATAAGCATCACCTGGAGTACTGGATTGACTATGCTGTTTCAAAGCCGGGGGACGATAAAACACATACAAAAATGGAGGGCATGAAAATGCCCATAAGGTATGTCTGCGAGATGTTTATAGACCGTGTAAGCGCCTCAAAAAACTATCAGAAAGAAAAGTACACCGACAAAAGTGCACTGGAATACTATGAAAAAAGCGTGGATCACTACATGATTCATCCCGATACAAAAGCAATGCTTGAGTATCTGCTTGTCATGCTCTCTGTAAAGGGAGAAGAATATACTTACAGCTACATAAAGAAAGAGGTTTTAAAAGGGCATATCCCATACGAAAAGGATAAAATAAACCAACTAGAACAGGGACTTCATGTCTGATGGAATATCAGATATGAGGTTCATTTTTTGTCCTGTGACAGGGTGCGTGAAAACAAGACGCCTGAGTGCAGTGCTTGTCTGGATATATATGTATAGTCGGGATTATATAAAAAGTCACCTATCAGTGGAAAACCGATATACTTCATATGGACGCGTATCTGGTGAGTGCGTCCGGTAAGAAGTCTTAGCTTGACAAGCGATAAATTATTATCCGGGTTATATTTGATTCTGATAAAGTCGGTTACTGCATATTCACCGCGTTTGAAATCAACACACCGCTCTATGGTGGAAGCATCCTTTCTTGCAATCGGAGCACTGATGCGCATGCATGCAGGTGTACACCCACTGCAGACGGCGTAGTATGTCCGGTGTATGGCACGCTTTGCGACAGCGTTGCCAAGTATCCCGCCTGCAAGTGCATGCTTTGCGACAATTGTAAGCCCTGTTGTATCTCTGTCCAGCCTGTTTATGCATCTGTATACAAACGGCTTGTTCTGACTGCCATAGTAGTACATGAGCGCATTTGCAAGCGTGTTGTCATGGTTTCCGGCAGAGGGATGGGCAGGCATATCAAACGGCTTGTTTATTACGATGATATCATCGTCCTCGTATGCTATATCAAGAGGCAGATTTACAGGTGCTATATTATCCGAGCATTCGTTTTCGACAATTTGGATTGTGATTAAATCATCCTTACACAGCCTTTCATTTGTATAGGCCCATATACCGTTTCTTAGTATGCCATGGTCTGTCTGCTTCAGCCTGACAAGCACCTGGTGTGTGTAGCCACGCTCCTTCAAAAAGCCTTCTACTGTTTTTCCTGTATCATTTTCATTGATTTTGTAGTCTATTTTTCTATTCATGGCAAAGATTATATCACAAAATACAGATTTGAACATAATATATTATAAGCAAATAATGACAGGGTGCTATGTGAATACATTTTATCACCTCTTAGTTTAGAACGTGAGACGGAATGTCTGAAAAAAGTGGCTCAAAATGATAAAGAAGCTAAGGATGAGCTTATATTACACAATATGCGCCTTGTGGCACATGTTACAAAAAAATATGCAGTAAGCGAGGATGAGATGGAGGAGCTCATATCCATAGGCACTATAGGACTGATAAAAGCAGTGTCATCATTCAAGGCTGATTACGGAAATCGTTTTGCAACCTTTGCAATCAGATGCATCGAAAATGAGATTCTGATGCACTTTAGAAGCCGTAAAAAGAGCCGGGGTGATGTGTCCATATTTGAACCTATAGGCACTGACAAGGAGGGAAACCAGATTCATCTGGTGGATGTGATTGAGAATGGACAATCTGATGTGGTATCGGATATAGAGGTATCTGAATCGCTCAAGATTTTAAGGCAAAATATGAGAAGCGTTTTATCGGACAGAGAATATTATATTATTACGAAACGCTTTGGACTAGACGGTGAAAAAGAGCTGACACAGAGACAGATTGCTAAAACGCTCAGCATTTCGAGGTCATATGTTTCAAGAATTGAAAAGGCCGGTTTGAAAAAATTACGAAAACTGCTCGAATAGGTGTTTACAAAAGGCAAAAATATGTTATCATAGAGCCATGTCTTTTGTGCATTTGTCTATGCATTTACCCCAATTGGAATAGGAGTATATATGTACAGTACAGTCAGAACGGCTGTTTTGGATGGAATCAGTGCGATTCCGGTACAGGTGGAGGTTGATATTTCAACCGGTATGCCTGTTTTTGATATGGTTGGAAATCTTACCTCAGAGGTGAGAGAAGCAAAGGAACGTGTTAAAACAGCGCTGCACAGCGTTGGCATTGTTTTGCCTGCCAAGCGTATCACAGTAAATCTATCGCCTGCAAATATTAAAAAGACCGGAACAGGCTTTGATCTGCCTATAGCTGTTGCTATTTTAACAGCTATGGGGGTGATTGACGCTGATAGCATAAAGGACTGCACACTTGCAGGCGAGCTAAATCTAAACGGTGAAATTTTGCCGGTCAGCGGTATTCTGCCGATTGTATTTGATGAGTACAACAAAGGCATTGGAAAGTTTATTATTCCAAAGCAGAATGAAAATGAAGGCAGACTCGTCTGCGGTGCAAAAATATTTGGGATAAGCCATTTAAATGATGTAATTGCACAGTTTGATGAGACAGCATTTACGTGTCAGAAACCGGCATGGCACATGAGCTGCAAATGGATGAAAAATACGCCGATTTTTGTGATGTTAACGGACAGAAATTTATTAAAAGAGCATGTGAGGTGGCTGCGGGTGGTATGCACAATATACTGCTTGTCGGACCTCCCGGTGCAGGCAAGACAATGATAGCAGAGCGTATGCCGTCCATTCTGCCTCCTCTTAGTGAAAATGAGAGGCTTGAGCTGTCAAAAATATACAGCATCTGCGGTCTTTTGGACAATGACAGCTCCTTAAGAGACAACAGACCATTCAGAAATCCTCACTATTCCGTCACCCAGGCCGCATTAATCGGCGGAGGAACGAGAATTAATCCGGGCGAGATATCGCTTGCACACAATGGCGTTTTGTTTTTGGATGAGCTCGCTGAGTTTAAGGGCGGCTTGTTGGACCTGCTCAGGGCTCCGCTTGAGGAGCACTGCATCAGGCTTTCAAGAGCCGGCAGAAACGTGACTTATCCGGCTAATTTCCTGCTTTTTGGTGCGATGAACCCATGCAGCTGCGGCTATTATCCCGATATGCAAAGGTGCCGCTGCTCAGAGCCGACTCTGCGCAGATATTTTGATAAGGTCTCACAGCCTATAATAGACAGAATTGACATATGTGTGGAGGCGTCACCGCTTAGCTTTGAGGATATAAACAGTACTACATCCAATGAATCATCTGCGGACATAAGAAAGCGTGTTATGCACTGCCACGAGCTTCAAAAAGAAAGGTTTAAAGGTGAGAGCTTTTCGTATAATTCAAAAATATCAACTGACAAGCTGGAAAAATACTGTTTCCTCGGCAGTCGAGAGAAAAGCTACATGGAAAATATGTTTGACAAGCTTGGACTGACGGCACGCACATACCACAAGATACTTAAGGTTGCGCGTACAATAGCTGATCTGGACGGCTGTGAAAGCATAAAGACAAAGCATCTCAACGAAGCTATATGCTACAGAAGCATCAATGAGAAGTTCTGGGGAGGTGCTGTATCATGAAGTTCAAATACTGGCTTACAAGCTTACAGATATAAGCAATGCGAAGAAAAAGCTTCTGCATGATTGCAGTATAACGGCAGAAAAGCTGTTTTTTATGCCAAAGAATGAGCTTTTTGATATTTTGTTTTTCACAGATGATGACAGAAAAATAATCCTTGAATCAAGAGCTTCATATGACGTAGAGAAGGAGTGGATATTATTTCAGCAGAAGGATATCGGCTTTGTAACAATGGAGGATGAGGCTTATCCGGACAAGCTTAGAAATATACATAATCCGCCGTATAGTCTTTTTACATAGGCGTTCTTCCCGACAAATCAAGAAAAAGTGTCGCTATAGTCGGAGCACGGGGCAGAAGCGCATATGGCTGCGAGGTGGCAAAGGTACTGGCAGCAGCACTTTCAAGGCAGGGGATACAGATAATCAGCGGCATGGCAAGAGGAATAGACAGAGATGCCCATATGGGGTGTCTGGAGGCTGGTGGAAATACATATGCAGTTCTTGGCTCAGGAGCAGACACCTGTTATCCGAAAGAGAACCGCTTTCTGTATGATAAAATAAAGCTATCCGGAGGCATAATCAGCGAGCTTATGCCGGGCACCGACCCGCAAAAGATGTTTTTTCCGATGAGAAACAGAATAATTTCCGGGTTATCCGATATAGTAGTTATAGTTGAGGCAAAAAAGAGAAGCGGTTCACTGATTACGGCTGATTTTGCAATGGAGCAGGGAAAGGACGTATATGTCATTCCGGGGCGTATCACCGACACCTTAAGCTACGGCTGCAACAGCCTGATAAAGCAGGGCGCAGGCATTATTTATAATATTGATGAATTTGTCTCAGACATTACAATGACTGGGTTTACAGAGTGCACACAGATGGATTCAGAAAAAATATACTTGATAAAAAAGAAGCATTGGTGTATAGTTTACTCGATTTTTGTCCTATCGCAATCGGGACATTGTCTCAAAAAGTGCCGTATGAATTATCGGAACTATTTGAAGTGTTAGAAGATCTTATACAAAAAGGATTTGTTAAGGAGACAATTCCAAATTACTATATAAGGAGTTTATAATGGCTAAATATCTGGTTATCGTAGAGTCGCCTGCAAAAGTAAAGACTATAAAGAAATTCTTGGGAAAGAACTATGAGGTAATGGCATCAAACGGTCATGTGAGGGATCTGCCAAAGAGCAGCCTTGGAATAGATGTGGACGGAGATTTTGAACCAAAATATATCACAATCCGCGGAAAGGGTGAAATACTCGCTAAGCTTCGCAAGGAGGCTAAGAAGGCCGATAAGATATATCTCGCAACCGATCCCGACCGTGAGGGAGAAGCCATCTCATGGCATCTGCTTCACGCACTTAAACTTGAGGGCAAGGATGTCAGCCGTATCAGCTTTAATGAGATCACGAAGAATGCTGTCAAGGAATCATTAAAGCATCCAAGAAAAATAGATATGGATCTTGTGGACGCACAGCAGGCCAGACGAGTTTTGGATCGTATAGTAGGTTACAAAATCAGTCCGCTGCTTTGGGCCAAGGTTAAGAGAGGGCTTAGTGCGGGAAGAGTGCAGTCTGTTGCACTTCGCATTATCTGTGACAGGGAGGCATGAAATCAATGCATTTATCCCTGAGGAGTACTGGAGCCTTGACGCCACGGTTGATGTGGAGGGCGAGAAGAAACCAATCACTGCAAAGCTATACGGCAGGGGCGACAATAAGATAGCCATTTCCTCAAAGGAAGAGATGGATAAGGTACTTAACGAAATAAAGGGAAAGGATTGCAAAGTGCAAAATATCAAAAAAGGACAGCGCAGCATAAAGCTCCGCTTCCTTTTACGACCAGTACTTTGCAGCAGGAGGCTTCAAAGGCTTTGAATTTTCCGATTTCAAAGACAATGCGTATAGCTCAGCAGCTCTATGAGGGAGTAGACATAAAGGGACAGGGTACGTAGGTATCATCACATACCTGCGTACCGATTCTGTGCGTGTATCAGATGAGGCTGAGGCCATGGCAAAGGATTTTATTTCAAAAAGCTATGGAGACAAATATCTTTCCACCGGTGAGGGAACAAAGAAGAGCAGCAAAAATATCCAGGATGCCCATGAGGCAAATCAGGCCAACTGATTATAAACAGGAGTGCCTTCTGAGATTAAGGAGTCACTGGTTCGAGAGACCAGTTCAGGCTTTATCAGCTTTATCTGGAAAGCGTTTTACTGCAAGACCGTATGGCAAAATCCGAGTACGAGACTACTACAGTAAAGCTTTCAGTCGGAGATTATGTATTCAGCTTTGCTACCTCAAGACTGTTATTTGATGGTTTTGAGCTTGCATATACTGCCGCAGACGATGCAAAGAAAGAAAAGCAGCCTGTTCTTAAAAATCCTCTGACAGAAGAATCGCTTCTTACAGTTGAGGAGCTTTTGCCTAAGCAGCATTTTACCCAGCCCCCGGCACATTACACTGAGGCTTCTTTGGTAAAGACGCTTGAAGAGCTTGGAATAGGACGTCCGAGTACCTACTCTCCAACAATATCTACAATACTTGCCAGACGCTATATTACCAAGGAGAGTAAAAATCTCTATGTGACAGAGATAGGAGAGGTTGTTAATTCTATTATGAAGGAATCATTTCCTACTATTGTCGATGAGCATTTTACAGCCAATATGGAGTCACTTTTAGATGCGGTAGCAGAGGGGAAGGTTAACTGGAAGACAGTTGTTGAGAATTTTTATCCTGATCTTAAAGATGCAATCGACAAGGCTGAAAATGAGCTTGAGAAGGTTACAATACATGATGAGGTGACAGATGAAATCTGCCCTGAGTGCGGACGCAATCTGGTTATAAAATACGGACCTCACGGCAAGTTTTTGGCATGTCCGGGATTTCCTGACTGCAGATTCACTATGCCTTATCTTGAAAAAATCGGCGTCAATTGCCCTAAATGCGGTAAGGATGTTGTGCTTAAGAAAACAAGGAAGGGAAGAAAATACTATGGCTGTATTGACAACCCTGAGTGTGATTTTATGAGCTGGGGCAGACCAGTTGCAGAAAAATGCCCTCGTTGTGGAGGATATATGATTATAAAGGGAAACAAGATTGCCTGCGCAGATGAGCAGTGCGGCTACGTAACAGATAAAAAGCCCGAAAGAGAGGAATAACAATTAATGGGAGTACAATTATTAGATAAGACACGTAAGATTAATAAGCTTCTTCACAACAACAATTCATCAAAGGTTGTGTTCAATGATATATGTCAGGTGCTCACCGGGGTGCTCGACTCAGACATACTTGTAATCAGCAAAAAGGGCAAGGTGCTTGGCTCAAGTATCTGCAAAGGCGTGGATGAGCTTCATGAACTGATAGTAGATGAGGTTGGTGGCTATATTGACACTGAGCTCAATGAAAGACTTCTTGGCATACTTTCAACAAAGGAAAATGTAAACCTCGAGACACTTGGCTTTGGTGAAGATACAAGAATGTACAAGGCTATTATCACACCGATTGATATAGCCGGCGAGAGGCTTGGAACTCTTTTTGAGTACAGAAGTGACAGAGAGTATGACATTGACGATATCATTCTTACAGAGTATGGCACGACAGTGGTTGGGCTTGAGATTATGAGATCCGTGAATGAGGAGAATGAAGAGGAAAAGAGAAAGGTAGCGATTGTCCGTTCGGCTATCAATACACTTTCTTATTCTGAGCTTGAGGCTATTCTTCACATCTTTGATGAGCTTGACGGCAATGAGGGTATACTTGTTGCCAGCAGAATAGCGACAGAGTAGGCATTACCCGCTCGGTAATCGTAAATGCCCTTCGCAAGTTTGAGAGTGCAGGCGTTATCGAATCACGCTCATCCGGCATGAAGGCACATATTATCAAAGTAGTAAACGATGTAGTTTTTGATGAGCTTGACA
>ENA-OQEN01000104-OQEN01000104.1-human-gut-metagenome-genome-assembly--contig:-NODE-104-length-33915-cov-10.230970_pt1 | contig 33915 bp, 36 predicted proteins | sample MGYA00242791_ERZ504627 | MGnify/ENA primary metagenome ERZ504627 (study PRJEB26092, sample SAMD00036316) | human gut metagenome | host: Homo sapiens | study: EMG produced TPA metagenomics assembly of... | reverse complement strand
GCTGCCAAGGCCGGTCTCGATGATCTTCTCCATCTCCTCGCGGCGGTAGATAATCTCGCCGCCGGTCGAGAAGTCGGGCATGGGCATGTACTCGAGCAAGTCGCAGTTGGGATCCTGCAGGTAGTGCATCGTGGCGGTGCAGACCTCGTTGAGGTTGAAACCGCAGATATCGGACGCCATGGCGACGCCGATGCCCTTGTTGGCCGAGACAAGGATGTTGGGGAACGTGGTGGGCAGCAGGCGCGGCTCCTTCATGGCGCCGTCGTAGCTGTCGACGAAGTCGACCGGGTCCTTGTCGATGTCCTTGAAGATCTCGGCGCTAATGGGGGAGAGCTTGGCTTCGGTATAACGCGAGGCGGCGTAGCTCAGGTCGCCCGAATAGTACTTGCCAAAGTTGCTTCGACTCCACGAAGGGGGCAAGCAGCGCCTCATTGCCGGTTGCCAGACGCACCATCGTCTCGTAGATCGCGGCGTCGCCGTGTGGGTTGAGCTTCATGGTCTGGCCCACGATGTTGGCGCTCTTCTGGCGCTCGCCCTTGAGCAGACCCATCTTGTACATGGTGTAGAGCAACTTGCGGTGCGAGGGCTTAAAGCCGTCGATCTCGGGGAACGCACGCGAGACATTGACGCTCATAGCGTAGGGCATGTAGTTGACCTCGAGCGTCTGCGTGATCGGCTGGTCGGTGACCTCGGAGTGCAGGCCGATGACGTTCTCGGCGTTGACCTGCTTTTTCTTGGGCTGGTTTTTCGTCTTCTTCTTTGCCACGATTTCCTCTTGAACTTGTTATGGGCCGTCGTTATCGATTTGCTGCTATTGCAAGTCCAGCTGGTCCAGGTATTCCTTGCCGTGCTCGGAGATATGGCGCTTGCGGCCCGCCTCGTCGTTGCCCAGCAAAAGGTTGAACATGGTTTCCATCTTGGTGACGTCCTCGGGCTCCACCTTGATCAGGCGACGCGTCTCGGGGTTCATGGTGGTGAGCCACATCATGTCCGGATCGTTCTCACCAAGACCCTTGGAGCGGTTGATGGAGCACTTCTGGTCGCCGATTTCTTTGAGGATGCCGTTCTTCTCGAGCTCGGTGTAGGCAAAGTAGGTCTTTTCTTTGCAGTTGATCTCGTAGAGCGGCGACTCGGCGATATACACGTAACCTTCGTCGATAAGCGTGGGCACCAGGCGATAGAGCATGGTGAGCACGAGCGTGCGGATGTGATAACCGTCGACGTCGGCGTCCGTACAGATAATGACCTTGTTCCAGTTGAGGTTGTCCAGGTCAAAGGCGCCGAGGTTCTTGATGCGCTTGTCCTTAATCTCCACGCCACAGCCCAGCACGCGCATGAGGTCCATGATGATGTCGGACTTAAAGATGCGCGGGTAGTCCTCCTTCAGGCAGTTGAGGATCTTGCCACGGACGGGCATGACACCCTGGAACTCTGCATCGCGCGACGTGCGAATGGCGCCTGCTGCCGAGTCGCCCTCTACGATGTAGATCTCGCGGCGACTCTTGTCCTTGGAGCGGCAGTCGATGAACTTCTGCACGCGGTTGGCCATGTCGGTCTTCTGCTGCAGGTTGGTCTTGATGCTCTGACGCGTCTTCTCGGCGTTCTCGCGCGAGCGCTTGTTGATGAGCACCTGCTCCATGATCTTGTTGGCGGCGTCTTTGTTCTCGATCAGGTAGGTCGAGAGGCGCTCCTTAAAGAAGGCGGTCATGGCCTGCTGGATAAAGCGGTTATTGATGGCTTCTTGGTCTGGTTTTCGTAGGACGTCTGAGTGGAGAAGCAGTTGGTCACCAGCACCAGGCAGTCCTGGACGTCTTGCCATTTAATGCCGCTCTCGTTTTTGTTGTATTTGCCCTGTTGCTTAATGTAGGCATCGATGGCGCTGGTCAGAGCGCTGCGGGCTGCCTTTTCGGGCGAGCCGCCGTTCTCGAGCCAGGAGGAGTTGTGGTAGTACTCCTGCATCGTGAAGGTGCGCGAGAAGCACATGCACGCGGTGATCTTTACATTGTAGTCGGGCAAGTCCTCGCGGTCGCGACCGCGGCGGTCAGCCTCGATAAAGAAGGGTTCGGTGAGATAGTCGGTACCGACCTTTTCGAGCACGTAGTCCTCGATGCCCTTGGGATAGCAAAAATCCTCTTCGGAAAACTCGCCGTCGTCGCCCTCGATGCGCAGACGGAAGGTCACGTTGGCGTTGACCACGGCCTGGCGGCGCATGGTCTCGCGATACCACTCGTGGGGGATGCTGATGGAGGTAAAGACTTCAAGATCGGGTCGCCATTTGATGGTGGTGCCGGTGCGGTCCTCGTTGCTGGGCTCAATCTCGAGTGCCTTCTTTTTGGCGCCGACGACCTTGCCCTTTTTAAAGTGCAGTGAGTACTTGTTGCCATCGCGCCAAACCGTGACGTCCATGTATTCGGAGGCGTACTGGGTCGCGCACGAGCCCAGACCGTTGGTACCGAGCGAGAAGTCGTAGTCGCCGCCCTGGTTGTTATTGTATTTGCCGCCGGCGTAGAGCTCGCAAAAGACGAGCTCCCAGTTAAAGCGCTTCTCGGAGGGGTTCCAGTCGAGCGGGCAGCCGCGGCCGTTGTCTTCTACCTGAATGGAACCATCGCGAAAGGCGGTAAGGGTGATGAGCTTGCCGTAGCCTGGCGCGCCTCGTCAACGGCGTTGGACAGGATCTCAAAGGCGGCATGCGCACAACCGTCGAGTCCGTCCGAGCCAAAGATAACGGCGGGGCGCAGACGTACGCGCTCCTCGTCCTTGAGCTGGCGGATACTGTCGTTACCATAGTTTGCGGTGTTTTTTGCCATACTCGCTCTCTCGGTGCTCCCTTGCTGCGTTTAAGTCATATAGATAGTCAAGGTAGCATAGCCCAGGCCGTGGGCGATTCCACCTAACACGAAATCCATCGAACAATCGTTCGGATTAACGGGTAAAACGTGTCGTGCGGATTGTTGTTCCGAATCGAACATTGGGACAAGCGTCTCGTTTTATGGGCCACGGGCGTGCGTGTGCGAGTCCCTTTGGCCCATAAGGAACGCTGGCGGGTCGTTATTTGGGCCGTGGGTCACTTCGCCGGCGTCGTGTTTCGTCATACGCTCATAGTGGAAGCCGATGCCACGGGGTCGACTTGGGACTCGGGCAACGGATGAGCTGCAAGCCGAAAGGAGCGGTGAGGATGATGAAGCCCATGACGAAGAAGCTGCTGTTAGGAATTCCCACCGTGACGCTTTCGGCCGTGCTGGCATGTACGGTGGCCGGCTGCGGCGGTAATGCGCCGAGTGGCTCGGGCGGGAGCGCACCTGTGCAGGAGAAGGCCGAGAAGCCCAAGGCCTATGAGTCGCAGACGGTCGAGGTGGCAGGCATTACCTATGAGTCGGTGGCTCACGGTACGTTCTATCGCGGTGATGCCAAGAAGCAGGACGGCTTTTACCTGCACATCAAGATTACCAACAACAACACAAAGAACAGGACGTTCAGTTCCTTTAACGTGCATGCTGCCCAGGGCGATCTTGAGGCAGGCGACCCGTTGTTTACTTCCGGCAAGGCGGCCGTGCTCGACTACGTTGCAAGCGAGGCTCCCGATGAGCTTCACGAGGGCATCGATCTTTCCAAGAGGCCAGATATCGGCCCGGGCGAGACCGTTGAGTACGTGTATTTCTGGGCCCCCAAGACGGCGTACTACGGGCCCATCACTGTCGAGTTCGTAGACGCTTACGCCCCCGCCAAGAATCATGAGCCATGCACTTTGACACCACGGGATGCGAGACCAAGGAGTTCAAGGCGGCCGGCGGCGTGGCCGATTCTGGTGACGCGGCCAATATGACCGGCATCGATTGCGCATCGTACAGTATCGAGGCCGCCGATGGGTACACGCTGGATTCGTCCAACGAAGAGCACGAAAAGGCAAACTTCTTCCACGACGAGACTGGAGGACGCCTGAACATCAGCATCTTCCCGCGCTCGCCGGAGGAGGAAGTTGCAAGCCTGGAGCAGATCTATGAAGGCAAGGAAACGACAACCGACCAGGTCGAGTACAACGGCATAACGTGGCTGCGCTTTACCGGTCCCGACAACGGCCATACGCTGTTTGCGACGGCTCCCGCGACGGGCGAGACCGTCCGCGTGTCGATTGGCTGGAAGATCGACTGGGATGCCGCCGTGCCCATGATGGAGGCACTGAAGCTCAAGTAACGCCGCGATTCTTACGTCAGGCGACTCAGGGCTGGCTCCGAGTTATCGGGGCCAGCCCTTTTGGTGCTCGATGAGCCGAGTCGGCGTCTCTCACAAAAGTAACTAGGAGCTAGCGAGGCTCATCCGAATTGACCTCATTGGCGGTGTCGGTTTCGAGCGCCGTGCGGCGGGCGCTGTAGGCGATAAGGCCGGCGCCTGCCGCGGCGAGTGCTGCAGCGGCTGCCGTAAGGGGAGCGCTGACATCGCCCGTGCCGGCGAGCGTGCCCGCTTTTCCGGGGTGCTTGTTATTGCCGTGATCCTTGCCGCTGCCAGAGCCACTGCCGCCACCGGAACTGCTTCCGCCGGAGCCACCTCCACTCGAGCCACCATCGCCGTCTGCTGTCATCGGGCGTCGTGAAGTCCTGTCGTATCCGCGCTGCCGCATACGCCGACCTGAACTTCTGAGCGCTCGCATGCCGCGTCGGGCACATGAAGCTCGTGCAGTACGGCACCCAGCGCCGAGTTTGCGCCCGGTCGAATTTCCTCGAGCGTTACGGGATCGAGCGCCACCAGATTACGCGCCTTCGCATACAGCGTTACGCGTTTGCCCACTTCGTCGCTCCAACTCTCGGGGATGGCGAAGCTCATGCGGAACTGTGCCGTGCAACCCGGTGCCAGCACGGCGTTGCCGTTGTCGGCTACCAGCGGGTGCGTCGCAAAACGTGCGCCCAACGCCTCGAGCGCGTACCTCACGTGTGCCATGTCGTTGGCCGAAGCGTCCTCGGCAAGCTCTGGATCGTAGATCGAAGCCATACGTGCGTTCGCTCCGAATCCGATGGATGCGCTGGAGAACGGCTGGCTGGAGCCCTCTCGGTACAGATCGATCGTGCCGGCGGTCAGCAAAGTGTTGCCGTCGTTTTGCACCGTGACCATGAAGGATTCGCCTGCTGCTCCGGGCACCACTGCGCCCGAGGTAGCGACCGCGCCCGTCGGAGTGGCACAAGCTACCAGGGGCACTTCGATGCTGTGCAGCTCTGCCTCGCTCTTCTCCGCGCTCACAATGTGCATGGCGAGCGTGGAGAGCATGCCTCCCGACGTCAAAAATGTCGTTATCTGATCGACGGGATGGTCCAGCTCGCACATCACGAACGGCTCCGTGAACAGATCGCCTGCCAAGGTGCTGGCGAAGATGCGGAAGTGTTTGCCCATCACTGCTACAGGGTTGCCTTTTTCGTCGTAGGTTTGTCCCACCTTGCCATCGGTGTTCTCTACATAGAGCACGCACCTGCCGTTGTTGCTTACGCTAAACGATGCCGGGCTACAGCCTGCGGCACCCACGGGCTGCGTTGAAAATGCCGATGCGCCTCGCGTCCAAGTAATATGCTGCAGTTGCTCGTTGACGGTAGCCAAAAAGCCCGAATGTTGTGGCCACGGCACCGCACGGGGTACCGTGGCGTCTGGTGACATAACGCCCCAGCCTGCAATGGACTGGCCGATCACGGCGTACGATGCGCAGCCACAACCGCCTGCAGTCTCGTATGCAACGGGCACCACCATTTTGCCGTTGATATTCTCGGGCTCGCCCAACTCGATACTCGACGGTGCCTGCGGAAAGCGAAGAACTTGGCGGAACGTGAGGCTGTCGCCCAAATCATCCGACCACAGGGTAAAGCATTCCAGCGCAACCTCGGCCTCGCTGCCGAGCGCCTTCTCTGCGGTGGTTCCGCGGCGGTGGAGGTAGGCACCCGACAGGCGTCCGTCGACCAGCGTCTTGCCTACCGTGATGCGCGGGCACTGCAGGCAATGGTAGCCATCCTCCTGAAGGCGGCCGCGCGAGATGCTGCGCCACGACGTGTGCGATATCACGCTAACTCCGTCGTTGCTTATGCGCAGGCGTACGACGGACAGTATGCCGGCTGTGCTTGCCGTATCGAAAAGGGTGTTGTCGCCGGCGGGGCGCTCGCCCGAGACCAGCAGCACGTAGGCGTCCTGGTTTCCTCTTCCGTCCGTATATTCCACCACGTCGAAGTCGTAATCGAATATGCCGTCGCGCTCCACGTCGCCCTCGCCAAACCCAAGGGGAAAGTCCACGGGCGTGGGAGCGGACCACGTGCCGTTTGCCTTTGTGTGCACCACCAGGCGCGAGCGGCCATTGTCGCCGTAGCGCACCGAGGCGATACGGAACAGGCATTCTACGCCGGCAATCATTGCCAGCTTCATGTGAGCTTCGCTGAGCACGCCAGCAAACAGCACGTTGTCGCTCGAGGGTTTTATGCCGCCACGCTCGTCCTCCGACACGCCGGCAGAATTGGCGTTGGGGTCCGCAACGGCGTTCGTTGCCTGACCGATGTAGGTGTACTCATACATCGGCGCGGCGTTTTCGTCGTTCTCTACCAGTGCATGGACGAAATGCTCGATCTGTCCCGTGTCGTCGCTTTCTGAATCCGCCTCGAGCTCAATGCGCGTGACCGCTTGATCCCAATCGCGCACGACAGGCGCGGCGTTTACGGCAGTGGCCTTAACCTCGGCGCGTGCGAGCAGCTCGGCGTTGGTGACGATGGTGGCCGATGCGATAAACTGCGGCACACCACCTGCCTCGGCGTTGCCGGCCGAGCCGAAGCAGGCATCCAACGTATAAGGCGTATTTCCACCCAATGCCAGCTCAGAGCGCTGGAGTACATACTGGTCGCCATTGTTCACCGACATATTCCACGAATCGATGAGTGTGGGCCACGACCCGACCAAGCCTTGGTAGTCCACTTGAACATTACGAACTGGAGTATCACATCGACATCGACGTCTGCACCTACGCGCAGCCGCGGAAGCTGGTGTCCATCTGCCTTCTCGTACCCAATGAACAGTGTGAGGGATGCGGCGCCACGCACAGCGGACGAAGCGACGCCTGCAATGCCGGCTCCAAAGGTGACGGCAAGTCCGATCTGGATGGTGAACGAGCCCGACGTGTTGGAATAGTCGAGCGAAATGTTTTTAAAAAACGCCGCGCCGCTGCCGTGCGTGTGGGCACCCACAGCGAGCGCCAGCTTCGCCAGCACCCAAGGGTTGACGTTTAGGAAAAATGGCACCGGTCCTAGGGTAAACTGCTCGGTCCAATTGAGGTCGGTTCTTACCTGGAAGAGGGCCTTAATATTGCCGTATGCGGGGTCGTTGTTGTTACCCCAGGTTTTGCCCACCCAATCGTAGGCGAGCGAGCCGTACAGCTGTGTGGCGATATCCATCGTGAACAGCGGCGTGCAATGGTGGCGAAGGAGCTTGGTGTTTCTTGGATCGGTGCCCGAACCGGCACTCATACTCTTGTACTGATTCCACTTCCCCTCCATCTCGTCGAGGTAGCGGTTTGCCTGCTTGGCGCCCGACTCGCGCGGCGATTTCTTCCAGTATTCCGGATCAGGGTTGCCCGAATCGTTCATATAGCTGGCTGGTTTGTATCCTCCACCAAACAGCACGTATCCAGCAAACGAGAAATCGAAAAGGATCGGAAATGTGGGCATCCAACACGTGAACTTATTGCCGCCGATGCCGGGAAACGCCGCGGGGAAATCAAACGGAGTGATCTCTTGGTCCATAGTGGTGGGAATGATGGTGGTCGAGCCGATTCTGCCTTTGCGGCCGGCGCGGTGACAACGGCCATGGGGGATGAGAGCGTGTAGGTTTTGCCCTGATAGTTGAGGACAAAGCGCAACTTGCATCCTTCTTCCAGAAGGCTCGACGCTGCATCGAGGAACTTGTCTTCGAGCGTGAACGTCGCCAGATTATCCGCGCCCGATGCGCTGGCCTTGACTTGGCCAATCTGCGTGACGGTTTCGGTTGAGCTGCCCGCAGCGGGCATCACTTTATTGATATGCAATGTTGCCTGCCCGCCTTGCGGCAGATGGGCCTGCACGGTAAAAGCGTGCGTGTCGGGCTGGTCGTTTGCTGCTTCGTCCGCTGGCATTGCCATAAACGTGGCGTCGGCGTACTGGATGTCCCATTCGTCGAACGTGAGCTGGCGGAAGTACGGCTCGCCGTCGGAGAGCGGACGTGTGGGTGCGGTTATGGCGGTGCCGCCCTGGATACGCGCAAGGGGAATCTCGACATCGCGGTAGCCCGCCATGCTAATGGAGATGCCGCCGTTAAAGTCGTATGCGTCGAGAAGCGTTGCCTCGTCCACGTAGCCTTCCGAAAGAGGGGCGACCTCAAAGATGGCCGTGCCTTCTTCATCGGTCGTGGCGGTGAGCTGCTTGCCTGCGGCATAGCGCGATGTGAGCGTGACCTGGGCACCCGCGATAGGCGTATTCTTGTTGGCGACGTCGACCACGACCACACCAAACATGGTGCGCGAGAGCACCAGGACCTTGAAGGGGTCTTCTTCGTCGGCATAGGCCGCGGTGGGCGCGAACGGCAGCAGGAAGGCATTTTCGCTTCCCGGCACGCGGGGCAACATAATGCTCGCTAGCGAGGACGCTCCGGCAACAAGTAACGAACGGCGATCAAGCATCTTGGGCTCCCATCCCGCAGGTATCGGTGGAAATAATCCAATTTTGCGAGAAGGCGCCACGTGGCGGTAGTGCCGTTCGATGGCCAAAATGTCCAATTTGAGCGCGCGAAAGCGTCGGGCCCCCGGGACGCTTTCGATATGCCAGGTAGTCTGGCCGCTAACGCAACATATGCGCGACCAGCTCGGCGCGAGTTCCGATACCAAGCTTGGCATACACTCCTGATAGGCGGTTTTTGACGGTACCCGGCGATACTCCCATATGGCGTGCGATTTCGGCGTTGGTCCACCCGCGACAGGCGAGCATGGCATGGTGAATTCCGTGGTCGTTAGATCGTCGGCCACGTCCTCGCCCGAATCGGGGTTGTGGATGCGCCGCCAGCCGTAGCTGAATCGATACGTAATCTCGATGATGCGTGCGAAGTCGTCAGGGTATTGCGTTTTTAGACACGCCTCGATAAGCCCCTGCAAAAGGCCGTGGTGCTCGCCGATGAGTTCGATAAGGCCGTCGGGACGCGCAACGTCCCAAGCGGCTCCGAAGTGTGCCTTTGCGGTGTCGATGTCCTTGAGGCTCATGCAGGCCATGGAAGCCGACAAGTGCAGGAACAGCTCCGAGATGGGATAACTTCCCTGTTTCATGATCAGGCGTTTTCCGCCATGCCCAGACTGCGGCCATATTCGCCGCGCAGGTACAGGGCATGCGCCATCACGTAGCTGGCGAACAGGCGCAGGCCTCGGGCAGATGCGCCGCAAGTGGATAAAACTCTTCGGCGGAATGCGGGGAAGGCAAGTGCAGCAGGACGCTCGCAGCGGAGGCGAACAGGATATGCGTGGCGTGGACGGCGGGCGATTCCTCGTCAGTTGGCGCATCGAGGATGCCCGCAAGGCAACGGCGGGCATCGGCGATACGGTTGAGCGACAGACTGGCATATCCGCAGATAAGGCATGCGGAATAACGCAGTGCGGGGTCGGTGGCGTCAAGATAGGGGCGTGCTGTCTCGGCGGCGGGTGTGGCCTGTCCGCGAAAGTACAGCGCTTCTGCCGTGGCGATGGTGCGTGAATCGGGGTCGGAAATGCCTGCAACCGCAGCGTCAATCTGCCCCGGCACAAAGGCAGTGCACATCAACGGCATGGGAATGCGCGGGTAGCCATCGCAGTCCATCTTCCATCTCCCATCAGGTGGCAACAATGCAGCAATTGTACTCCTGTTGCTCGGGACCCCTTTCGTTTTACTGTTCGGTTAACGCTGCGGATCGTTTTGGAAGGCTTACGAGCATGGTAGCCCCGTTCTCGGAACTTGTTTCGACCTCTACCGTGCCACCGTGAAGTGCTGCAATCTCCCAAACAAGCGCTAGCCCGAGTCCTGCGCCGCCGTATGCCCTGCTGCGGGATTTGTCTAGACGAAAGAACGGCTGGAAGATGCTCTCTCGGTACTGCTTGGGTATTCCCGGGCCCTCATCTTTGACTCGCAGGAGCACGTGGCTGTCGCTGTCGCTGATGGAGACATTGACAGTCGAGCCGGAGCGACTGTAACGGATGGCGTTTTCGGCCAGGTTGAACAGCAACCGATAGAGGAGCGTGTCGCTCCCGATTACTAAAGCGTCTCCAGCACAGTTGAGGGCTATGCTCCTATTTTCGGCAAGTGGCGCAAGGTCAGTGAGGACCTCTTCGGACAAGGGACCGAGTTCAACATCGTCCTCGCAAGGAACGCTGCGGAGCTCACTCATTTCAAGCAATACCTTGGTCATTCGAGACATGCGCTCGGTTTGTTCTTGTAGCAGGCCGAGCAGCTCGGCTGTTTCTGGTTGCAAACCGGAGTGCTCGGAGATGAATAGTTCAATCTGTGCTTGCATAAGGGCGAGCGGGGTGCGCAGCTCGTGTGCGGCGTTGCCGGTAAACTGACGCTGTGCAGAGAATCCTTCGCCAAGACGGGCGATCATGTCGTTGAAAGAGGCGCTGCATTGTTGTAGCTCGGTGGGCACATCTTCACTGAGTCTGATTTCGCTTAGGTTGTCAGGCTGCACGCGCTCTACCTGGGCGGCGAAATCCCGTAGCGGTTTGAGTGCACGGCCGCTCACAAAGTATGCCAGCGCGCCGCCAAGGAGTGTGACTCCAGCCGTGATGTACCAGGCTGTCGTGCCAAAAGACTCCTGTGCGTCGTTTACGACGATCGTGACCTTGTCATCGAGGGCTGCTTTCGTTGGGTCGAACGCCTGGAGCGAATCTTCGCCGGTTGCGTTAAAGGCCGAGATGTCGCTGCCGATGGCATCCATGTAGCGCATGCCCGTATAGCCGACCAGGCAGTTCGTCAGCACGCATGCCGCACACGTGAGCAGTGCCGTCATAATCGTTACGCGCCATTGCAGCGAAAGCCCTTTCATTCTCCATCCTCCATAACGTAGCCCTCTCCAATCCGATTGCGAATCGGGTCGTATCCCAAAGCGCCGCGCAACTTTTTCGGAGCGACGAGATGTGAACGCGGGTTGCGTTGCTAAAGCTGTTCACGGTGCTATCCCAAACGTGCTCTATAAGCTCCTCTTGCTTACCGGTCGCCCCTGATTAAGCATCAGGTATTCCAAGATTCCCGTTTCCTTGCGTGTAAGAGATAGAGCCTCACTGTCCACGGAAGCGATGCGCGCCTTGGTGTCAAAGTTGAGCTTTCCGCAGGTTAATACTATGTCGCTTTGTGCGAAGCGCCTGAGGGTAAGGCTGCGGATCCTTGCCGCAAGTTCGTCCAGATGAAACGGCTTGGTAAGGTAATCGTTGGCGCCGGCATCGAGTCCGGCAACTTTATCGGATACTTCGCCACGTGCGGACAGAATCAGTACCTTGGTCTCGCAGTCGGTTTTCCTAAGTTCCCTGAGCACGGTCATGCCGTCGATACGGGGGAGATTGAGGTCGAGCACCACGAGGTCAAAGACTTCGACGCCCAGCAGGTCGAGTGCTCCTGTCCATCGTGACAGCAGTCGACGCTGTACGCCAAGTTTCGCAAGCTGTGCGCGATTGCATCGCACAGTGCTCGCTCGTCTTCGACGATCAAAATACGCATAACAGTCTCCTTGCACATTCCATATCGCGCTTAACACGGATTTTATAGCCGATATGTCCAATGGTCGCGTAACGAAAGGAGTGGTCGTGTTGTTCAAAGCGGTAAAACCCGTGGTACAGGTCGCTTTGTTGATCGTCGGAATTACCATGGTGTGCTTTGGTGTTATGCGTGGCGAGGCGGATGCCGTGCTGGCCAAAGCGATTAGGCTGTGCTTGGAGTGTATCGGAATTGGATAAAAGAAAAAACACCGGATCGCATCTTTTGGCGCGATTTCGCGGATTGATTCAGGCGGCGGCGACGCTTGCGACCAATATTCATCTGCCCAATTTTGCCAAGGGAGGCATTTACCAAGGGGCGGGCAAGGCCGTCTGTGTGCCGGGACTCAACTGCTACTCGTGTCCGGCGGCTTCGGGTGCGTGTCCCATCGGCTCGTTTCAGTCGGTGGTGGGCTCGTCTAAGTTTAGCTTTTCGTATTACGTCACCGGAACGCTCATTCTGATCGGCGTACTGTTGGGGCGTTTTGTATGCGGCTTTTTGTGCCCGTTTGGATGGCTGCAGGAACTTCTACACAAGATTCCCGGCAAAAAGCTATCAACGAAAAAGCTCAAGCCGCTCACGTACATCAAGTATGCCGTGCTGCTGTTTGCCGTGGTGCTGCTGCCTGTCTTGGTGGTCAACGATGTGGGCATGGGCGACCCGTTCTTTTGCAAGTACATCTGCCCACAGGGCGTGCTCGAGGGTGCGATTCCGCTGTCCATCATGAATACGGGAATCCGCTCCGCGCTGGGAAAGCTCTTTACCTGGAAGCTCGCGATTCTCATTGCGGTTGCGGTGCTGAGCGTGTTGTTCTACCGCCCCTTCTGCAAATGGATCTGCCCCCTCGGTGCGTTTTATGCGCTCATGAACAAGGTGTCGTTGTTGGGGATTCAGGTTGACCAGTGCAAATGCGTTTCGTGCGGCAAGTGCGCCAAGGTGTGTCTGATGGACGTGGACGTTACGCGTACGCCCGACCATGCCGAGTGCATTCGTTGCGGCAAATGCGTGGGTGCGTGCCCCGTCGATGCCATTAGCTTTCGCTACGGGCTGGGCGTGACGGGCGACAAGACCGCGCAGTCCGCGCAGGACTGCGAAAACAAATAGGTACCTATTAAGCTTCGATACAACGGAGGAACCATGAAACTGTCGAAAATTGCGGCCCTGTTGATGCTGCCCGTGCTGGCGCTGACTCTCGCGGCGTGCTCTGCCCCCAAGGGCGACGCGAAGGATGCCACGAGCGGCGATGCGCAGATTGCCGAGCTTGTGGCACAAAAGCCGTCGAGCGCCGAGGAGGCGGCCGAGCTGTACCAGCAGCTGCTGCAAAAGGAAAACGAGATCTTTGCGAGCGATAACGCCCTATGGGAAAAGGTATTCAATGCGGCAAATAAAGACTCGGCAATGATTGAGGACGGTAGCAATTACGGCGACTTTTTGCTTGATACCATCGAGGGCGCCAAGGATCAGTTTACGGCTGACGAGCTCAAGACGCTTAAGGCCGGCGCACAGCAGGTCAAGGAGATCGAGGATAAGCTCATGGCGCTGGAGAAGGAGTTTCCCGGATGCGGCAGCACGCCCGGCGAGGGGGAGAGCGTCGATGCCTCGACCGCAGGCATGACCAACGGCGAGAGCGGGGAGACGAAGTTCCCCAGCTTTAAGGGCAAGGACTTGGACGGCAACGATGTAAACAGCGACGAGCTGTTCTCCAAGAACAAGGTCACCGTCATGAACTTCTGGTTTACCACCTGCAAGCCGTGCGTGGGAGAGCTGGGCGATCTGGAGAAGCTCAACAAGGAGCTTGCCGAGAAGGGCGGCCAGGTCGTGGGCGTTAATTCCTTTACGCTCGATGGCAACAAAGACGAGGTGGCCGATGCCAAGGACGTGCTTTCCAAGAAGGGCGTGACGTATAAGAACATCTGGTTTAAGTCGGACAGCGAGGCCGGAAAGTTCACCTCCAACCTGTACTCGTTCCCGACCACCTACGTGATCGACCAGAACGGTAACATTGTGGGAGAGCCGATCATGGGCGGCATCAACTCCGCTGAGCAGCGCGAGGCGCTCAACAAGCTTATCGACCAGGCGATTGCGAATAGCGAGCAGTAAGTCCGTGGGACAGACAACTGAAAGGGAGTCGCTGGAAACAGCGACTCTTTTTTCTGCTTCGGGGTAGCATCATGGGTATACGTCGAAAGGGGGCGGCTATGGTCGGCAGCATGGTCGAGCGGTTGCCGTTTTGGGGACAACTTACATCCGATGAGCAGACGCTCGTGGCAGAGCGCTCGTCGCTGCGATCCTTTGATGCCGGGCAGATAATCGGTAGCAGCGGAAATTCTTGCACTGGCATTGTCTTTATTATCGAAGGTGACATTCGCGTGAGCCTGCTTTCCGAGGAAGGCAAGGAGGTCACGCTGTTTAGGGTTGGCTGCGGAGAGTGCTGTGTCACCACGGCCTCGTGCGTTATCGAGCAGATTTCATTTGACACCATGGTGGTTGCAGCACGCAGGTCATCGCTTTTGGTGGTGCCTGCGAGCGTGTGTGCCCAGCTCGCCCGCGATAATGTCTACGTTAAGGCCTTTATGCTCCAGGTTGAGGTGAAGCGCTACTCCCAGGTGGTATGCGTGCTGCAGCAGATGCTCTTTAAGCGCCTCGATCAGCGCGTCGCCAGCTACGTGCTCGAGCATTGCCGAGTTGCGGGCACAGCAGAAGTTGCCGTAACGCAAGACGAGCTTGCGCGCGACATCAACTCTGCGCGCGAAGCGGTGACGCGCGCTCTGAGCCGTCTTGCGCAGGACGGGCTCATCGAGGTTAGACGCGGACGGATTATCGTGCGTGATGTAGATGGGTTGGCACGGTTGGTCTAGACCTACCGCGCAGCTGCATCTGCCGTCGGCAACATATTTTCCGTTTGGTGACTTGGTCACAGAACGCGACCGCAGTGCCTTGGCATACTTGCCCAAAGCAACCAGCAAAGGAGTGCGCTATGGGATTGTTTGATTTGTTTGCAGGACCGGACATGAATGTGGGCGTCCAGGAATGGAAGGCTTCTAAGGGGGCGGTGCTGCTCGACGTGAGGAGTGCTGACGAGTATGGACAGGGCCACATTCCGGGCAGCGTCAACGTTCCGCTCGATCGTATCAACCAGGTGCTTGAGCTGTATCCAGACAAGGGCACGCAGCTTTTCGTGCATTGCCTGAGCGGTGCGCGAAGCAACCAAGCTGTGAGTTTTCTTAAGCGTTCTGGGTATGGCAGTGTCAAGAATATCGGCGGCATAAGCGGCTATACGGGAAAGGTGGTGCGTTAGCTATGAAGGTGGTTATCGTTGGAGGCGTCGCGGGCGGCGCATCGGCGGCGGCACGTTTGCGCAGACTCGACGAGCAGGCCCAAATTGTCATCTTTGAGCGCACGGGTTTTGTATCGTATGCCAACTGTGGGCTTCCGTACTACATTGGCGGCGTGATAGAAGAAGAGAGTGCATTGACGCTGCAGTCTCCCAAGGGCTTTTGGGATCGCTTTCGCGTTGCGGTCAAGACGAGTCACGAGGTGTTTGCCATCCATCCCGATTCGCATACGGTCGAGGTTCGCAATATGCTGACGGGCGAGGAATTTGTCGAGACGTATGACAAGCTCATCCTGTCGCCGGGTGCAAAGCCGATTCGCCCTGCGTTGCCGGGCATCGACTCGGATAAAATCTTTAGCCTACGCACCGTTGAGGACACGTTGCGTATTCACAGCTATGTTCGAGAGCGGCGACCGAGCAGTGCCGTCGTGATCGGCGGCGGCTTTATTGGCGTCGAGACGGCGGAGAATCTGTGCGAGCTGGGGCTCCAGGTGACCCTTCTGCAGCGTCCCGTCCAGCTTATGAACAACCTGGATTACGACATGGCGACCCTTTTGCATACCGAGGTGCGTGAGCACGGTATTGATCTGCGCCTCAAGGCCGATGTGACAGGTTTTGAGGAAGTTGATGGCCGCGTTGTCACCCATGTTGCGGGCGATGACCCTATCGGAGCCGATATGGTGCTGCTTGCCATTGGCGTGGCACCTGAGAGCCATCTAGCGCAAGAGGCGGGGCTCGAACTGGGCATCAAGGGGGCTATTGTGGTCAACGACCGCATGGAGACCTCTGCTGCCGACGTGTATGCCGTGGGCGATGCCGTGCAGGTCACGCATCAGGTGACCGGCGAGGACGCGGTCATTTCGCTCGCCGGCCCCGCCAACAAGCAGGGGCGTGTCGTCGCCGATGTCATAGCCGGCATGGACAGCTGCTACCGCGGATCGTTGGGCTCATCGGTTATCAAGGTATTCGACTTGACGGCGGCAAGCACGGGACTATCCGAAAAGGCAGCACACGCGGCGGGAATTGACTGCGACAGCGTGGTCCTGTCGCCCGGTTCGCATGCGGGTTATTATCCGGGTGCAACGCCCATGACCATGAAGGTTGTCTTCGAGAAGCAGGGATTGCGCCTGCTGGGTGCGCAAATCGTGGGCATCGATGGTGTGGACAAGCGTATCGACGTTCTGGCGACTGCCATCCAGGCAGGCATGCGCGGCGATAGGCTTAAGGATTTGGACCTAGCATACGCGCCGCCGTATTCATCGGCGAAGGATCCCGTCAATATGGCGGGCTTTATGATCGAGAACCTCAATCGCGGCATACTGGCGCAGTGGCATTGGGAGGATGAGCCAACTTGCCACGCGATGGCAGCGTGCAGCTGCTCGATGTTCGTACGGAAGGGGAGTATGAGCGCGGGCATATCGATGGTTTCGTAAACATTCCCGTCGATGATCTGCGCAATCGCCTGGGCGAGCTCGACCGGGCCAAGCCGGTCTACGTGATTTGCCAGAGCGGCATTCGCAGCTACATTGCTTGCCGCATTTTGGCGCAGCATGGCTTTGAGTGTTTTAACTTCTCGGGCGGCTATCGCTTCTTTGCAGCCGTGACTGAGGCTCGCCGCGGCAGCGCTAACGTTATGCCGTGCGGGCTCGAAAAGTAGCGCGCATTGGAATGTGACAAAGTGACAGCCTCTTTGTCGCATCGGGGATGTTATATGCGGGATGGTGCGCCATGCGGCGTGCCGTCCCGTTCGTTTTTGGCGCGGTTCGTTACATTCCTCACTGGTATCGGCCAAAAATGAGGATAGAGTAGGACAAACGCGCCGAACGTGAACGGCGGGGGAGCGGGCGAGCGCGCCCGCGCGAGAGAGGTTGCCGTCCATGCTGGATCTCAGAGATATTTGCAAAAGGTACGTTACGCAGTCGTTTACGCAGGTAGCGCTCGACAGCGTAAGCCTGTCTTTTCGCGATAACGAGTTTGTAGCCATCCTGGGTCCCTCGGGTTCGGGTAAAACTACGATGCTCAACGTCATTGGTGGACTCGACCATTTCGATTCTGGCGATCTGCTGATCGATGGCATCTCGACCAAGGACTTCAGCGACCGCGATTGGGACGCCTATCGTAACAATCGCATCGGCTTTGTGTTCCAGAGCTATAACCTCATTCCGCATCAGACCATTTTGGAAAACGTGGAGCTGGCGCTTACGCTCACGGGTGTGGGGCATGCCGAGCGCCGCCAGCGTGCGCGCAAGGCGCTTGAGGCAGTCGGCCTGGGCGAGCACGTTAACAAGCGCCCGAGCCAGCTTTCGGGTGGACAGATGCAGCGCGTGGCCATCGCCCGCGCTCTGATCAACGATCCCGAGATCGTGTTGGCAGACGAGCCGACCGGCGCCTTGGATTCCACAACGTCCGTGCAGGTCATGGACTTGCTTAAGGACGTTGCGCGCGACCGCCTGGTCATCATGGTCACGCACAATCCTGAGCTGGCGTACCAATACGCCACGCGCATCGTCAACCTGGCGGACGGCAAGATCACCGACGATTCCGACCCCTTTGATGTTGCCAATGCCGCGCGTCGCGAGGCCAAGCCTACGCGCAAAACCTCGATGAGCTTTGTGACGGCGCTGGGGCTTTCTGCCCGAAACCTCATGACCAAGAAGGGCCGCACGGCCATGACGGCCTTTGCGGGCTCGATTGGCATTATCGGTATCGCGGCGATCCTGGCGCTCTCCAATGGCGTGAACAATTACATCAAAAAGGTCGAGGAGGATACGCTCTCGAGTTACCCGCTTACGATCTCCAAGCAGGATTACGACCTGTCGTCCATGATGGGCGGACAGGGGGCTGTAGATGATGGCTCGCCTGAAAACGCGGATTCGTCCGACGACAGTGCCGGCGGCAAGGCTCAGGGGACCGATAAGATTCCCGTGGTCACGGCCGTAAAGGACATGTTTGCAAGCGTTAAGTCTAACGACATGACGAGCTTTAAGGCATGGCTCGATGCCGGTGGCGACGGCATCGATAAAGAAGTTAACGCCATTCAGTACGGCTACGGTGTATCGCCGGTTGTCTATCGTGCGGGCAAGGGCGATGAGAAACCTGTCCGGCTGGTGCCCAATGCCATGACCGAGGCCATGAGCGGAGGCGCGAGCTCGGCGGCAACGGTGAACATGGATTCCATGGGAACCTCGGTCTTTAACGAGATGATTGACGACCAGGGCCTGCTCGACAGCCAGTACGATGTCGTTGCCGGCCATTGGCCTACGTCTGCTAACGAAGCCGTGATGGTGCTTTCGAGCCGCGGCACGGTGGGCGATTACACGCTCTACAGTATCGGTGCGCTGGATATCGATGAGCTCAACGACCTGGTTAATAGCGCCATGGCGGCCGACGGTGGGGTCGAAACGCCCGAGACCGGCACCGACTTTACCTACGACGATGCGCTGTCCACGACGTTTAAGGTGCTGTCGCCGGCCGATGCCTATCGTAAAAACGAAGAGACCGGCATGTGGACCGACATGTCTGGCGACGCCGACTTTATGGCCGCCAAGGTTGCCGACGGTATTGACGTGCGCATTGTGGGCGTGGTGCGACCTAACGAGACGGCCAATGCGAGTGCATTGTCTCCGGGCATTGCCTATACGCATGCGCTGACTCGCCAGCTTATGGAGCGTGCCGCCAATTCGCAGATCGTAAAAGAGCAACTTGCCCACCCCGAGACGGATGTCTTTACGGGCAAGTCTTTTGACGAACTGCAAGGTGAGGCCAAACAAGGAGTGGATCTGGGCAGCATGTTCAGTGTGGACGAGGCGGCGCTCAAGAGCGCGTTTTCGTTTGATACCTCCGCGCTCTCGGGTGTCGCCGGCGGTATGGACCTGTCGGGTCTTGACTTGTCCGGGTTGGATATCGACCTTTCGGGCGTTGGGAAGGACATCGACTTCAGCGACATCATGGCCAAAGCGCCGGTCCCAGATTTCTCGGGCATCTTTGACGGTTTGGAACTTACGCCCGAGCAAATGCAACAGGTGGGAACGCTTGCCAACCAGCTGTTTGAGGGCTTTTTGCAGTCTGATCAGTTTAAGGCGCTGACGCCCGATGATCTTAAGGACGCGTCAAAGCTTGCCGCCGCATTCTCGACGTATCTTGAGAGTGATACGGCAGCCCAGCAAATCCTGGCCCAGCTCAAAGCGCTCGGCGGCGATGCCCTGGCCGAGCGCCTGCGGCAGGCGATGACCGACTATGTGCAAAAGCAACTGGCTCCGTATCTGCAGCAGGCTATGGATCAGGTGATGAAGGCAATCAGCGAGCAGATAGCGTCGACGGTGTCAGCTCAGCTCAAGGCGGGCGCGGCAGGGCTCATGGACCAGATGGCGACGCAGATGTCTTCGAGTTTTGCCAACCTGGCGAGCGCCATGCACGTGGATGCGAGTGCCTTTGCTCATGCTATCCACTTCAACATGGACGCCGAGGACCTGAGTTCGCTCATGATGAGCTATGCCAAGCGTCGAAGCTCACCTACGATAACAATCTGACCACGCTGGGCTATGCGGATGAGGCAGACCCCATCTCGGTTAAGATTTTCCCGCGCGACTTTGAGGCCAAGGAGCGCGTGCTCGATCACATCGATGCGTACAACAAGCAGGTCAAAGCTGCCGGCCACGATGAACAGGCAATCTCGTACACCGACTACATGGGTATCATCATGGGTTCGGTGACCGACATCGTGAACACCATCAGCTTGGTGCTCATCGCATTCGTGAGCATCAGCCTGGTCGTGAGCTCCATCATGATCGGCATCATCACCTACATCAGCGTACTGGAGCGCAAAAAGGAGATTGGCATCCTGCGCGCGATCGGCGCGTCAAAGCGCAACGTGGCCAACGTATTCAATGCCGAGACCTTTATCGAGGGCCTCATTGCCGGCGTCTTTGCCATTGTCGTTGTGGTGCTCGTGAGCCTCCCGGTTAATGCCTGGGCGCTTGCTGCCAAACAGGTCCCCATCTGATGAGCCTGCCCGTGCGGGATGCGCTGGCGCTCATTGCGATATCGGTGCTGCTGACGGTCGTCGCCGGCCTGCTGCCTGCCCGCAGCGCATCCAAAAAAGACCCCGTAGAAGCCCTACGCTCTGAATAATGTGACAAAGGGACAGCCCCTTTGTCACATTTCTCTCCTGCGCCTAGCTTGTTTTGCCCATCAGCGTGATGCGGATGGTTGGATGGGTGTACTCGTCAAACTCGTCCTTGGGATCCGTGTCAAACGAGTAATACGCTTTGATGGGGTCGTCGCTCGTCCTGATAGAGATTCTCTCGTAGAGCGAGCCGTTCAAAAAAGCCTGCCTAAACTCTTCGGGGAGCTTCTGCGGTGCTAGGAGCTCGGGGCTTGCGGTCTTGACGTCTATGGTTTGGACGACAGAGGAAAGCTCGTCAAGATCGAGCTCGATACGGGCGAGGTTGTCCTCGAGGCTCGCGCCGGGGTCGACCTCTGCCGCGTAGCTCACTTCCGTGAGTGTCCCCTTGTTGTCAAAATCCAGGTACGTATAGGTCTTTTGGGTATCGGAGTCGCCGTCGTGCAGATAACCGCGGACGTGATAGCCGTAATCTTGATATCGCTCGTAGGGGTCATCGGCGGACACGTACTCGCATGAGGCTCTAATGCCTTGCGAGCAATGGCGATCTGCTCAGCCGCGGCCGCGGCGTTCTCTTGCATCTCGATGTTTCCCTGCGCCAGCTGCGGGATATAGGCGCCGCATACGATCGCGAGGGGCAGCGCCACAAGCGCGACGATCCACTTTTTTGCATGGGGGATAGGTACGCCACAGGCCTCTGCCATGGCCTTCGCGTTGGCGAAGCTCTCGGTAAGCACGTCTGCCGCGGTGGCGACGGCGCCTACGGCAGCGGCGACTTCTGCCGCGCCGCCCAGGTTGCGCGCGGTCTCGTTGTCGCCGTTCTTGAGCAGGCGCGCGGCGGCTGCGTGCCAACAACGCCTGCGATTTGTGCCGAGTGGTCTTTCTCGCTCTGCTCGACGGCGAGCCGGTGCTGCATTTCCTTCCACTGCTTGCCACGTATGCCAAAGCGCGGGGCGAGAGCGCAGTAGCAGAATATAACGAGCTCGATGGAGGTGAGCACCAAGGCGGTCATCATGCCTGTCTCTTGGAAGCCTTCGTGATGGAAGACGATGTCGTCGACCATTTCGAAGGAATGATCGATAAGGGCAGCACGAATGCCATGGCAAGCGCCGCGCCGGCAACCTTGGGGCAAATGCAGTATCGCTGGATGCGCTTACGTTCTTGTTCGGAGAGTGTTGCCATAGCTGGTCCTTGGAGTCGTGGCGGTCATTACGGCGCGCGGCGCGCGGGATGTATCAGTCTGAGCTAGCGCTGGATAAGAACATAGAGCAAAATACTCAGCGCGATGAGCAAGATACCCGCGATGTTAAACATCAGCGTGGCAAAGTCGCCCACGATGGGGCGCTCGACATAGCTCTTGTCTGGGCTGCTGGGGTTGTAGTGCACAGTCATTTGGCTGCCGAGGGGCCAAAGCTGCTCTGCGAGAGTATCTAGGCGTGCGATGGTCCTGTCTGTACGTGCAACCAGCCCTTGGCGTCTTCGTACGCCGCGCTTTGCGTGCGGACGGGGAGTCCCGACAAGCTTTTGGTCTTTACGCCGCGGAATTGTTTTCTCACGTGGTACCGCGTGCCGTCGACGGTGTACTCCAAAACGGGATACATTCTGCCTTCGCCCATAAAGCGGTGGTCAATGACCGTTCCCATGATCATAGCGGTGCAGGCCTTGGCTTTCCTGCGGGCGGCGGCTTTCATGAGCGTGCTCATTCCGATAAGCAGGATGCCGATGCCTCCAACCGAGATGAGCGCGAGCAGGGATATCTGCGACGTGGTCACGGCGTTCTCCTTTGGCGCGATACCGTCATATGTGACTCAGTATAGGGAATCCTGCCATCGATGAGTGCATGGTCATGCGGCTAAAGTGTCTTGACGGCTCGATGGGTTCGCCATTTGCGCCTTCTCCGGTCCATACAAAAAGCTGTACGTCAGCATTCAAAGATGTCAAAAAATGTTGACTTTGGATGTTGACGTACATGTTTTGGAGTGGATGAAAGGTTAGGGTGGCGACTTTGGAATAGGGCAGGCGCTCCTATATCCACTCGATGATGCCGCTTTCATCGTGCTCGCCGCGCCGCCGATTTGTCGGCCTTTGTTGCGTTAGAGGTACCTTGCCGCGAACTTCTCGAGGCTGGCGTTGCTTGCGTTGTTGAGAATGCCGCCGTCAACGATCTTTGCGCCTGGAGCGCTTGCCCTAAGGACCGACGCCGTTTTGCCCATTCCGCTTCCGCCCGAGGTGGCAAACAGGACGATTGTTTTGCCCGTCAGGTCGTAAGACTCAAGGAATGTGTTGATAATCGCCGGCGCCACGTACCACCAGATGGGGAAACCCAAAAAGATGGTGTCGTAGTCTTCGATGTGCTCGACTCTGGAGGTTATGGCAGGGCGGCAGGAGGGGTCGGCGGCCTCGCGCGTGCTGCGGCTCTGTTTGTCGCGCCAGTTAAGGTCGGCGCTTGTGTATGGATTGGCGGGCACAATGGCGAACAGGTCGCTGTCCGTCACGCGAGCCAAGTGGTTTGCAACGTCCATCGTGGTTCCCGATGCACTGAAATATGCCACAAGTGTCTTAGTCATTGGAGTCCCTTTCGTTGCTGCGGTTTAGGCTTTATGGTGAGGTGCTATTAAGTGACGCCTCATGGCTGCGATGCTGAGCGGCTTGAACAGCATCCGGTCGAGGCGCTGCGTAGCCGATAGATGAGATAGTCAAGGCATTCGAGCTTCTGTTGCCCCGCGTGTATGTCGTTGAGCAATTCGCGGCGATGCCGTTTTAGTAGGCAAATGCGCGCGCAGTCGCTGGCGGCCGAGCTGTACAGCTCGATGAGATCTTCGCTGCAGCCGGCGTCGTGTAGGCCGTTGATGATGTTGTCGTCCATGTCGTCACTTTGCGATTTTGACTTTGGTAGTGCCGGCAAGCGGCTTTTCACCGGGACGGGCCTTGGGACCAACGAGCGCGTGCGGTTGATAGAGCTCTTCGAGGAACTCGATCTCGGCGGGGGAGAGCGTTATGTCGAGCGCGGCCACGGCGTCGTCGACGCGCTCGGGCTTGGAACAGCCCACGATGGGGGCCTCGACGCCACGTGCCCAGTGCCATGCCAGCGCAATCTGCGCCATCGGCACGTCATGATCGGCGGCAATCTTGGCCACGCGCTCAATGACGGGCATGTCGATGGCGCGATCATGGTCGTACTTGTTGGCCATGGTCGTGTCGGTGGTGCCACGTGTGCTCGAGCTTTTCCACGTGGGGCGGCAGAGGTGTCCCGACGCAGGGGGCTGTATGGCGTAAGGGCCATGTCAAACTGGCGGCACACCGGAATCATCTCCCGCTCGTCCTCTCGGTACAGCAGGTTGTAGTGGCACTGCATGCTCGTAAAGGGCGCCCATCCGTGGTCGCGCGCGACGATCTGCAGGTTGTGCAGCTGGTAAGCATACATAGCGCTGGCGCCGAGCGCGCGAACCTTGCCCTCGCGCACCAGATCATCGAGCGCTTCCATGGTCTCTTCCATGGGAACGTCGTAATCGAAGCGGTGAATGATGTAAAGGTCCAGGTAATCGGTGCCCAAGCGCTTGAGCGAGCCTTCGATCTCGCGTTTGATGGCGTCGGCGGAAAGGCCGCCTTCGTTGAAGTGAACCTTGCTAGCCAGCACGACGCTCTCGCGAGCGATTCCCAGATTGCGCAGGGCGTCGCCAATGTACTCTTCGCTCGTGCCAAAGCTGTAGCAGTTCGCGGTATCGATAAAGTTGATTCCGGTGTCGAGTGCGCGTTTGATGACGGCGCGTGTGTCGTCGGGTCCGATGGTCCACTGATGAAAGTCGGGGCTGGGCTCGCCAAAGCTCATGCCTCCCAGGCAGAGTTTAGAGACTTTAATGCCGGAATGGCCAAGGGTTGTGTACTGCATGGTGTCCTCCTTATCTTTGAGGGGATGGCTATAGCGTACGTTGATAGGTTGATAATGTATATTGCTCATATCGACTAGCTAGGTATACGAATACCAAATGGCTAGCGAGTGGAATACCTTGTCTGAGTTGGGGGTGCAATGGAGCTACGGACGTTGCGTTACTTTTTGGCGGTGGCGCGTGAGGAAAACATGACCGAGGCGGCAAACGTGCTGCATGTGACGCAGCCCACGCTCTCGCGCCAGATAGCGATTTGGAACGCGAGCTGGGCGTGGAGCTGTTCGAGCGCACCAATCGATCGTGCGTGCTCACGAGCGATGGCATGCGCTTGCGCCAGCGTGCCGAGGAGATTGTCTTGCTGGTGGAACAGACCGAGCTAGAGTTGGCGGATCGGGAGCTCGGCATTGCGGGCGTTATCCGCATTGGCGCCGGCGAAACCAAATCGATGCGGCTGGTGCTTGATGCCTTTGCAGAGCTGCATCGGAATTATCCCGGAGTGACGATTGAGCTCTACACCGGTAATGCCGATGCGGTGGAGGAGCGTTTGGAGCGTGGCCTGCTCGACTTTGCGTTGTTGCTGGAGCCCGTTAACGTCGAGAAATACGAATGGATTCGTATGCCCGAGGCGGATCGAGTCGGTGCTGTTGTTGCCGCGAGCGGTCCATGGGGCGGCCGGGACGTGCTGGCGCCTGCGGACGTGGCGAATATGCCGCTGCTGGTGAGTTCGCGCACCTCGAATCGAGCGCTGGACCTAGAAGCGTGGTCGAGTGGCGTCCTTAGCGTCGATGAACTCAACATCGTGGGGCATTTCGACCTGATCGGCAACGCGTCGCATCTGGTGCGTTCGGGCGCTGCGTGTGCGGTTAGCATTGGAAGCTTGCTGCAGATAGATGAAGACAGCGATCTGCGTTTTGTCCCATTTGAGCCGCCGCTTACCATTGCGTCGTATCTGGTATGGAAAAAATATCGCCTGCGTTCCCGCGCCTGCGAAGAGTTTCTGAACCGTTTGAATAGGATGTGACAAGGGGGCAGTCCCTTTGCCGCATTGATCTGAGAGTAGATGTTGATGATTCTATCGCTGGCCCCTATGGAGGGGATTACCGGGCATGTGTTCCGTCGCGTGCACGCGGAGTGCTTCGGTGCGCTCGATTGCTATTACACGCCGTTCTTGCCGCCGCCACGGGTGGGAAACCGCTTTGGTGGCAAGGCGTTTAAGGAGGTCGACCCTGTCAATAACCAGGGGCTCAACGTAGTGCCTCAGCTGATGTCCAAGAACGCGGACGAGTTTGTGTGGGCGGCACAGGTGCTCGCGACATGGGTTATCGCGAGGTCAATCTCAACTTGGGTTGTCCTTCGGGAACGGTTGTCGCCAAGGGCAAGGTTCGGGTTTCTTGCGCAATCTCGACGAGCTCGAGGTGTTCTTGAGCGACGTGTGCGAACGCTCGCCGTTGCCGGTGTCGGTCAAGACCAGGCTGGGGTTGGAAAGCGACGACGAATACGAGCGTGTGCTTGACCTCTATTGCCGCATGCCGCTGGCAGAGCTGATCGTGCATCCGCGCGTGCAAAAGGACCGCTATGCGGGTTCGCCGCGCAAAGAGTTTTACGGCGAGACGCTGGAGCGGGCGCCGTTCCCGGTGGCCTACAACGGCGACATCTTTGATCTTGAGGAGATGGATGCGCTGGTGGAGGCCTATCCCGGAACGCGTCACGTAATGTTGGGGCGCGGCTTGCTTGCGAACCCCGCGCTGGCTCGCATGGTTAAGGGCGGCCCTACTGCCACGGCTGCTGAGCTGCAGCGCTTCCACGACACGCTGTTTGCGGCATATGCGGAAGAGATTGGCGGCAATGCGGTCTTTCGCATGAAGGAGTGGTGGTTCTACGCCAAATGCGCCTTCGCCAATCCCGCTAACGTTCACAAGATCGTGCGCAAGACCAAAAAGGTCGACGAATACCGCGCCGCCGTCGAGCGCGTCTTTCGCGAGCAGCCACTTGCGCCCATAGCCCGCTTTCACGGCTAGTTAGTCGTTGGGGACGTTCTTTAACGACTAGTCATTTAAGAACGTCCCCAATGGCCGTGTTGCACTAGAGCAGGTTCTCCTGTACCCACGCGATGATGTCGCTCGACTCGTAGAGTGGCTTGCCGTCGATGAACAGGCAGGGAACCTGGCGTTTTCCGCCGACGGCGATGAGCGTCTGCTCGGCAACGGGGTCGGTCGAGATATCGCGCTCGGGAATGGTCACGCCGTTATCGGCCAAAAAGCGCTTGACCTTTATGCAATACGGGCAGCCGGTCATAACGTAGAGCACGAGCTCATGATTAGTAGCCATAGGTCTCCAATCGGTTGCGGTTTCGATTGAAATACCCAAAGCCGCCGCAATCTATGCGCGGGCCAGCGACGACTCGATGGCCTGTACCAGAAACGCCGTGGCTCCGGCGCCGCAGGGCTTGTCGTAGTAGTCAATAAAGCGCTGGTCGGCAAGATAGTCGTGGGCGAGGCCCAGGTACGCTTCGTTCTGGGGTTCGCGTCCCCAGTTGAGACCAATCCAACGACGATGCATCGCGACGAGCTTGCGAGCCTCGCTTCCATCCGCATCGCCGTCGCCCATGGCAATCGAGAGCTGACCCAAAATAGCGCGTTCAAGTTCCTTCATGTCGTTCCATGTCTCGGGGTCCATGTCCAGCAGCGCTTCGTTTGCTGCATCGATAGCCTCATCGCCATAGCGCGCCCGGGCTTCGACTCCGTAGCGCTCCTCGTTTTCCTGCACGGTGCGCCAGCGCTCCAGTTGCGGCAGGACGGCGCCCATGAGCGAGACGGCTTCGTCGAGCGACATGCCGGTGTTTTGCGCCAGACGCGGGGCGCAGTCCTCGATCATCGCCTCCATCGTGGTCTCGTAGGTGTACTTGCCGTGGTCGTAGCACCACTTGCAGTAATGGTCGGTCGTGGTGCCCGTGGCATCGGTGCCGCATTCGTTGGGCGTGAGTATCATGCCGCAGCTCTGGCAATAGTGCTCGGGCATTTCGAGCAGGTGGGACAGCGGCTCTCCGGTTATGGCGGCAATAAGCTTCATCATGTCGATGCCCGGGGTGACTTCGCCGCGCTCCCAACGGCTCACGGCTTGGCGCGTGACGTAGAGCTTGGCGGCGAGCTGCTCTTGGGTGAGATTGTTGGCGCGACGGACGGCGATGAGTTTTTCTGCAAAGGCCATGATGGCTCCTTTCTGCTGGTTGATGGCTTAAGCATACGCGGCAGCCGGCACCCTTCCAAGCAACCGTTGGTTGCATGCAGATGGCAGTGAGAGGGAATCGCGACCCTTCACCCGCACGCCTGTGCCGTACAATGACCGGCATGGAACCTATCGCACGCATACATACCGACCTGCCGCAAAAGTTCGGCATTCCGCGCAACAGCTTTTTGGCGCCCCATCTAGAGGGGCGTATCGTCTTTGAGCCGGAATTTGCTCCAACGCGGCAGTTGAGGGCCTGGACTCCTTCTCTCACCTATGGCTGCTCTGGCGCTTTGAAAACGGAACGCCCGGCGGCACGGCGGAGGATATCGCCGCCGATGCCAAGACGCAGGACAGGTCCGGCACCAACGCCAAGTGGTCGAAGACCGTGCGTCCGCCCCGCCTGGGTGGAGCCGAGCGCGTGGGCGTATTTGCCACGCGCAGTCCGTTTCGCCCCAATCCCATCGGTCTTACCTGCGTCAAACTCGATCGTGTCGAGCTTACTGACGACGGCCCTATCATCCATGTGTTGGGGGCCGACCTGCGCGACGGCACGCCCATCTACGATATCAAGCCCTACATTCCGTTTGCAGACTGTCACCCGGACGCGACCGGCGGCTGGATTGAGGACGCGCCGTGGCAAGAGCTCGACGTCGATTTCCGCAAGCGCTGCAGGAGATGATCCCGCCCGCAAAGCTCCCCGGCTTGGTCGAGGTCCTTCGCCAGGATCCGCGCCGCGCGGGCAGCAAGCACGAGCCCAACCGCGTGTACCATCTGGCTTACGCCGGGCTCGACATATCGTTTACGGTCGATGGAACCAGGCTGACGGTAACCGCCGTCAACGACACACGGGGCTAGCCGGCGACCCGCCCGCATCCGCCAAATTCAACGCCAAAACCCGTGCAAAACCGCCCACGCTGGTGGACAATAACGCCTACCAAAACAATCCGCTTTGCACGGGAGCTCAGCATGAAATACGACTTTAGCTCGCTTATCGACCGCCACGGCATGGACTCCATCGCTGTTGACTCTTGGGGTGAGATGCCCGGTATGGCTCCGAACGCACCCGACGAGGGCTTCGACCGCATTCCCATGTGGGTGGCCGACATGAACTTCGCCACGGTGCCCACGGTTCAGGAGTACATCATCAAGCGCGCTCAGCACCCCATGTTTGGCTACTTCAATCCGCGTCCCGAGTACTTCGACCGCATCATCGAATGGCAGAGCCGTCGCAACGGCGTTGAGGGCTTGGCGCCGGAGCATATCGGCTACGAAAACGGCGTACTGGGCGGTGTCGTGTCGACGCTGCGCGCGTATGTCCAGCCGGGCGATGCGGTACTGATCCATAGCCCCACCTACATTGGTTTCACCAAGTCCATCGAAGCCGCGGGTTATCGTATTGTCCACAGCGCGCTTAAGCTCGACGACCAGGGCGTGTGGCGCATGGACTTTGAGGACATGGAGCGCAAGCTCGTCCAAAACCACATCCATGCCGCAGTGTTCTGCTCGCCGCACAACCCTTGCGGTCGCGTATGGGAGCGCGACGAGATCGAGCGCGCCATGGACATCTATCGCCAGCACGATTGCGTGGTGATATCGGACGAGATTTGGTCCGATATCATCCTGCCGGGTCACAAGCATATCCCGACGCAGTCGGTGAGCGAAGATGCCCGCATGCGCACGGTTGCCCTCTATGCGCCCAGTAAGACGTTCAACCTGGCGGGCCTGGTCGGCAGCTACCACATCATCTATAACGAGACGCTGCGCGACCGCGTGAGCGCCGTGTCCAACAAGACCCACTACAACGAGATGAACGTCCTCTCCATGCATGCGCTTATCGGTGCCTACCAGCAGCAGGGCTACGAGTGGGTTGACGAGCTCAACCAGGTGCTTGCCGGCAATATCGAGTACTTCTGCACGTATGCAGAAAAACATTGGAAGGGCGTCGCGTTTTCGCGCCCGCAGGGCACGTATATGGTGTTCCTGGACTGCACCGAGTGGTGCCGCGATCATGGCCACGATATTCAGTGGTTGCTCGACGAGGGCGCGCGTGTGGGCGTGGGCTATCAGGACGGCCGTCCATTCCATGGACCTTGCCACATTCGCGTGAATCTGGCACTGCCGCTTTCGCGCGTAAGGGAGGCGTGCGAGCGCCTGGACCGCTACGTTTTTGGGGTATAGGGCGCGCTCGATTCGAGTGCTGTCCCATGCGCCCACGCCGTCAAAATGCGTGCGCATGGGGCGCAGAGGGTAGCGAGCGCGTTTTCGGCATTCGCTACTTTTCGTGAATCTGCTTGCCGCAAAGATGTTCAATCGAAATCTCGTAGAGTTGGACGCCCTTGATGTCTTTGGCGATTTCCTCCTCGACTTCTTCGGCGGAAGGGTAGTACTTAAGCGCGAGCTGGCGGACTTTGTCCTCGATAAACGCGGGCGCTTCATCTACCAGGCGACAACGACCAAAGACAACGGTACTCATAACGTAGGGAGCCCAGTCGCCGTCCTTGTACCACTCGTTGCCGTAAACGGTAAAGCAGACTTTATCATCATGCCTGAGTGAATCGACCTTGTGGCCAGCCTTGGCGCCATGGAAATAAATCTTGTCGTGCTCGGCGTCAAAGAAGTAGTTGACGGGAATGGCATAGGGGTAGCCATCATCGCCGTTGACGGCAAGGACGCCGCGCTTGCAGGTAGCGAGCAGTTCGCGCGCTTCCTCGTCAGTGATGGCGCGTTTTTTTCGACGTAAGGGCCTAAACATCGTTGGTTTCCTTTCTGGTCGTGCGTGGTGGTTGAGCACAAACTATAGCGAAACGGATCCGTTTTTCTTGATGCGGGCGAGTATGTTTTTGAGCTTGTTAAAGTCGAGCGGTTTGGACAGATGGGCGTTCATGCCGGCATCGTGTGCCGCCTTGGCGTCCTCGGCAAAGGCGTTGGCGGTGAGCGCGATGATGGGGATATCGGCTGCATCGACCTTCTCGCTCAGACGAATCGCGCGGGTTGCCTCATAGCCGTCCATGCCCGGCATCATGATGTCCATCAGAATCGCATCGAAGCTGCCGGCGGGACGGCTAACGTATAGGTCGACTGTCTCGTTGCCGTCGGCGGCGCGAGTCACGACGATGCCTTCGCTTTCGAGCAGAGCCTGGGCAATCTCGGCATTGAGCTCGTTATCTTCTGCCAAAAGAACGTTCATGTCTGCAAGCGAGCAACTGTATGCCTGCTCGTCCGTACGTTCTTTTGCCTGAGGGTTCTTGTCGATCTCGAGCGGAATCTGGACGTTAAACGTACTCCCCACGCCAACCTCACTCAAAATCTCAATCGTGCCGCCCATCATATCGATGAGCGATTTGACGATAGACATGCCAATGCCGGTTCCTTGGAACTTGCTGCGCGCATCGTCGCCTTCCTGGGCAAACGGCTCGTAAATGTGTGCCAAAAACTCGGATGTCATACCAATGCCGGTATCCGAGACGCTAAAGCAAAAGAGTGCATGCTCGTCGTTGAGCGGTTTGATGGTCGACATAAACGTGACGGTTCCGCCGCGCTTGTTGTACTTGATGCTGTTGTCGAGCAGGTTGACAAGGATCTGCCGAATATGGGTGGGGCTGCCGATCATATATTGGTCGACAGCGTAGGGCTCGCTGGTGTCGAGCATGGTTATGCCGCGGTCCGATGCGCGGAGCTTGCACAGTACGAGCGCATTGTCGCACAGCTCTTTAAGGTTGAATGATTCGTGCTCGAGCGTCACTTTGCGCTCCTCGATCCTGCCCATCTCGAGGATGTCGTTAATCAGTGACAGCAGGTGATTGGCGGCAACGCGCGCTTGGCGCGGCTTTCGCGGGCGACCTGCATGTCGCCTTCTCTCAATTCCTCAATTTCGATAAGGCCCAGGATGCCGTTGAGCGGCGTGCGGATGTCGTGGCTCATGCGCGTGAGGAAAGCGGTTTTGGCGGCGTTGGCGGCATCGGCTTTCTGCCGTTCCTCCTGTGCGCGGTAAAGCGACCAGACAAGGATGACGATGCCGGTGAGCAAAATGCAGATGACGACTGCCGCAATGACGATGCGGTTGCGGTAGAGAAGTCGGAACGCATCCGATTCTTGCGCCGAGTACGATGTGGGGAAATAGCTGTTTGCAGAGAGCGATTCACCTGCATTGACGATGCCCTTATTGATGATTCCCAGCAGCTCGGGCTTGCCGCGCGAAATTAAACACGATAGTTGCGCCGTGTTGGTGAGTTCCTGTGTTTCGAAATCCTCGATGTCGTAGATGTCGCGGAGAGTTTCCAGGCGCGTGCTGGGGACAATGATGCAACGTGCCTTCCCCTCATTGAGGGCTTTGAGCACCTCGCCGTCATTCGAATACTCGGTTACCGTTGCGTTCGGAAAGAGACTTTCGAGCTCAAAACGGTTAACGATTGTGCTCTTTGTACAAGCGATGTTCTTAAGGTCGCTGTTCAGGTTTTTGCCACTGTGAATGGCGGTCAGCGAAACCGTTCCCATCGAGTTTGACTGGATGACCCCTGTCTGCTCGGCGAGCCAGTAGTCGCGAAACAGAGGCAGGGCGACATCGATGGTTCCGTTGGAAAGGGCTTTGATCATTTGCTTGTTGTTCGAGAGTGCGATTGTTTTGACCGTAATGCCAAACTTGTCGTGCAACGTCGTTGCAAGCGAGGCGAGCGACCCTTCCATCTCGCCGTCGTCATTTTGCGTACAGTAGGGAAGTTGGTTTTTAAGATAGCCGAGCGTGATGGTATTGCCGTTTTCTTTGAGCCAGGTGGTCTCGGTGCCGGTGAGCGATGACGAGCCACTGTTTTGGGTCGAGTGACTCGATTTGACTTCCTCGTTATAGCGCGGGTTATCGCGGGCGATGGTCGTCATGGCGGCGTTGATGTCGTTCATCAGGTCAGGGCGGCTTTTGGGAACGGCAAAATAGTAGTCGCTCGAGCCTACGTAGAACATGGGTGACGCATCGGGCGACGAAATGGTGTCGTTCATGATGACGGCGTCGACCTCGCCGTCTGCAAGCGCCTCAAAGAGGGCACTGCCGGTGTCGATTTCTTTATAGGTGCAGGTAACGCCTTCGTCGGCGAGCCACTGCTGGCCGACGATAGTTTGCATAACGCCGGCGTTGCAGCCGATGGTAAGGCCTTGGAGCGCCTGGGGGTCGCCTTTGGCAAGGTCGTCGCGATCGGGCCTGGCGTAGATGTAGTAGCGCTCGGTGCCCTCGGGGTTCGAGGAAAAGAGCAGCTTCTGCTCGCGCTCTGCCGAATACGAGATGTTGGGCATGAGGTCGATTTCGCCCGCCTCGAGCATGTCCATAAGCTCGGAGAAGGTGCCGCTAACGTATTCGTATTGCCAGCCCTTTGTGTAATACGAGAGGGTCTGGAGGTACTCGTAGCCCCATCCCGAGAGGCGCTCGCCCGGCGTGCCTTCCTGGAAGCTTTGTTGTTGACGAGCCAGCCAACGCAGACCGTCTTGACCTGCTGGTCGGAGTCGTTGGCAAAGGCAGGGGCGGGCATGACGGCGCTCAGCACGGTGAATGCGGCAAGCGCGACGGCTAGGGCGCGATATATAACTGAACGAAGGACAGCGGAAGCTCTCACATGCAATCCTAACGAATCGAGACAATACCACATAAGGATACCAGCTCAGCCCGCCTAGTCGGCAGCTGCACCGCAAAACGGCCCCGCCCGGCACTTGGGACAGTCCCTTTCTGCCGGCATAAAAGGAACGTCCCCAAGTGCCGGGTGTGGGACAATAACGAGCGAATGTGATTGGGCGTCTGGAAAAGGGGTCGCGATGAATAAGTTGAGGACGCTTGCTGACGTGTTGCGCCAGGCTGGCTTTGCGCGCATCACGGGCCTGTTTCTCGTCTTCTATCTGCTGTGCTCGACGGCCGTCTGGCTGTCCGAGCCCACGACCCTTACGTTTGGCGATGGCCTGTGGTTTAGCTTTGAGACGGTCTCGACGATCGCTTTGGTGATATCCCGGCCGAGACGCCGGTTGCCCGCGCCATCACCGTCGTCCTGAGCGTCATCAGCATCTTCTACATCGCCATGCTCACGGGCGTGGCGGTGAACTACTGCAACACGCTCATCAAGATGCGCCAGAAGGACACCATGGCGCGCTTTATGGACGATCTGGAGCATTTGGAAGAGCTCGACCGCGATGAGCTCGCCGACCTGTCGCGCCGCGTGCGCGAATATCGCCGACGCCAGCGCTAGAACGTGCGCCGCGCGTCACAATGAGGGGGACCGAATATGAATATCACGGTATACCTGGGCGCCAGCGTCGGTAACGACCCGTCGTTTCTGCCTGCGGTGCGGCAGCTTGGCACCTGGATTGGCCGCAGTGGCCACGCGCTGGTGTACGGCGGGTCCAAGTCGGGCCTGATGGGCGCGCTCGCCGATAGCGTGCTCGATGCGGGCGGGCACGTGACCGGTGTGGAGCCGAGCTTTTTTATCGAGGCAGAGTTTCAGCACGATGGTATCGACGACCTTATCGTGACGAGCGATATGGCCGAGCGCAAGGCAAGATGATCGAGCTTGGTGATGCTTCATTGCCTTTCCCGGCGGGACGGGTACGCTCGAGGAGATTGCCGAG
>ENA-OQEN01000103-OQEN01000103.1-human-gut-metagenome-genome-assembly--contig:-NODE-103-length-33946-cov-3.710370_pt1 | contig 33946 bp, 32 predicted proteins | sample MGYA00242791_ERZ504627 | MGnify/ENA primary metagenome ERZ504627 (study PRJEB26092, sample SAMD00036316) | human gut metagenome | host: Homo sapiens | study: EMG produced TPA metagenomics assembly of... | reverse complement strand
TCCGGTTCTTCCGCTTCTGTCTCAGACGCTTCCTCTGCCGTTTTTTGTTCTGATGTTTCTGTCACAGATGCTTTCTCTGCTGTTTCTTGTTCTGTCACAGTTGTTTTCTCAGACGTCTTCTGTTCTGTCTCATCCGCAACTGTCTCAGGCACTTTCGTTTCGGTTTCCGTTTTTTCTTCGGTAGCAGGTTTCACTTCTGCCTCAGTCTTTTCAGCTTCCGCCGCTGCCGCAGCTTCTGCCTTTTCCTGCTGCTTTTGTTTTTTCAGCAGTTTCTTTTCTTTCCGTTGCTCCTCGCGTTCCTGCTTTTTGAGCATCTTCTGCACTTTCTTCTCCGAACCGGCAGGTGTATATGAATCCTCATACATGATCGTAATCTCTGCCTCTTTCGGATGCATCCGCAGATCATCGGTTGCAAGCAGCTCCTGTTCTTCTGCACGAAGTGCCTCCATATCTGGATCATCATCTACAGCTTCAGTGTCCGCATATATATCGAAATATGTATCTACCTTTACTTTTCCAGCTTCGATATCCAATATAATCTGGCTGTTATCGGAATTCTTGAACGATGCATGATATAACTCAGCCAGCGTCGCCGCCTCGTTCTGTTTTTCCTCTTTCTTGTAAAGCAGATATAACTCAAAGCTCCAGTCATAGTCCAGATTGTGTGCATACCCGGCAATCAATGGTTCCAGCGTCTTGTAATCGTCCGCATGTTCATGCTTATTCCAGACATATTCCATGTCCCGGCTGTCATATGCATTGGCATCAAACATATACATATCGTAATACGTCTTTGCCAGCTGGAAATATCCCATCCGCAAATACAGCTCCACAAACGTATACAAAACCCGCTTCGATTCCGGTCCCAGACGATGCGCCATGATCAGACATCGTCTGGCATCCTTATATCTATCATTTTTTATGTAAATCTCTCCACACAGTCTCAGGAACTGTGGGTTCAGGGATTTTGTCAAATCCTGATGTTCCACTAACTCAAGTGCCAGACTATATTCTCTGGAATTCGCCAACTCTTTAATTTTATTTACACTCGCCATGCTGAGTCCTGCGCCCATGCCCTGTCACCTCTGCCAGTTTCATTTTACTTAGTGTCCTTCAAAGACCTTTTCTACCTTCTCGATTACGGTGTCTTTCATGTTGCCTCTTGTCTTTTCATACTGCAATCCTGACTCCATAATCTCCAAAAGTTCCATTCTGTACTCGCTATCAATATCCTTGATGTATTCCATCAATACATCCTTCAGTTCAATGACATATTCCTTCGTCTGCATCTTTGCAAGCATCTCATCTGGATTGAACTTCGATGTACTCTTCATGTCTTCCTGCTTACGTCCACAGATCAGACATTCATCTGCACCAGCCTCGTTTACATAACCACAGTTACATGTCCAGATCATGCCATCGGTACGATACTTCTCGACTGCATCAATACCACGTTTCTCTTTAAGTGCAGATAATCTATGTAACGGCATGCTGACATCGATTGGCTGGTCGTTGCACGCGAATACACCACGGCTTGTCACATATTTGGAGATGCGTACCTTTGCATCCTTCAAAAGCAGAATATCCTTTGCAGGAAGCTTACACTCCATATCCTTGGATTCGATCAGAGAAACATTTCCTTTCTCAAATACAAAATCCAGATCCTTTAACAGCAATCGTTCTTCATACAGGTTTGTCAGCTCGACGTCTGCACGGATTGCACGAATATCATCTTTGTTATAATTAAAGAAATCTGTAGAAATTGTTACTCCATTCTTAGAACCACGTAACCATACACGTACCGGTCTTGGCACCAGACGATTATAGTAGTTGCTGACATACAGAGATTTTTCTGTAACTGGATTCTCCTCTGGCTTCTTCTTCAGGCGAACAGCTGTACCAGAAGCGATCGTTCCTACGGAATAGCTTGCAAACTGTGTATAATTCAGTTCCACGCCAATTACCGCATCCGCTTTCTTTCTTGCTGCGATTGTCTGCAGACGCTTCAGTGCTGTCTCATTTACCTGCTCCAGCTTGCCTGTCAGCTTCTCACTCTCGGAATCTGACATCTCACTCACACCGGCTGCAAACCCCTTGAAAAAGTTCGAGCTAAGTACCGACTGTACATTTACAAATCCCAAATACTCTACGATTTCGTAACCCTCAAAGCCCTGTCCGGACGTCAACATTACTTCTGTCATTTTTATTACCCTCCCAAAATAAAAATAATCGCTCAAATTTACCTTAAATGATACCATACTTCCATCATATTTGAAAGACTTTTTGTATGATTTATAACATTTTCATCAATTATTTTGTGCATTTTATGCAAAAATCACCAAATTTCTAAAATGCTAATGGATTTTTATTCTCATATTTGTGGAAATAAAACTCCAAATCAAAATAGGTATGCTCGTCGCTGTCCGCGATTATTTCCCAGTTCTCCAGTTCATCCAGATTCGGGAAATGTGTATCCGCTGCATAATCATAGTTGATCTTCGTCACATGCGCATACTTGCAATACGGAAGCAGCATCTCGTAGATCTGTCCGCCACCGATTACAAAAATTTCCTTATCCTCATATTTTTTCAGTTCCTCGAACAGTTCTTCCTTCGAGTGAACAACCGTACCCCCTCGCACGGTATAATTCGGATCAGTCGATAAAATGATATTATCTCTTCCCGCAAGCGGCAGGCCATTCGGGAATCCTGCCAGTGTCTTTCTTCCAAGTACAACGACATTTCCCATTGTCGTCTGTCGGAAGAATTTGTGATCCTCTGGTATTGATACGAGCAGATCGCCCTTGTTTCCAATCGCCCAGTTGTTATCTACTGCTACTATTAAGTCCATATTACCCTCCAAATATTTCGCTCTAAACCGCTATTGGTATGTTCTTGATCTGTGGTCCGGTCTGATAATCTTCGATTGTAAAATCATCAACCGTAAAATCATAAAAATCTTTGACATCTGGATTGAGTGTTACTTTCGGCGCCGGATACGTCGGCCGGCTGATCAGCTCTTCCACGATTGGAATGTGTCTGTCATAGATGTGTGCATCTGCGATCACATGTACCAGCTCTCCCGGTTCAAATCCAGTTACCTGTGCCATCATATACACAAGTGCCGCATACTGTACGACATTCCAGTTATTCGCTGCAAGCACATCCTGCGAACGCTGATTCAAAATGGCATTTAATTTGTTGCCTGTGACATTGAACGTCACGCTGTACGCACACGGATACAGGTTCATCTCGGACAGATCCTGATGCACATAAATGTTCGTCATGATACGGCGGCTGTATGGATTGTTCTTCAGATCATAGATCACACGATCGACCTGATCCATCATACCCTCTTTATATTTGTGCTTCACACCGAGCTGGTAACCATACGCCTTGCCGATCGAACCATCTTCGTCTGCCCACGCGTCCCAGATATGGCTGTGCAGGTCATGGACGTTATTTGATTTTTTCTGCCAGATCCAGAGCAATTCATCAATTGCGGATTTGATATAAGTTTTTCGAAGCGTGATCGCCGGAAATTCCTCCGCCAGATTATATCGGTTTACAACACCAAACCGTTTGATCGTATATGCCGAAGTCCCATCCTCCCATTTCGGACGCACCTTTTCGCCCTTCGTATCGTAACCGTTCTCAATAATATCCTTACACATCGCAATGAACAAATCATCTGCTTTACTCATGTTTTGTCTCCTTCTCCTATTTTGTGCAGTATTCACAGTCTCACTTGTGAATATGTGCCAATCTTATTTTTTCTGCTTGTATTTTTTTCTTTTTCTGTTAACATAATGCCCATGGAGGTACATTCTATGATTCCAAAAGAATTCGGGCCTCGTCTAAAAATTTCGCGTCGTCAAAAACATCTCAATCAAACCGACATTTCCAAACGACTCAATATTACAAGACAAGCTACAGTAACTATGAAACGGGAAGATGTGCGCCGCCAGTCGATGTTCTGGCTGAACTTACACTGCTTCTCGAATATGATTTCTTTTCTATTTTTCTGGAAGCGGCTGCTTCCAAATTATTTCATTCCAATTTTCAATTTTATCCAGAAAGCGAGGATCTATCATGTCAGACACAACCACCTTTGGAGCTATGCTCATTCGTCTCCGACTCCACTCCGGTTACACCCAGAAAGAAATAGCCGCATCGACCGGCATCTCACGTTCATCGTATTGTCATCTGGAAGCGGACTACCGAAAGCCAACGATGGAATTTTTTATTAAGCTTTGCATCTTCTATAAGCAAAATCCCGTGAAGCTCCTGCTTCCACTTTTCCCGGAAGAATCCATGGATTCCCAGAAGCATTATCTGCAATATTTAAATTCGTTATGTGAAATCCGATACAAATCAGACACGAAGCGCAATCGAAAGCGCAACGTCAAATGCTGGTCTAAGAAATAGCATCAAAGTTGTTCCCGATCAGAAATCCGGCTTCCGCCTGTTTCCGGTTCTTCTCGTATGGATTACTCTCTGAATACTGGATCTGTGTCGTCGTCTCTCCACCTGCAACATACGTTCTGCCGCATTCCGGACAGACCCCCATCTTCAATGTTACATTCGCCGATATCAGCTTCGCGCCCGGCTTGCTGCTTTTCTGAATCGCATTTGCCACGTGCTCCCGTTCATGCGCACTTACCTTCGCGTATGATTCTCCTGCCGCAATCTTGCCCGGTGTCTTAAACGATACGTCCGGTTCATTCGAACCATCGACATACTCGCGGTTCTTACACGTCTGACATTCGACCGGCTTCACCTTCGTAGAAGTATCGACTGTATTGTCCGCATTGACCGGTGTGACGCGGCTGACACCGCTATATGGAATTATATAGTTGTTACTCATCGAACCAATATTCATTCCATCACCTCAAAAATAAAGGTAACCAGACAGATAATCTGCATGGTTACCTTTATTTTACTATATTTCGCTTATATCTACAAGAGAAAGATTGTGGCGGTCAGATGACTCTAAGCTTGTAAGAAGCGCATGTGCGGTATCTAAGCTCGTGAGGACTGTCACGCCTGTCTCGATTGCATTTCGACGGATCACGAAGCCGTCCTTGCTGTGTTCTACTCCCTGGGATGGTGTATCGATAACAAGATCGATCTCGTGCGACAGGATCAGATCCAGCAGGTTCGGAGAAGGCTCCTCCACCTTGTTGATCGGTTTTGCCGGAACACCATTCTCATTCAGGACACGGCAGGTACTTCTTGTCGAGTAGATCTCATAGCCAAGTGCTGTAAACCGCTGTCCGATTTCTACTGCATCCAGCTTATCCGAATCCTTTACTGTAAGTATCATCTTCTTGTACTTCGGCAGATTCACGCCGTTTCCAAGGAACGCCTTGAACAACGCTTCGTTGTAATTCTTGGAGATACCAAGGCACTCACCGGTTGATTTCATCTCCGGTCCAAGCTGATCTCAGCTCCACGGATCTTCTCGAAGGAGAATACCGGCATCTTGATTGCGAAGTATTCAGATTCCGGCTGTAATCCCGGTGTATAGCCATATCCTTGATCTTCTCGCCTGTGATAACTCTCGTTGCAAGATCAACGATCGGAATACCGGTTACCTTACTGATATATGGAACGGTACGGCTTGACCGCGGGTTAACCTCGATGACATATACCTCATCCTGATATACAATAAACTGAATATTGATCAGTCCGATAACATGCAGGCTGTTCGCAAGCTTCTTCGTGTAGTCTTCCAGCACACGCTTGATCTTCGGTGTGATCGTCTGTGCCGGGTACACAGAGATACTATCTCCGGAATGGATACCTGCACGCTCGATATGCTCCATGATACCAGGAATCAGGATATCGTCGCCGTCACATACGGCATCGACCTCGATTTCCTTACCCATCAGATATTTGTCAACCAGAACCGGATGTTCCTGCTCATGCCGATTGATAATCTCCATGAACTCAATAATATCTTTATCCGAGATTGCAATCTGCATACCCTGTCCACCTAATACATAGGAAGGACGGACAAGAACCGGATAGCCAAGCTCGTTGGCAGCTTCTAATGCTTCCTTAACTGTAAATACAGTCTTACCGGCTGCTCTTGGGATACAGCACTTCTCCAGAATCTCATCGAACAACTCACGGTCTTCGGCTGCATCGACATTCTCAGCACTTGTACCAAGGATTGGCACGCCCATCTCCAAAAGTGCCTCAGTCAGCTTGATAGCTGTCTGTCCACCGAACTGTACAACCGCGCCATCCGGTTTCTCGATATTTACGATAGACTCTACATCTTCTGCCGTCAGCGGCTCGAAATACAGACGATCTGCGATATCGAAGTCTGTACTGACTGTCTCCGGATTATTATTTACGATGATTGTCTCATAACCCTTATTCTTCAAGGTCCATGTACTGTGTACCGAGCAGTAGTCAAACTCGATACCCTGTCCGATACGGATCGGACCGGAACCAAGCACCATGATCTTCTTCTTATTCTCATCCACCTCGACTTCGGATTCGCCATCGTAGCAGGAATAATAATATGGTGTCTCTGCTTCAAACTCAGCCGCACAGGTATCTACGATCTTGTAGGATGCATGGATACCATAGCCATAGCGAAGCTCCTTGATTTCCTTTTCCTTCTTGCCTGTAATCTGTGCGATTACCTTGTCCGGAAACTCCATGCGCTTTGCTTCCTGCATCATTTCCTTAGTGATCTCAGGTGTCTCACGCAGTAATTTTTCTTCCTGTACAATATTGTTGATCTTGTCAATAAACCAGATATCTACCTTCGTAATATCATGGATTTCCTCTGCGGAGATTCCACGGCGCAGTGCTTCTGCGATGACGAAGATTCGGCGATCATCAACGCGGTGCAGCATCTCATGGATTTCTTCCGTCGGAAGATCATTGTAATTCTCGTAGATCAGGCTGTCCACATGCTGTTCCAGGGAACGAAGTGCCTTCATAAGTGCACCCTCGAAGTTCGTACAGATACTCATAACCTCACCGGTTGCCTTCATCTGCGTCGTCAGCTTGCGGCTTGCCTTGATGAACTTATCGAAAGGAAGTCTCGGCATCTTAACTACAACATAATCAAGTGCCGGCTCAAAGCTTGCATATGTCTTACCTGTGATAGCATTTTTAATCTCATCCAGATTATATCCAAGTGCAATCTTCGCAGCCACCTTCGCAATCGGATATCCGGTTGCCTTCGAAGCAAGTGCCGAAGAACGGCTTACCCGCGGGTTTACCTCGATTACACAATATTCAAATGTCGTCGGATGCAATGCAAACTGTACGTTACATCCCCCCTGGATACCAAGCTCTGTAATGATATTTAAAGCAGCACTACGAAGCATCTGGTATTCCTTATCTGCCAGTGTCTGTGATGGTGCAACAACGATAGAATCTCCGGTATGGACACCAACCGGATCCAGATTCTCCATATTACATACGGTAATACAGGTACCGTTCGCATCACGCATAACCTCGTACTCAATCTCTTTCCAGCCCGCGATACAACGCTCAACCAATACCTGACCGACACGTGACAGACGCAGTCCGTTCATCAGTATCTCTACGAATTCTTCTTCGTTGTGCGCGATACCGCCGCCGCTTCCGCCAAGCGTATACGCCGGACGCAGCACGATCGGGTACCCGATCTTCTCAACGAACGCCAGACCATCCTTGATGTTCGTTACGACTTCGGATGGTGCACATGGCTCATGGATCTTCTCCATAGTCTTCTTGAATTCCAGACGATCCTCTGCTTTCTTGATCGTTTTAGAAGATGTACCAAGCAGCCTTACATTATGTTCCTTCAGGAAACCAGACTCTTCCAGTTCCATCGCGATATTTAACGCTGCCTGACCACCCAGTGTCGGAAGCACGCTATCCGGCTTTTCCTTCTTGATAACTGCCTTCACAACCTCCGGTGTCAAAGGCTCAATATATACCTTATCTGCAATATCCTTATCTGTCATGATGGTGGCAGGATTCGAGTTGATCAATACTACACAGATGCCCTCTTCCCTCAGGGAACGGCATGCCTGTGTACCGGCATAATCAAACTCTGCCGCCTGTCCGATGACAATCGGACCGGATCCAATAACTACAACCTTTTTTACGTGTGGATTCTTTGGCATTATTTAGACACCTCCATCATATTCATAAACTCATCAAACAAAAATCCGGTATCAAGCGGGCCTGCACAGGCTTCCGGATGGAACTGTACCGTCTGTACATTCTTTCCAAGGTAATGAACACCCTCAATTGTCTTATCATTTACATTGATAAAGCTTGGCTCTGCAATATCACGATCCAACGTCTCTTCCTTTACCACATAGCCATGATTCTGTGTTGAAATATATACCTTCCCGGTCTTTAAATCCTTTACCGGATGATTTGCTCCACGATGTCCATATTTCATCTTCTGTGTATCTGCACCGTTTGCAAGCGCCAGAAGCTGATGTCCAAGACAGATTGCGAAAATTGGAATCTTCGTAGCAAAAAGCTTCTTGATTTCCTCGATTGTCTTCACATTGTCCTTCGGATCGCCAGGACCATTCGTCAGCATAATGCCGTCCGGTGCATCCGCGATGATCTCCTCTGCAGGAGTCTCCGCCGGATATACAGTCACTGAACAACCACGCTCCAACAGACAACGCACAATGTTCTTCTTCACACCAAGGTCGATGACCGCAACCTTATAACCATCGCCTGGGAAGCTCATCTTCTCCTTGCATGTGACATCCAGCACAACATGTCCCATGCTCCATGCCTTGATCCTTTTGATACAATCGTCCTTATCAAAATTCTCATCCGTTGTGATCATGCCCTTCATCGTACCTTTGTCCCGCAGAATCTTCGTTAATGCACGTGTATCAATTGCCTCAATTCCGGTAATATCATTTTCTATAAGAAATGACTCGACACTTTCCTCGCTTCGGAAGTTGCTTGGCCGCTTCGCCAGTTCTCTGACAATAAAGCCAGACTGCCATGGGCGCTCCGCCTCCATATCTTCCTTACAAATACCATAGTTACCAATCAACGGATACGTCATACACACAGACTGTCCTGCATAAGAAGGATCCGTCAGTACTTCCAGATAACCAGTCATCGATGTGTTAAATACGATCTCACTGATAATTTCCTTGGTCGAACCGACGCTTTTCCCCTCGAATACATGGCCATCTTCCAGTATCAGAAATGCTTTCATAGTCTTTGTCCTTTCTTCTTAGATTTACTTGCAAAACAAGAAATTTGCTCAAAAAAAAAGAGTGAAACGGAAAAATTGCATAGTTATCCGAAGCTCTTTTTTTCTCAAATTGCAAAAATTATACATCAATTTTCGCCATAGCACAACCCCTTTTGTCAGATTCTTTTATTCTTCTTTTGTTCTTCCCTTTCCAAGCGGCTGTAAATACATCCACAATAGTCCTGCCGGTACAGGTGATACTCCCGTGACAGCTCGATGGAATGAGCATATCCATTTTTTTTTCTTGAAATCACTGTACAGATATGCAACGCCATATTTTTCTGCCATCCGCTCACCGATCTCGTTTAGCCATGCCGCGTTTTTGTGCGGACTAATCGAAAGTGTCGTCGTAAAAATATCGAAACCGTGCTCCTTCGCATACCGGGCGGTCTCCTCTAACCGCAGTTCATAACACTTATAGCAGCGGCGTCCACGCTCCGGTTCTTTCTCCAAGCCTTTCGCGATCGCATAAAACTTCTCTGGCTCATACGCACCGTCACACACAACTACATTTCTCGCAAACTCAGCCTCCTGTGTAAACCGTTTCAATTCTTCGATCCGCTTCTCGTATTCTTCCTTTTCCGTGATGTTTGGATTGTAAAAAAAAGCCGTGATATCAAATTCTTCATATAATACACTCAGCACATGGGAACTGCACGGTGCACAGCATACATGCAATAACATTTTTTTGTTTTTTTACATTTTCGTTTATTTCCTTGTCCATTTTTATCCCTTCCTTGTCACTTCGACGAAAAAAGTCGTCCAATCGACCTACAAAAATGACGATTTTTGTGCAACATTCACAGTTGACTTTAGCAATAATATACAATATACTAAAGTCAATGAAAGAACTATAATATGATTAGTTATGATTATATATTTTTACAGCTTGAAGGGCAAGAGTAAAAACGATAGAATCGCTATATGGGAGGTAAGAAACTATGACAGTGGATCAGGCAGTTAAAAAATTCAAATTAGAGCCACTTAACGTATATACGGCGAAGGCAAAAGCAAAAGAACTGAACGTAGAGGAAGTTCTGTATATGAATGTTCAGAAGAACAAATATGCCTACATCGTAAAAGATGGTGCGCGTGGCTATGTGCTCTATCAGGATGAAAAAAGTATTTATTCCAAGATGTACAAAGGTCTTAAGATGACCCCACTTGAGCCATAATTGTACATATTTCGTATACGTATATATAATATACACAAAAAGAAATCCGGAGCTTCGATGCAAATCGAGGTTCCGGATTTTTGGTTATTCACTATATTTATTCTTATAGAACAGCTTCACATGCTCTATGCATTTATCATTCAGTTCCACAATTACCGCTTCCGTGCGGTTTTTGCTGTTGTTGATGAATGCGTACCACTTCTCTTTCCTGTCCGGAAAGCAGGAAGTGTAATCCCGGATGATCATATCCGGATGTGCCTGACGTTCATTGTCAAACAGGATTGAAGTATATGGCAGCACCTTCTGAATCTTACCTGCCTCAAACTCATAAACCTTTTTCCGTGATGAGCGTTTTACGATCTTCGAGATCTCGCAATCCCCGTTCACAAATATATACTCATACTCCAATTCCTGCCGCGTCGCTGTAATAATCGTAAGAGCAATACCTATAATCAGAATCGACGGACCTACCCAGCCTGCTATAAACGTCCAGATCGCAAGTCCTACAACCATCAAAGCAGCGGATGCCACAACAGGCATCCGGTCCTTTGCTTTTAATTTCTTTTGTACTGCGTATTCCGCATAACCTTCCAAGTTATTTACCATACTTACATTTCCTTTAATGACTCATCAATTGCCTTTGCCGCCTTCTTACCGGCACCCATTGCAAGGATAACGGTTGCTGCACCTGTAACAACATCACCACCGGCATACACATGCTCGCGCGTACTCTCACCAGTTTCTTCGTTGACGATGATACCGCCCCACTTCTGTGTTTCCAGTCCTTCGGTTGTCTGGCGGATCAATGGGTTTGGTGACTGACCGATTGCGATGACAACTGTCTCAACCGGAATTACAGTATTCGATCCCTCGATCGGCTGCGGACGTCTACGTCCGGAAGCATCCGGCTCACCAAGTTCCTGTGCAACTACCTCGATGCCAGTTACCCATCCATCTTCTCCGTGGATCTCAACCGGGTTGTTCAGGAGCTTAAAGATTACGCCCTCTTCCTTTGCATGCTCGACTTCTTCCTTACGGCAGGTACTTCCTCTGCACCACGGCGATATACAATATACACTTCCTCTGCGCCAAGTCTCTTAGCCGTTCTTGCTGCATCCATCGCTACGTTACCGGCACCGACAACCGCAACACGCTTGCCGACCTTGACAGGTGTTGGAACTTCGCCCTTCTTATAACCTTTCATCAGGTTAACACGTGTTAAGAACTCATTTGCGGAATATACTCCAAGGAGATTCTCGCCTGGAATCCGAAGGAAGTTCGGAAGTCCAGCACCTGTTCCAAGGAATACTGCGTCAAATCCACGTGCAAACAGATCGTCAACTGTGAGTGAACGTCCGATTACAACGTTTGTCTCCAGATCGACACCAAGATCTGTAATATTTTCCAGTTCCTTTGCAACCAAAGACTTTGGAAGACGGAACTCAGGGATACCATAACTTAACACACCGCCAGCCTTATGTAATGCCTCGAAGATTGTTACATCGTAACCCTTCTTTGCAAGCTCGCCAGCGCATGTAATACCTGCAGGACCGGAACCGACAACTGCGACACGCTTGCCGTTCTTCTCGATGTTCAGCTCTGCCTTCTCTCCATGTGCCATGTGGTAATCTGCTACGAAACGCTCCAGACGTCCGATAGATACAGACTCACCCTTGATACCACGGATACATTTACCCTCGCACTGATTCTCCTGTGGGCAGACACGTCCACAGATCGCTGGAAGTGCATTCTCACTTGTAATGATCTCGTATGCCTTCTCAAAATTACCAGCAGCTACCTGCTCGATAAATCCTGGATTGGTACGTTAACCGGGCATCCAGTCATACAAGGTCTGTTCTTACAGTTAATACATCTGGTTGCTTCCTCCATTGCCATCTCAGCTGTATAACCGGTTGCAACCTCTTCAAAATTCTTATTTCGTACATTTGGATCCTGCTGTGGCATAGGAACCTTTGTTGGACTCATATTTGGCATCTTTCGTTCCCTCCTAATTCTGCATCTGATCTGCCTGAAGCTTCATCATACACTCGTGTTCTTCTTCCTTGAAGAATGTCTGGCGCTTCATACACTGATCAAAATCAACCTCAAATCCGTCGAAATCCGGTCCATCTACGCATGCAAACTTCGTCTCGCCACCAACTGTGACACGACATCCGCCACACATACCTGTACCATCAATCATGATTGGATTCAAAGAAACGGCTGTCGGAAGGTTGTATTCCGGCTTCTTTGTAAGTGCTACTACAAACTTCATCATGATGAGTGGTCCGATTGCGATTGCATGGTCATACTGTACACCAGCATCCAGAAGCTCCTGCAGTTTCTTAGTAACAACGCCCTGCTCGCCAAGAGAACCATCATCTGTCATGATATATACATTGTCACAGAACTTCTCGAACTTCTCCTTGAGAAGTACAAGCTCTGCGGTACGTCCGCCGATGATCACATCCACTTTTGTACCCTGCTCAGCAAGCTTCTTTGCCTGTGGGTAAAGTGGAGCTGCTCCAACACCACCTGCAACACCGATCACACGTTTCCACTCTTTGTTGAGCGGTGCCGGCTGTCCAAGTGGACCTACAAAATCCTGAAGGTAATCGCCCTCATTCAGCTTTGCCATCAGAGTTGTTGAATATCCAACTACCTGGAAAATAATCTCAACTGTATTGCGCTCGCGGTCAAAATCCGCAATTGTAAGAGGAATACGCTCGCCATCTTCATCCACTCTGACGATGACAAACTGTCCTGCCTCACAGCGTGCAGCTACATAAGGAGCTTCAATCTCCATCATGACAACAACCGAATTTAAGACTTCTTTTTTTACAATCTTATACATGGTCTACCCCTATCTCTTAAAAATTTACTTTATATTTACGCATCGTTTCTCGTGCGTCATTATCTGATAAATTATATCACATATACTTTCATAATCAAAGTTTTTCTTAAAAATTCTATCTGTTTTTATACAATTTCATCGAAAAAACTTGCTTCATGCAGTATCGACATCAATGAATCATCCCCCTGCAGTGAAAGCGCCATAAACCCATATCCGTCGTTCATCCGTACAGACACGCCAAGCATATTTGCAATATCATCGCAGAAATGCCGCTCCGACATCGTCACGACCAGTCTTCTGCAAAATGCATGTTCTGCCAGCCTTACCGCTGCATCCAGCACATATCGCACATGATCATCAAAGCTTTCAAAACGCTCCACATACATCGTATCATCATAGATATCATAAGAAAACATACCTGCCAGACGTTCTTCCACCTGCCCGTCATCCATGTGCATACCATCCTCATACACAGCTACCACATCTCCATTCTGGCAGCGATGTTCCATGCACATCCGCTCCAGATATTGCGGCGTACGATGCGCGTAAATCTGATATTTCTTTGCCAGTGCATCATTTACTTCTCCAGACAGATGCTCCAGTATATCTGCGCGTTCCTCATGCAGATCTTTCAGATTCTTCGTATAATATCCTTCCTCACCAGAAAGATCATCCGGTACGACATCCTCGTCCTCCAGCTCTGCAATATCAATATCCAGTTCCAACGTATGAAATACCTTCTCAAAGCCAAGGCTCTCATAGTATTCTTCCCGTTCCGGCATCAAAAACGTAAACGCTCTGCCGTCCTTTTTCATATCTGCAAGCACGCGCTGCATCATTTTGTGCATGATGCCCTGCTCCCGATATTCCGGTTTCACAGCCACTCCGACTATGTAATAGCACAGTTCCTTTTTCCCTTCTACCTGCATCTCATAAGGATTCAGATGGATCATGCCTGCCAGCACATCCCCCTTATAAGCAAGTAAAATCTTATTTTGCTTACAAATCTCTGTAAAATAATAATCCGCAAATTCCTCCGGATCATCAAATATTTCATCCCACATCTGTCGAACCTCAGCAAGCACCTCCGGTTCACCTTCAAAATATTTGAGCCTGCAACTGTCTCCGTCACTCATGAAACTAAAATATCCTCCTATATCTATCTATTATTTTTATCTTTTTGCACAACCCATGCATCCCATGCATGGATTGGCAGCATTTTCTACAGTATCATCTACCACACGCGAGCTTCGATAATCAAAATTATCGATTGTCTCAAGCAGGCAGATCGCCTGGGAACTGATTCCCTGTCCCTGCCCGGTAAATCCAAGGCCTTCCTCTGTTGTCGCCTTGACATTAACCTGATTTTTATCAATCTGCAGCCGTGCCGCAATGTTCTCCCGCATTGCATCAATATACGGCGCAAGCTTTGGTCGCTGCGCAATCACGGTTGCATCTACATTTCCAATCACATAATTATTGGCATCCAGAAGCTTCCGCACTTCCTCCAGAAGCCGCATACTGTCCGCGCCTTCGTAAGCCGGATCGGTATCTGGGAAATGTTTTCCGATATCTCCCAAAGCTGCAGCTCCAAGCAGCGCATCCATAATCGCATGCACCAGCACATCCGCATCCGAATGTCCAAGCAGACCTTTCTCATACGGGATCTCCACGCCTCCCAAAATCAGGCGGCGTCCCTCGACTAATTTATGCACATCATATCCCATGCCAACTCTCATGGTTCCTACGCTCCCTTATATCAGGCAAAATTAAAGTATCGTACTATAATCTATCATATTTGCCCCATATATGCAAACGTTTCCTTTTCTCATGGTTAGAATTGCCACAATTTGTTTTTCTATATTTACGAATCTGTCATTTCATTGTAAAATGTTACTATCACAGGCATAGAGTAAATGTACTGTACAAATTTATACATAATGAGGAGGGTTTATTATGGGAAGATCCGGCGGTGGCGGCAGCTTTAGCAGCGGCGGTCACGGTGGCGGCAGTCATCATGGTGCAAGTTTCAGCGGCGGTGGCGGTAGCTTTCGCAGCAGTGGTTCACGCGGAGGCGGTTTTGGCGGTGGTCCAAGGCCTCACGGTCCCGGTCCGGGACCTAGACCATACGACGATTACGGTCCGGGGCCACATTACTATCATGGAGGTCCGGGCATGCCACCACCTCCACCACCGAGAAGAAGATATTATGGAGGCAGAACAACTTACGTATATTCAAACGGCAGTAGCAGCGGTGCATTTGTTACTATAATCATGCTCATGCTCGTCCTGATCGTATTCTCTTTCTATATGCAGTTTAAAGGTGGATATACAGGCGACACACTCAGCGATAACCGTATTTCCGAATACGCAGAAGATCAGTATAATACAATATTCAGCGGTCGCGAGGACGGACTGCTCCTGGTCGTAGATGAAAACGACAATGGTCAGTTCAAATATGGTGTCAAAGCCAATGCACTTATGGATACATACATTAACAGTATGATCTCCGCATATCAGAATAACTACAATGATGATCTCGGTATCCAGTTAAAGGGCATGCTGGAAGACACATTGGAAATCATGAAGCGGGATGCATCTCAAAAATCAAATCCGACAAGGCATTTGACTCTCACTGCTATCGGGATGATTTAAACTGGATTGATACAAAGAACAACGTCGTAACCGGCGCACAGGAATTCTACGATGCAACCGGTATCCAGTTCTATGTAATGTTCGTAAAGACTCGTACCATCGCCAAGGCAACGAATCATTCTGCCGGCGTATTCAAGGTACTGATCATCGCAGCAGCGGTTGTCATCGTCGTATGTATCCTCTTCTCATGGTGGAAGAAGCGTACTGCACAGAAGAACAAGGAGCAGGAGGACTTAGAGCGTACATTAAAGACACCGCTTGAAACCTTTGGTTCCACACCGATGGATGATTTAAAGGCTAAATACGATAATCAGGATAATAACCAGTCATAACGGCGAATCCGGATTTGCAATTTGATTTAAAAGAAAAAAGGGAATGTTTCCATGTAATTCATGAAAACATTCCCTTTTCTTTTACCATGCAGTTGCAATATCTAACTGATTTGGATTTGACGCTGCAAATCCGCCTGTATCTACTACTATCGCTGTACCAAGGCTGCTCTCTACAAGCGATCCTCTTGGATGTGTGTTCAGATCTGCGGCAACCATAACATAATCACCGTACATTTTTACACCATCCTCGCGAACCCAATACTGCCCTGGAATTCCCATTCCCTGCATCGTTGCTACGACACCATTCATATTCAAGTTGTAATACGTTTCTTTTCCGCTTGGTCCGTAGTTTACACCCTTGGATGCAGTCAGCTTTCCGTCTCCGGTCTGATTTGTATATGTAGTTACATATGTCTGTGCATTTTGTGCGGTTTTTAAAACTGCCTTCTCTGCATAATATGTCTCTACCGTCTTCAGGAATTCATCATAATTGTCGCGAACTGCCAATACCTTGTCTCGCTCGTCGCTCGCCATCAGTGACGGCTTGATCTCAACTGGTAATGACTTTACATGTGCGATGAACTCCGAATATACCGGATTCGTCCGTGCTTCGACCATCGTCTGAAGCATGCTTCTGTCTGCAACCGATGTTTCTTCTATCATATTTGTCACATTCATATTTGTCTGAAACTTCGGTGTGAGTTTTGCTACATCAGTCGTTACAGCCTTTGTCATATCATTCCCAATACTCTCTGTAACTTTCGCTGCCTGAACAGCTTCCCCGATGCGCTCCTGCGTTGTAACTGCTGCAAGCACCATAGACTCTGTTGTCATTGCCGGTGCCGGAGCTTCTGCAAGTACCTCTGTTACCTTCTCATTTGTTGTGCTATTGGCTTTGTAATCTTCCAATAATGTTGGTGCGTATAAACATACTGCTAAGATCATCACAAATCCTATCATTAGCTTTTCGATGTTTAACCTCATCTAATCACTCCTTTTCCAAAACCGTTTGTTCGCAACAAACTTCCCCTATTTAACATCATGTTTGTTAACTTGTCAATACATTTTTGAAATTTTTTAGAAATATTTGAAACATTTTTGTAACATTTTTCGATATTTTGTCACAATTAATCACATTTCCTGCATTATTTACATATTTTAGAACAGCATCCGAACGAATTCGACAACCGCGCATCGACAAAAAGGCACAAAAAAATCTCATGCCATTTCTGACATGAGATTCTATTTGCACATTCTATTCTATATAGAATTTCAGGCATAAAAAAATAGCGGAAGGGGGATTTGAACCCTCGACACCACGGGTATGAACCGTGTGCTCTAGCCAACTGAGCTATTCCGCCATAAAAATGGGACCTATAGGGCTCGAACCTATGACCCTCTGCTTGTAAGGCAGATGCTCTCCCAGCTGAGCTAAGATCCCATTCGTTTTTGTGTTGTTTGCTCAACACTCTTGCTATTTTACATACCTTGCTTCCATTTGTCAAGCATTTTCTTGAATTTTTTAACATGTTTTTTTCAGATGCTCTGAAGCCCGCATATTTACGTGGTTTTTAGATGCATCCAATCGAGCGCAAAATAAAAATCCACAAGGTAAGTGTCACAGACGACAGCAATGTCGTAAGCACAATAACATTGGAAGTCAGGATATCATCGTTGTCCATATTCTTCGCCATGACATAACAGCTCACCGTCGTCGGGGATGCCAGCATGATCAAAATTGCTACCATCTCACTCGGTGCAAATCCGAACTTATATGCAAATGGTAAAAACACGAGTGGCAATCCGATCAGTTTGATAAAAGTTGCACCAAGGGCAGGCTTGAGTCTGGCAATCGCCTGTTTCGTGTCAAACCCGGCACCCACCGCCAGCAATGCAATCGGTGTTGCAGTCTGCGCAACATAATTGAGTGTCCGTGCCGGAATCGTCGGGATTGGCAACCGTACCAGTGATGCGATCAGTCCCAGAACAATTCCTATAATAATTGGATTTTTCGCAATGTTGATACAAGCGTTCTTGATTTTACCATAATCTTTATTTGCCTCTGTATTTGCATTAAATACCAATATAATGACTGATAATATATTGAAGAACGGAACTGCCGCCACGATCATAAGCGGTGTCATGCCGATCTCCCCACAGATATTCTCCACAAATGCAACACCCAGGATTGCCGCACTTCCACGCGCACCTGCCTGTGCAAACGCACCCACCATTGTCTTGTCCTTCAGGGTAAGCTTTGCAATGCCCCACACAAGAAAGAACATAATGATCGTCACAATCATACAGAACAGGAAGAACTTTACATTCATATCCTTCCTCACATCGGAACCTGCAATATCCCGGAACAGCATAACCGGAAGTGCGACAATAAACACATATTTATTCGCCACACGCACAAATTCGTCCGTCAGAAAACCGATCCTTCTTAATATATATCCTAACAGAATAATCAGGAAAATCGGAATCGTCACATTCACGCTAAATATAAAATTATCCATTGTTTTTTCCTCTTTAAAAATCTTTTTTGCATTGCCTAGTGTACCACACTCGTCGACAAATTCCAAGAAATGGCGCTATTTTCCTATATTTTTCGGCATTTTAAATTTTTTAAAAAGTTGTTGACAACCACCCCTGCTTTATGTATAATAACACTTGCGTTGAGACGAGGCAGACAAATAAATGCCTTATCGGGGTGTGGCTCAGTTTGGCTAGAGCGCTGATTTGGGATCAGGAGGTCGCAGGTTCGAGTCCTGTCACCCCGACTTAATATCTTCTCTTCGCCAAGCTCAGATTAAGCGGGTGTAGTTCAATGGTAGAACACTAGCCTTCCAAGCTAGATACGTGGGTTCGATTCCCATCACCCGCTCTTTATTTTGCAAATACATTTCATGTATGCAAGATATTATGTGTCCGTAGCTCAGCTGGATAGAGCAACGGCCTTCTAAGCCGTGGGTCGGGGGTTCGAATCTTCGGGCACATTTTTATATTATATGGTGGGTATGGCGCAGTTGGCTAGCGCGCAGATTGTGGCTCTGGAGGCCGAGGGTTCGAGTCCCTCTATCCACCCTCTTCTTTTAGATTGCAGGCTTTGCAAGAGTAGGTTTTTAATGGCTATCGCCAAGCGGTAAGGCACAGGACTTTGACTCCTGCATTCGTTGGTTCGAATCCAACTAGCCCAGCTTTTTTATTTTATACGGGCCACTAGCTCAGTCGGTAGAGCACTTGACTTTTAATCAAGTTGTCGGGGGTTCGATTCCCCCGTGGCTCACTCTTTGGCAGATGAATTCATCTGCTAATTTTTTATTCATACATATGCGGGTGTGGCGGAATTTTCGCGAAAGCTACAAGCCATGCCAGCTGGAAGTAACGAGACCGATGGGAGTTTGCTCACAGGAGGTCGCAGTTACAACAGATGATAGGGCGACAGCCCGTGACCGAAGTAAGCGCAGCTTACGGAGGGGCATGGATTCAGCTTTCGTTCTTTCATATTATAATATATTAATTTCACAATTCACATGCGGGTGTGGCGGAATTGGCAGACGCGCTAGATTTAGGTTCTAGTGGGAGTTCCCGTGGGGGTTCAAGTCCCCCCACCCGCATTCCACAAAAATAAGCAAGAGTTCATCTCTTGCTTATTTTTATCTCTGTTATCGTGCTATAAACGTACTCGGATTATTCTGTATCATCCCACCATAATTCGATGCCGGTGCTGCTGCCCCTTTCGGCACCAGAAGGATCTGGATTCCTTCCAGCCGTTTGCTCTTGCCGAATGTACCAGAGCAATCTCCGTTCAGCTTCCAATTCTGCCATCCAAATGACTGCACATGTGTCTTGTACATGACATTCGGCTGATTGTTGTACCCCGGAATCACAATACTGTTTGACGATGTTCCATTTACATACGCTCTTGTACGATACGCAGAGCCGGATACATTCACGCCTGTATAATTCACAGATGGCGCTGCACTGCCTGCAGGCAGGACAACAATCTGGATTCCCTCGAGACGTTTTGCCAGTCCAGCTGTACCGGATGGTTCGCCGTTCTTCGCCCATCCAAGCCAGCCAAATGACTGTGCATGCACCCGGTAATATACGTCATATTTACCGGCATCAGCACCGGCAAGCTGAATCTTAATCGCCTCTAACCGTTTGCTTTCCCCGCTCGTTCCATTCGTCTCTCCATTGTAGGACCAAGGAAGCCAGCCATAGGTCTGACAGTGCGTCGTATACTGAATCCCAAGATTGGAATCGTTCTGAATATTGATCCGTATCGCCTCAAGTCGCTTCGCCATCCCCGATGTACCTGCCATCGTTCCATTATATTGCACATCCTGCCAGCCAATCGACTGCACATGCGTACTGTACGCAACCGACGCGAGCTTCGAGATTGCAGCGCCTCCTTCTGTATAATCACATCTGGAACAGCCGATTACCCGTTCCCTGCCATCACTCTGATTCGTCGGTGCAACCCGTTCGGATACAACTCTGGTCATGCTATGTCCGAGTGCCGGAAGCTCCTCTGTCCTTGTCTGCTTACAGCCAGCCGCTGTACATCTATAAGTCCGAATCCCCTTCTGTGTACAGGTTGCTGCTTTTGTCACAGTTCCCGCATCCCATCTGTGCTCCGTATGTTCTTCCACATAAGAAACCCGAAATGTGAACTGTGTCGCACTTCCTGTTGCCTGCAGACTCACATCGAGATTGCCACATGACCAATCCATCTGATTGATTGCATAAGCAGTTATACCATTCAGTATTCCGGAATAGCTTGGCGGATAACTGCTGTTATCCGCCGCAATTGTAAATGTCGTCTCCCGCGCATCAAGCTTTGCCTGTATCCGCGCCCGGTACGCTTCTGCCCACCTTGCCGCATCTCCATTTCTCACAAGATAATTATTCGCAAGACTTGTCGAACGCGTCTGGTACCCGGATGTCGTATACAGATCTGCATGATGTTCATGCGCAATCGCCATCAGTTCATCGGTCAAGCCGAAATACATATATCTCTGGTCAAAATCATACCAATGTTCCGATGTATCATCCCACGTACAATCAACCTGATACCACTCACCGTCTAACTTCACGGCATTCCATGTATGATTATCTGCCCTATCTTCGATTCGTTCGTTCGGAATACCCGCAGCCGTCAGAAGCTTCGCATACGCCCGCTGGTAGCTCTCGCAGGTTCCTAACCCGCTCGTCAGTGCACCTTCTGCGGAACACCACGCAAGCGTTTTGTCGTACTCCAATTTCGCATTCAGCCAGTTATGCAGCCACAATGCCCGGTCATAGTCAGAACCGGTTGTTTTCCTGTTGCACTGCGCAACGGCGGATTCCACAACGGAATCGACGCTTGGATGATTCGCGTCAGAGCCAGATATCGTCACATCTATAAAAAAGTTTACAACCGGCGAAGACATATTCATCACGTAAAACCGGAAATAATACGTTCCCGACGCGGTCATTTTGAACTTCAAGTCATAGATACTGCACTCTTTTGTATAGTTTTTCCATTCACTATAGGTTGGATCCACAAGCATTTCCCGTTCTGTGCTTCCGGGATTCGAATAGTTCGGTGATGTCATATAATACTTATTTGACGCATTTCCTCCTGTCGCTGACAAATGAAATACCGTTTCTTCCCCTAATTTCGGTTCATCCCATTCCACCTTGAATGTTACACCTTTTTCCGTTTTGGTCTGACAGTATTGATAGCTTTTCTCTGCCGCATGCACCTGCACGATGTGTATGTTCATAACAACCATCAGCATGCACACCAATAACGAAATAACCCCGTAAAGCCTTTTCTTTATTTTGTTCTTCATACCTCGCCTCCCCATTTGCAATATTACTGTTCCCCCCCTTGCATTCTATCCCCGAAATACACTTCCCACCGCAGCCAGATACTTTACTGTTCTTCTTTCTCTTTTGGAAGTACAATATTCAACAGGATTGCCACAATCGCAGCAGGCACGATTCCAGAGCCGCCAAACACAAGCTGTACAAGCTTCGGTGCATGGACAAGGATATCCGGATTTGCTCCCATACCATAGCCAACACCGAGTGCTACAGAGACAATGGAAAGATTACGCGAATTCATCGGATTCTTCGTGATCAGCTGGATTCCACTGAATACAATCGAAGAAAACATCATAACTGCGGCACCACCGAGTACTGACTGCGGCATGATAGAAATAAGCGCCGCAAGCTTCGGACAGAGTCCACAGAGAATCAGGAACACAGCTCCCGTTGCAAGCGCAAACCGATTCACAACCTTTGTCATGGCAACAAGTCCGACATTCTGGCTGAAAGACGTATTCGGCAGGACACCAAAACAGGCAGCAAGCGAAGATCCAAGTCCATCACACATAACACCACCGGACAGCTCCTTATCGGTTGCTTCCCGTCCCAGACCGCCTTCCATAACACCGGAGATATCTCCAACTGTTTCAACCGCTGTAACAATAAACATGATCATAACCGGCAGAATTGCACGCATATCAAATACCGGCTTGACCGGCATGATCTTCGGGATAGCAAACCATGCAGCATCTGCTACCTTGTCCCAGTTCAGCACCCACGCTTTTGTATACTCGACGCCATCGGCAGTCACCCCGGTCGTAGGAAGCACAAATCCCATAACGATTGCAGCAATATATCCAGCAATAATACCCAATAAAATCGAGGAAGAACTCAAAAATCCTTTTGTGCAATGCTTGAAGATCAATATCACAATCAACACAAAAAGTGCCAGCAGCAGATTCTCCATCGAGCCAAAATCTTCCGCCTTGTTTCCACCGCCAAAAGAATTGATTCCAACAGAAATCAGACTTAAACCGATGGACATAACAACTGTACCTGTCACAACCGATGGGAAAAACTTCCGAAGCGGTTTTAAAAAGAACCCAAGCACCGTCTCAAAAAAACCGCCTAAAATTGATGCCCCCATGATTGCTCCATATGCGGATACACCGCCCCCCATCGTTGCTGCAACGCTGTTAAATACACCAATAAACCCGGATGATGTACCCATGATGATCGGTACACGTCCGCCGACCGGACCGATTGCAAAAAGCTGCACCAATGTCACAATTCCTGCAACAAGCATTGCATTCTGAAGCAGGGAAAGCTGCAGCCCAGCAAACTCTCCTCCTGCGATTCCACAGGCACCTGTGATGATTAAAAGCGGTGTAAGGTTTCCAACAAACATCGCCAAAACATGCTGCAATCCAAGAGGAATTGCCTGCGCAAGCGGCATCTTTCCATCCATCTGAAATGCCGCATCCGATAACTTAAAACTCTTTTTCATCTGTTTTTCTCCTTGTATTCGGTATTTACTTATCTAAAATCATCTTCTGGCATCGACATCAATATCTTCTCCGGTGTGATCGGAAGTTCTCTGTGCCATACACCTGTCGCCCGGTAAATTGCATGAGCAATCGCCGGTGCCGGTGTGTTGATCACGATTTCTCCGATGGATTTTGCGCCAAATGGACCTGTCGGCTCGTAGCTATTTTCAAACTCAACCCGTAGGTGTCCCATGTCCAGCCGCGTTGGGATTTTATATTGCATAAAATTGGACTCAACCGGTTTTCCGGTTTCATCATATGTGATATTCTCAAACAACGTATGACCGATCCCCTGCACGATTCCACCTCTGCCTGGATACGTGCAAGTGCCGGGTTGATTGCGATTCCACAATCCACAACTGCCACATAATCGAGGATTTTTACCTCCCCTGTATAGCGGTCAAGCTCAATTTCCACCATACCAACCATATATGGCGGTGGAGAAACCGGTGAAGAATGCGATGCAGTCGCAACCGCTGCAATATCATTTGCCACCTGATCCTTCACACTGATCTGCGCCAGTGTGACACACTCGTCTGTGTTAATCTTCCGCACACACCCATCTTCAAATACCGTTTCTTCCGGCTCACATCCAAGCATTCCCGCCGCAATCGCACACAGTTTTTTCTTCAGCTCCTCGCAGGCAAGCTCTACTGCTTTTCCTGTTACATAGGTAGTCGAAGATGCATAAGAACCGGAATCATACGGAGATGCGTCCGTATCTGCGCCAAATACTGCCACGTCATCCACAGAGCAGTCCATACACTCAGCACCATCTGTGCCAGAATCGTATCACAGCCGGTTCCCATATCTGCCGCACCGATGATCAGGTTAAACGTTCCATCATCTGCCAGCTTCACAGTTGCAGAACCGACATCGACGTTGGATATACAGGAACCCTGCATCGCCATCGCAACACCGGCGGTCCGCACTTTTCCATCGCCCATCTCCCGGACCGGATATTTCTCTTCCCAGCCAAAAAGCTCACGGCATCTTGCCATACAGCGGTCAAGCGCGCAGGCATTTGCAGTCTCTCCATAATACGCCGGCATCTTCATGCCCTCCCGGAGCATATTTTTCTCCCGAATCTGCGTCGGGTCGATGCCAAGCGACTCCGCAAGCTCATTGACCGAGGACTCCAGAGCAAAGATTCCCTGGGTTGCGCCATAGCCGCGATAAGCGCCCGCCGCCATTGTATTTGTATAGACGACATCGTAACCAAACCGGAACGCCTCAAGTCCTCCTGTATAAAGCGGAATTGACTTGTGTCCGCTAAGTCCGACCGTCGTCGGTCCATGTTCCCCATATGCACCTGTATTGGAAAGTGTGTACAGATCAAGTCCGCGGATATGTCCGTCCCGATCTGCACCCAGCCGGACAGTGACTTCCATCTCATGCCGCGGCGAACCTGCGATCTGGCTTTCGTACCTTGTGAAGATGAGTTTCGCCGGACGCCCGTCTGCATCGTCACAAACGCCGGATACACTTCGCTGACTGCAGTCTGCTTCGCGCCAAATCCACCACCGATCCGCGGTTTTTCCACGCGGATTTTGCTTTTTGGGATTCCAAGCGCTCTCGATAAAATCCGGCGCACATGGAAAACAATCTGTGTCGAAGAAATCACATGCAGTCTTCCATACCGGTCAAGACATGTATATGTGCGAAATGTTTCCATCATTGCCTGGTTGAACGCACGCATATGATAGGCGTGGGAAAATGATACCTCACAGTCCGAAATCACGGCATCGACATCGCCATCTCCGCTCAATTCATGTGCGATCACATTCCGTTTTGCATCACCGCCCACATCAACCGGCGGATACCAGTCATCCTCCGGATGCACAAGCACCGGATTATCCTTCGCTTTGTGGAAATCAAGCACCGGCTCTAACACATTGTATTTCACTTTCACAAGCTTCATCGCTTTGCATGCCGCTTTTTCATCCTCTGCTGCAATGATTGCGACAACATCTCCCACAAACCGCACGTGCCGGTCGATAATCAACCGGTCATACGGAGATGGCTCCGGATAAGTCTGACCTGCGATTGCAAACCTTGTTTTCGGCACATCCTCCCATGTATAGATATCCACCACGCCCGGAATTTTCTTTGCAATTTCTGTATGGATTTCTTCCACAATCGCATTGGCATGCGGACTGCGCAGAAGCTTCACGACAAGCGCAGGACCCGTGATATCATCTGTATACACCGGTTTTCCCAGCAGCAGCTGCATGGAGTCTTTCTTCCGGACTGATTTGTGAATGGCATTGTAATTCTTATGTTCCATCGCTTACTCCTTTCCCTGCTTCTTCCTATTTATATAGTTCAGGTAATTCCGGATTCCCCGGAGCTGTCCTTCGTATCCGGAACACCGGCATAAGTTTCCTGCCAGGTACGCACGTATCTCATCATCCGAAGGATCCGGATTCTCCCGGAGCAATGCAATCGTATTCATGACAAATCCCGGATTGCAAAATCCACACTGATCAGCCCCCTGGTCAGCGATAAAACCAACAAAACCGGATGCTTCCTCCTGCAGTCCTTCGAGCGTATATACTTCATGTCCATCCGCTCTTGCACAGAGTACCGAACATGACAAGACCGGGGTTCCATCTAAAAGCACGGTACAAAGCCCGCAATTTGCGGTCTCACAACCGCGCTTCACACTGTAGCAGCCATGCTTCCGCAGAAAATCAAGGAGCAGAAGATCCGGCGATACTGATTCACAAATCAGTGTTCCATTTACTTTGATTTTGATATCCATGTCTATGCCTGCTCCTCTCCGATTTTCTTTGTTAACCGATAGCAAAGCGCACCTGTAAGGCGTGTGCGGTATGCTGCACTGCCCCGGTGATTGCCGGCTGTCGGGATTTTTGTCTCTACCCATTTTGCAAACTGTTTTGCACGCTCTTCTGTGATTCCGTCTGTGAGAAATCCTTCCTCATCCGTGATACAGATTGCTCTGCCCGGTCTCGCACCGACAGAAATCCGGTATGTACCGGAAACATTTGCCGCTGCACATGCAAGAACCGGGAAATCTGTCCGTTGATTACGAACCGATGCATACGCATAGACACCCGGTGTTTTCTTCACGATCAGACGCACAAGCACGTCCCGGTCCGGTTTTTTCTCGGCGAACTCCTGCAACGGAATTATACCGCCCTGAAACAGTTCCACGTATGTATCCATAGCAAGAAACATCGTCAGGACATCCGAGAAGCCAAACCGTCCCCAAATACTGCCGCCGACAGTTGCCAGGTTCCGGAACTGAACACCGACAATATCCTTTAAGGCATCTCTGACTGCGCCCTGCGTATATGCATACAGACCTTCATGCAGCTCGATTTCACGCAGAGACACCATCGCACCGATAAAAAATGCATCCGCGTTCTCATCAATCCTGTCAAGTCCCAGCTCGCACAGATCGATTGCCGTCTGGATTGTCCGATCCTGCATCTTCGTCCAAAGCATTCCACCGAGGATCATGCTTCCTTTTTTCTGGTTCAGCGTATAAGCTTCTTCCAGATTTTTTACACGAACATAATTCTGTATTGTTACCATAAAAGCTCCTTCTATTTCTCTAACCGCTTTTTTCCAACTTTATATTATAGTAAAAATACTTGCCTTTGAAAAGCGGTTTTGTTACAATACCGTTGTATTATCAAAAGTACAACGAAAGGTTTTTATCATGAAACAAAGATTCAAAAAACATGTAGCACTTATACTCATCAGTCTGTTGCTGCTCTCTCTGATCGGATGCAGCAAACCTGCATCCACAGAGACAACCACAACAACGGAAACAGCTGTCACAGAAGCACCGGCAGCCTCCATATCGGATGCTGCTACAACGGCAGACAGCACCCCCGCAGATGCCAGTGAAGAGGGCTCTGATGCGCAGACGGTCTATCCGGTCACAGTCACCGACCAGGCTGGTCGTGAAGTCACAATTGAAAAAGAACCGGAGTCAATCGTGAGCGGATACTATATCTCCACAAGTCTCCTGCTTGCACTCGGTCTGAAAGACAAGGTAACAGGCATCGAAGCAAAAGCAAGTAAGCGGCCAATCTACAAACTTGCGGCGCCAGAATTCCTCGAGCTTCCAAATGTCGGCACAGCCAAGGAATTTGACTTAGAAACCTGCGCTTCCCTCTCCCCAGAGCTTGTCATCCTGCCTATGAAATTAAAGGATGCAGCGCAAAGCCTCTCCGAGCTTGACATCCCTGTCCTGCTCGTCAATCCGGAAAGCGAAGCTCAGTTAGAACAGATGATTGAACTTGTCTCCACCGCAACCAACACAAAGGAAAACGCAGATGCCCTTCTTTCTTATATTGATGAGAAAAAAGAGATGCTCGAAAAAGACTTATCCGGCGTCGATGCAAAAAGCGTCTATCTCGCCGGTAACTCTTCCCTTCTTTCCACTGCCGGTCCAGCGATGTATCAGTCAGGGCTTATCGAACTGGCAAGCGGTAAAAATGCAGCATCCGAAATCACGGATACCTATTGGGCTGAGATCAGCTACGAGCAGCTTCTGGCATGGGATCCTTCTTATATTATTCTCGCTTCGGATGCAGAATACACACCCGAAGATGTATTAAACGACGAGAATCTGAAGGAGTGCACCGCAGTCAAAAACGGAAATGTCTATGCAATCCCTGGCGATATCGAAGCATTAGACAGTCCTGTACCGGGCGGAATCCTTGCATCCATCTGGCTTGCCGGAATCCTGCACCCGGATCAGGTATCTGCAGATATGTATACAGAAGAAAAGGCAGCGTTCTATGAAACTTTTTATGGAATCAAATAATAAAATTAAATTCACTCTTATCGTCGGAACCGTTATCTTAACGGTTCTGAGATTTTTCATTTTTTGTCGGCCGCTACCCACTCACACTCTCCGGAATTATATCCGGTGATCCAAGACAGTGGCAGGTGTTTGTGACATTGCGCGCAAGCCGCGGAATCGTCGGCTGTATCGGCGGCTTCGTTCTCGGCGTAGCAGGTTTTGTCTTCCAGACTGTATTCCGGAATCCATTGGCATCACCGGATATCATCGGCGTATCTTCCGGTGCCAGCGCCGGTGCCGCGTTCGGCATCCTGTTCCTGTCCGGCTCTATGGCAGTGACTGCGTCTGCATTTGCCGGTGCTCTCGGTTCTGTTGTTCTAGCGCTTATGCTCGCATCCCTCACTGCCGGGCAGGATGGCAGAGGAATCGTGTTGGCAGGAATCGCGGTACACAGCTTAGCCCAGACCACTCTCATCTTCCTGAAGCTGCTCGCCGACCCGGAAAAACAGCTTGCATCCATCGAATACTGGATTATGGGAAGTTTAAATGGCATCAGTCTCTATACCATCAAAGGAAATGTGATTCTCTGTATCCTCTGTATCAGCGCACTTTTTTTGTTGTACCGGCAGATTATGATGCTTTCCCTGCACGATGACGAAGGGCGTATGCTCGGTGTTCACACACAACATCTCCGGCTTTTGATTCTCCTGATTGCAACGCTGGCAACATCCGGAATCATCAGCATGACCGGGCTTATCAGCTTCATCTCTCTGCTTGCACCGCACGGTGCACGTCTGATCATCAAAAACAACCGGCTATCCACGATGTTTCTAAGTGGGATCATCGGTGGCTGCCTGCTGACACTCGGAGATATTCTGGCACGAAGCGTAGCTTCCACAGAGCTGCCGGTCAGTATCTTCACCAGTCTTGTCGGAGCACCATTTTTGGTCTATCTATGCGTAAGGAGGAACCGCGAATCATGAGTCTGCTCACAGTCAGTCACCTGTCTGCCGGATATGGCAGAAAAGAAATCCTACACGATATCAGCTTTACGTCGCGTCCCGGAACAATCACCGGTATTCTCGGTGCAAATGGATGCGGCAAAACTACACTTTTAAAAGCGATTGCGAACATCCTCCCGCACAAAGGTTCCTGTCTGCTTGCAGAAAATACATTGGAATCACTTTCTGCACGGGAACTTGCAAAGCAATGTGGATATATCCCCCAAAAAAGCGGAATCACAATTGATATGACAGTTCTGGATGTTGTCCTGATGGGGTATCATCCGGACTTATCGCTGTTGCAGCCTCCCACCGCGCAGATGAAAGAACATGCCAAAGCAACTCTCACGATGGTCGGTCTTCCCGATCGTGAGCAGGCAAACTACAACCAGCTAAGTGAAGGACAAAAACAGTTATGTATCCTTGCACGGACATTCGCCGGCGCACGTAAGCTTCTGCTCCTCGATGAGCCGGAAAGCGCCTTAGATTTCCGGTTCCGGAACCAGATGATGCAGCATCTGCGGACATATGTGACTGCCCACGACGCCTGTGCGCTTGTCACACTCCATGACCCTTCTCTGGCATTAAACACCTGTGACGAGCTCCTTGTCCTGTCGAAAGGCACACATTCCGGGAAAATCTCCCCGAAATCGACTCCTGTTTCAAAGATGGATCGCTGCTTTCCTCGATTTATGGTACAATCAATATCGCAAAGCTCCACGACAAAAACGGGAACGAACACCTTGTTATGATACAGGAGGAGTCCATATGAAAGCTGTTACAAAAATTACATTTTACGATGAACAGGATGAAAAATTCTTTGGAGAAGGTCCCTGTCGTCTGCTGCATGCCATCGAAGCAGAAGGCTCCCTGCGAGCAGCTGCAAGCTCCATGGGACTTGCTTACTCCAAAGCGCTTCGTATGATAAAAAATGCCGAGCATGCACTCGGATTTCCACTCACAAGCAGGACTGCCGGTGGCAAATCCGGCGGTGGAAGCACTCTGACACAGGAAGGAAAGGAATGGATAGAAAAATATGAACGGTATCGAGATGCTGCATACAGGCCAACCGCAAATTGTATCTGGAGATCTTTTCGCGCTAGCAGCAAAAAGCATCTGATTCTGACCGGAAGCCGCGGAAGCGGAAAGTCCACGCTTCTTTCTGCCCTTTTCCCACAACCAATGCCCGGGCTTACATCCTATGTAGTACCCGAAGATGGTGTCTATATGAAAGAAAACCTGTCAGGCGAGACTGTCCAGATTGGAAGATATCAGGCAGATGCACCCGGAAACACAAACAAAATGCAACCGGTTCCGGAAGCATTTCTCACAAAAGGCATCGAATTTCTGGATATGTGTATCCGTCATCCGTCCGACTGGGTAACCATCGACGAAACCGGTTATCTGGAACAGACAATTCCTGCGTATCAGGAAGCAATTTCCCGTCTGCTCGCAGCCAAACATGTACTTTTAGTTGTCCGTAAACAAAAACTTCCTTTCCTGGACTCTCTCTGCAAGCGGATGATTGTTTTCTCGTAGATTTAGATAAGCCTTATGGAGACGCGTTCTGTATCATCATGGCATCCGGAAAAAGCAAACGCTTCGGTGCCAATAAACTCCTCACAGATTTTAATGGGAAACCACTGATTGCATACGCGTTTGATGCGACCGAAATGCTTGGACAAAACCGGCTGGTTGTGACGATCCACCCGGAAATTGCACATATATGTAAGAAACAGGATATCCCATTTCTTCTGCATAATCTGCCGGACCGGAACGATATGATCCGACTTGGAACCGGTGCAATAAAAGACAAAGCAAGCCACTGCCTGTTCCTGCCTTCAGACCAGCCGCTCGTCTCACGGGAGACAATCGGTGCATTGCTTTTCTGCGCCAAAAATGCACCCGATACAATCTGGCGGACTTGCGATCAGAATACTGCCGGTTCCCCGGTTGTTTTTCCATCTGCTTACTTTGATGATCTTTCTGCACTACCTCCAAAAAATGGCGGCAATACTGTGATTCAAAACCACAGGGAACATGTAAGACTCCTACCGGTTACACAACACTATGAGCTAGCAGACATCGACACACCAGAGGATATGCAGGCAATGGAGGTTATTGCAGCGCATGCACTGGCAAAGTAAATACACCTCTCACCGCAGCCAGATACTCCTCCGGTCGATCTGCTTTCTTTACCTTCTTCAGCTCCCGCTCTGCTTCTGGAAACATCTTACCCAGATAAAACCACACTTCCTTCATCTTAAAGAGCGCATCCCGCTCACAGTCCATCTCTTCCCGGTACCCAGCATACAACCGGTCATGGTACTCCTTTAGCTCTGCCGTTGTTACCGACTGCCCTGTCCGGATCTCCCGTACCAGTCCCGGATTCGCAATTACACCTCTTCCAAGCATAATGCGGTCTACCTGTGGAAACATCTCCCGGAACACATGATAATCTTCCACCGTAAAAATATCTCCGTTATAACAGACCGGGTGCACACATTCCTTCAGTGCTTCCGCAAATACATCGAGATTCGGTTGATTGTTGTAGAAATCCTTCTGCAGACGTGGATGAATGATCACTTCGGAGATAGGATACCGGTTATAGATCTGCAGGATATCCGCAAACTCTTCGGGAAACTCCATTCCGATCCGCGTCTTCACAGAGATCTTGCAGCTTCGCTCCTCCGGCAGTCTGGATATCCCCTCAAATACCGCATCAAAGAACCGGTCTAATCGATCTGGTTCCTCTAAGAATCCACTTCCTTTCTTCTTCGATACGACCGTTGCCATCGGACAGCCAGATTCAGATTCACTTCCTGATAGCCAAGCTCCGCCAGCATATTGCACGTCGTAAGGAACTGTTCCGCATCGTTCGTCAGGATCTGTGGAACAACATACATTCCCTGATTGTGCTCCGGTGCCACGTCTTTCCGCTCTCTCGTCTTCAATATTTTTTTCTTTGATGGTGCGATAAACGGCATCACGTACTTATTCATATCGCCAAACATCGCATGATATGCATTCCGGTACACGTATCCCGTCACGGATTCCATCGGTGCCAGATAAAATTGTATTTTCTCGAATTCTGTAATACTCACCGTAACGCTCCTCTATCATCAGCATTTTCTTCCACATGTTTCGGGCGGAATATATACAGCAAAATTGCTTTACATATATTGTCTGCGATCATGCAAAGCCAGACTGCCTTTAAACCCAGTCCAAACACATTCACGCATAAGAACGTACCAAATATCCGGATGCCCCACATGCTGACCGCCTCACACGCGAACACATGCTTCGTCCGACCCATACCATAGGAAATACCCTCTAAGACAATCATCAGTCCAAAAAACGGCTCTGAAACGAAACCAGACGCAAGCATCTCACTTCCGATCCGCGCCGCATTGACTGAGTTCGTAAACAGACGCATAAATGGATATGCGAATAGGTAGAGTCCGATACCATTTACTACCATAATCAATAATGTGATCAGAATCGATACCCGCTCCGTTGCTTTTAATTTCCGGATATCCTTTTCTCCGAGCGCATTACCAACCAATGTGCTGGTCGCCACCCGCAGTCCATATCCCGGAATATAGACGATCTGCTCCGCTGTAATGGCGATCGAATGCGCCGCAAATATCGTCGTTCCCATACCAGATACCATCCGTGCAAACGCAATGTATCCAAAACAGCTTACAAAGGTCGTGCCAAGTGCCGGAAGCCCAATCGTAAATGTCTCTGACAGAATCTCCCGGTCGAGTCTCCTGTCCTCTCGCGTTGGTCGAAGCTTCGTCTTGCTGAGCATCAGCAGAAACATCGCAATACCGCCGATTCCAAAACTGATGCAGGATGCGATTGCCGCACCTGCCACGCCGAGATTCAGACCATATATAAATACCGTATTCAATAGGATATTTAACACATTTTCACCCACGCTGATAAACATCGGCGATTTCGTATCCTTAATGGATCGAATCATCGCGGAAAAGACGCGGGAAGACGCCCGGAACACAAGTGAAATGCTTGTAATTGTGAAATACACGCTTGCCGGTCTTACAATATCCGGTTCAACGCCCATCCACACCGGAATATACGGGGACAGCACAAGCGCGATCACTTCCAATAACGTTCCGATTGTAAATGCATATAGTATTGATTGTCCAGCCAGTTTCTTCAGTTTGGCTTCGTCCCCGGCTCCATTTGCCTTCGATGCAATCGCCAGCACAGCAACCGCAATCGCACTTGGAATTGAGTGGATCAGCCAGCCGATGGTTGTTGTCGTGCTGACTGCTGCCGTTGCTTTCTCACCCAGATGTCCCACCATCGCCGTATCAACATATTGAAGCAGCGTCGACAGCACCTCTTCTAATACGGTCGGGATGGATAAGGTGATCAGCGATCGAAACGCTTCCTTATTGTATGTTTGTTTCATTTATTTTCAAATCCTTCTGTTTACTTAAAAGAAGGGCTTATAGAAAGCCCTTCTTCGTAAAACTTATTTACTTATCGCTTCGT
>ENA-OQEN01000102-OQEN01000102.1-human-gut-metagenome-genome-assembly--contig:-NODE-102-length-34092-cov-6.171206_pt1 | contig 34092 bp, 37 predicted proteins | sample MGYA00242791_ERZ504627 | MGnify/ENA primary metagenome ERZ504627 (study PRJEB26092, sample SAMD00036316) | human gut metagenome | host: Homo sapiens | study: EMG produced TPA metagenomics assembly of... | reverse complement strand
AATGTTATTTATATCGATGACAGGCAGGGAGGACAGTGAAAATGAAAAATATAACTCCGCAGAAAAGCAACAGCCTGACAATAGACATCTGCAAGTTCCTCGGGGCGTATATGGTCGTCGCGATACATACGACGCCGTGGAATCTTTTTGGCACCGGAGCGTTCAATACGGTGTATCTGAATTTTATCTACTGTGCCGTGCCCTGTTTCTTCATGCGTCGGGCTATCTGCTCGCCGGGCGTATGGAATGGCCGCTTACGGCAAAGGATAATCTTCCGAAGGTCGCCCATGCGTTTTTCAAAATGCTCAAGCTCTATCTGCTTTGGTCGCTCGCTTATCTGCCCCTTGCGATATTCGATTACAGGCGCTCGGGTCTCGGCGTTCGCGAAGCGGCGATAAGATATATAAAAGGACTCGTTTTCAGCGGCGAACATTACGGTTCGTGGATGCTCTGGTATATGATCTCGGCAATATATGCGCTCGGGATTATTTATCTTCTCTTAAAAATAAAAGTCAACCCCTGGGCAATAACCGCGCTCGGACTTGTGTTCATTCTCTGCGGAGCGGCTCTCGATATGCTCTCCGGCACGACGAACGATATCTCGCCCGCGATAAACTTTATCAGAAAGCTCATGTGGGCGACTACCGGCAACGGAAAGGTGTTCCGCGGTCTGTTCTATATTTCGTTCGGCATGCTGCTCACGAAAATAAAAATACCCGTGTGGGCGGATGTTTTGATCACTCTCTGCGGCTTCGCCGGGTGCGTGGCGTTCAACAAATATACCGGATTTTTTGTTATTCTCTGCGCCGTCGGACTTTTCGGAATAATAATATCCGTGAAAGTGCCGTATGTTTCGGACAGAAAAATACTCAGACGCGCGAGCATGATAATATATTTCATGCATCTTTATGTCTATATGATTCTCGTGCTGCGCTTCGGACTGCACAGCGGAAAACGGGCATTTTTAACAGTTGCCTGATAACAACGGCGATCGCTTTTGCATATATTGCAATTTGCGACCTCATAAAACGAAAAAATGCGGTAAAATGCAAAGAAAAAGCTTAATTTTGCAGAAAAAGTGTATTTTTATTTGACTTTGATTCGATAAAAGTGTATTATATAAAAACAGTGTTTACTAATTAACAGGAATAAGATCATAAACAACGACGGAGGAATAACGATGAAGAGCATAGCAGTGCTTACAAGCGGCGGAGACGCGCCGGGTATGAATCCCGCTGTACGCGCAGTCGTGCGTACGGCCTGTCAGAGAGGCATCAAAGTTTACGGTGTTGACAGAGGATACACCGGACTTATAAACGGCGATATACATGAGATGAACCTCCGCTCCGTGTCCGATATAATCACGAGAGGCGGCACGATTCTCTATTCCGCAAGATGCCCCGAGTTCAAGACCGAAGAGGGACTTCAGAAAGCCGTTTCAACCTGCAAAAAGTTCGGCATCGACGGCATGGTCATCATCGGCGGCGACGGCTCGTTCAGAGGCGCAAGGATCTTTCTCTGCGCGGCATTCCGTGCATCGGACTGCCCGGAACTATAGACAACGATATCTCCTGCACCGATTATACAATAGGTTATGACACCTGCCTTAACACCATCGTTCAGATGGTCGACCGCATCCGCGACACTTCCGAGTCTCACGACCGCTGCACGGTCGTCGAGGTCATGGGACGCGGCGCAGGTTATCTCGCACTTGAAGCGGGCATCGCTGTCGGCGCAACGTCGATAATCGTGCCCGAGGTCGAGTACGATATCGAGCGCGATGTTATCGCGCGCATCCGCGAGTTCCAGAAGACCGGCAAGAAGCACTTTATAGTTATCGTTGCCGAGGGCGTCGGCGGAACCGCTGAGATAGCAAAGAAAATCGAAGCCGAGACCGGCGTCGAGTCGAGAGCAACCATTCTCGGCCATGTCCAGCGCGGCGGCTCGCCGACTGCGAGAGACAGGATAATGGCAAGCCAGATGGCTCGCGCGCCGTTGACCTGCTCACTCAGGGCATAGGCAACAGAGTTGTCGGCATAAGAGACAACAAGATAGTCGATTTCGATATCTTCGAGGCTCTCAAAATGACCAAGACCATAGATATGAAAGACTATGAGCTTGCGCACGAAATCTCCATATAAAGGTGTAATATGAGCATAGAAAAACTGATTTCTTTAAGACAGCAGATAATCAAAAAAGACTTCAGTCGGATGAATGATATGCAGCTTGAAGCGGTCCTTTCTACCAAAGGACCGCTTTTGGTACTTGCGGGAGCGGGCAGCGGAAAAACCACCGTGCTCGTCAACCGTATCGTAAACCTCGTCAAATACGGCGAGGCTTATTATTCCTCTGACTTTTCCCGCCCGATACGCGAGGGCGACGAGGCGCTGCTTGAAAATTATCTCGCAGGCGACACGAGCTTTTCGAGGCGGAGGATCTTTTGAGCGTCCGTCCCGCGAAGCCGTGCAGATTCTCGCGATAACCTTCACAAATAAAGCCGCAGGCGAGCTCAAGGAGCGTATCTGCAAGGCTCTCGGCGAAGACGGCAACGATGTCTGGGCGAGCACATTCCACTCGACCTGCGCCAAGATTCTGCGCCGCCACGCTGACGAGATAGGCTATACTCATAATTTCACTATCTACGACTCCGACGACTCCAAACGCGCCGCCAAGGAGTGCATAAAGCGTCTCGGATATGACGAGAAGATGATTCCCGTCAAGTCCGTACTTGCCGAGATAAGCCGCGCCAAGGACGAGCTTATAACCCCCGCCGAGTTTATTGCGACGAGTCAGGCGGATATACGCCTGAAGAAGATAGGCGAGGTCTATGAGGAATATCAGAAGTTCCTCAAGGCGGCGGACGCCATGGATTTTGACGATCTGATAGTCAACATGGTGAAGCTCCTCAAAACGAACAAGGAGACCCGCGAATACTATCAGAACCGCTTCAAATACATAATGGTCGATGAGTATCAGGATACGAACCACGCGCAGTATGTGCTCACTGCACTTCTCGCGGCGGGGCACGAGAATATATGCGTCGTCGGCGATGACGATCAGAGTATCTACCGCTTCCGTGGCGCAACTATCGAAAACATCCTGAGCTTTGAAAAGCAGTATAAGAACGCAAAGGTTATCCGCCTCGAGCAGAACTACCGCTCGACCCAGACGATACTCGATGCCGCCAACGCCGTTATCGCGAACAACGAACAGCGAAAGGGCAAAAATCTTTGGACAGATAACGGTCAGGGCGCGAAAATTGAGTTCTATGTCGCCGAGGACGAGATGGCGGAGAGCCGCCATGTTGCCGATACGATTGTCTCCAATGTCGCCGACGGCGAGGAGTGGAATGACCACGCGGTGCTCTACAGAATGAACGCGCAGTCGAACCTTATCGAGCAGTCGTTCATCAGGAGCGGCATACCGTACAGAATGATCGGCGGCCACAGATTCTATGACCGTAAAGAGATAAAGGACGCATGGCGTATCTCTATGTTGTCAACAACACGGCGGACGAGATAAGGCTCAGAAGAATAATCAACGAGCCCAAACGCGGAATCGGCGAGACTTCGCTCAACGCCGTTTTTGAGATAGCGAACGGACTCGGCGTTGAGCCGTTTGAGGTCATACGCTCGGCAGATCAGTATGCGAAGCTTTCGCGTGCTGCTTCAAAGCTCATGGCGTTCGGCAAGCTCATCGACTCGTTCCGCGAGAAGATGGAGATTATGCCCCTCGCCGATCTGCTCGGCGTGATACTCGACGAGACGGGCTATACGCTCTCGCTCGCCAACGAGCCCGAAAAATATCAGGAGCGCGTGGCGAACCTGGCGGAGCTCGGAAACAACATACGCCGCTACTGCGAGGAAAACCCCGAGGGCGACCTCAATGGCTTCCTGCAGGAGACCGCGCTGCTCACGGATATAGATAACTACAACGCCCAGACCCAGGCGGTCGTTATGATGACTATACACTCCGCCAAGGGACTCGAATTTCCGAATGTGTTTATCGTCGGCATGGAGGAGGGAATATTCCCCGGAATGCAGACGATACTCTATGAGCCGGAGAATATCGAAGAGGAGCGCAGACTTGCCTATGTCGCGATAACGCGCGCGAAGAAAAAGCTTTATATCTCCAGCGCATCAACGCGAATGCTCTACGGCATGACGAACCGCAACCGCCCGTCGAGATTCGTTGAAGAGATACCCGAGGAGCTGCTCGATAAAAAGGGCGCAAGACCGATGTCTTATCAGACCCACGGCATCCCGCAGCAGCGTTCTGCAGGGCAGGGAAGCTCGTCGAGAGGATTTTCAAAGATTTCATCGCAGTCACCCGCAAGAGCGTCGAATTCAATCCCGTCGAAGCCCGCTTATAGCTTCTCCGCTTCGTCCGGCTTCTCCGGCGCAGGCGCGAAGAAACCCGCCGCCGCGGCGCAGAGCTATTCCGTCGGCGAGACAGTCAAGCACAAAGCATACGGCACGGGCGTGATACTCAGTATGCAGAAAATGGCGAACGATACCATGCTCGAGATAGCCTTTGAAAAAGTCGGCACAAAGAAGATAATGGCGAACTACGCCAAGCTTGAAAAAGTATAAAAATTATAATAAACCCCGTCAGTGCATTTGATTCTGCACTGACCGGGGTTCTCTTTTATAGGCACTTATGCGAGTGTTGAATGCGAGCAGCCTTAGTTTTTGACAACCGACGACTTGAACATTATCTTCGCCACGAATATTCTCTCGTCCTCGCAGTCGAACGATGCCTGTCCGCCGTATTTTTGAATTATCTTGCTTATGCGCGCCGCCCTCTCGCTGTTCTTTATGTCCGGCGAGCCGTCCACGCTGTGGCGGACGTTGAGCACGACATATGCCTCGTTGAAGCTGCCGATGCTCATGTCGATAAAGCGCTCTTCTGATTTTTCGGCGAATTTGTATGCCCAGTTGAGGATGTTGTCGAGTAATATTGTGAGATCGCTGTCCGAAAGAAAAGAAAAATCGATGCTGCGCACATCGCAGTTGAATTTTATCTCCGAATTTGCGCACAGATGCGCGTATCTGCTGATTATGACATTCGCGAGCTTGTTGCTGCTGAACTGCTTCACCGCGCCCATCGCGCCGCTGTTGTATATCGAGTCGATGTAGCTGTTTATGCGGTCGTTTTCTCCGTTTTGCGAGAGCTGCTTTATCGTGCGGAGATGCCCCTTTATGTCGTGGATAATAATGTCGCGCAGGTCGTATTGATGCTCAAGCTCCGCATAGTATTCCGCGTTCAGCTTCTGCCGCTGTTCTTCGAGAAGCGATTCGATTGAGTTTGTGATTTTGCAGACTAACTTTCTGTGCGCAAGGCAGACGGCGGATATCGCCAACGGCAGAACGACCGATATCAGCGTCAAAATCAGATTGCTCCCCGGGAAAAATGCGAAGCCTGCAATCATTGCGGCGCAGACCAAAGAGAGCAGGGACACCAGTACGGAATAGGCAATCATGTTGTCGTTATGCTTGATACGGCATAAGCGAATGTAAAATACAGCGCGCTCGCCGATATGCCAAGCAATATCATTCCGTTCCCGGGCGGCTCATGGCCGATAATTTTCGGCAGACCGAACATTATTATAAAGCTGACATCGCGGCGAACACTTCGAGCAGTAAGCAATGGATCAGCGTCTGCTTTATTCCTGCACGGTATATTATGAGCGCGGCGCAGAGATTGCTGATAAAGAGCAAGGCTATGTTGAGCGCGGCAAGCCCCGCGAAGCTTACGGCGAATTGTACGGCAGCAGCCGCCGCAAAGAATCCACAGACTGCGGCAATCGGACATTTTGTTTCAAACCGCCTTGAAAAATAGCAGTACGCGGCAAATTGTCCGAAAGCGCAGGCAATGAGAATACACACTATGTCCATCATATACCTCCCGCAAAGTTGAAGAATGCCTTTCTGAAGGCGGGGTATTTGCGCTGGGACATATATACGCTTACCGTTTCGCCGTCGCCTTTTCTGAGCGTGACGCTGTCTTTTGAAAAGTCGATGACGTTTTGCAGATTGACTATGTAGCTCGCGTGGGAATAGACAAAGCAGTCCGGCTGACCGGTTTTGGCTATCCAGTCCTTTAGCCTGACTCCCGTCGCATATTCGGCGTCTTTCGTCACGAGCAGTGCGCCGTAGCGCCTGTTTTCAATATAGAGAATGTCTTTTGTCTTTATCTTTTTGACAATGTCGTGTGTTTCGAGAATTATCTCTTGCTCAGCGTGCGGTATTCCTGAACGGCGTCAAAGAGATTTTTGTTGAAGCGGTTGACATCGACGGGCTTTGAGAGATATCTGAAAACATGGATGCGCATCGCGTCGTCGAGATATCGCTGAAACGAGGTCAGAACGATAATCAGCACATCCGGGTTCTGCTTCTTGAGCTCAACGGCGAGCTCGAGTCCGCTCATTTCCGGCATCTCGATATCAATAAAAGCGATGTCATATTTGTGCTTGTTTTCGAGAATGAATTTTCCCGACTGACGGCAGTCTATATTGAAGCTGACAGTGTTTACTTTTTCCCATGCGCACAGCAGCTTTTTTACTTGTTCAACTATTTCCGCGCTGTCATCGCAGACAAGTATATCGATCAAGAGAATCACGCCCCCGCAAATATTATACCACATTTTGTCAAAAAAGCAAACAGAAAAATAAAAAATGTCATCAGCGACTATTTTTTACTGTTTGCCGGTCACCGCCTGAATTGAGTTTTGCGACCTCGACAAATTAAACTCACGAAAAACATCGTTTTCGCCCAAAATCGCATCACTTTTGCAAAAATTCACACTTCCGGCGGCAAATGCGCTAAAATAGTGTTGACCTCTGAAAAGAGCATGAATTTGAAACCTATCTCCTACATAACTCCTATATAAAAGAAAGCGGGCAGGGTACACACCTTGCCTGCTTTCTTTATTTATAATGACAGTGCCTGAGCACAAAAAATATTTCAACAGACCGCGCGGATATTTTCATATAACCTCACACCGCGGCGGACTTATATTTATTGTAAAGTATGTTCTTACACTTTTTGTAAACTATCTTATTACACTGTACAAACAAAATGTCGTTCATGTGCCTAAAATGACACGCAACAATCTGTCAAAATATGTTGCATGTTTGCTGTATAGAAAAATAACTGCTCGAAATATATCGTTTTTGCCCATTTTTACATCACTTTTTGAAAAATCAACACTTTTTGCTTGCAATGCGTTAAAATAATGGCGTACTCAAGCGAAGTACATAAATGAAGTCAACTACCTCCTATACTCCTATACGGCGGGAAGCGGGCGGGTTTTTCCGTCTGCTGCCTGACCGCCGGCAGCGCGGAGGCATACGGCAGGCGGCGGCAAAACGCACCTGCAGATAAATTCAAGGGACGGATAGTAATGCTAAAAGAATACGACGGACTTCCGGATATCGGCTCGCGCTATATGCTCGAATGCCGATGCAAGAAAATCGGAGGGGATGGCAGCGAGATAGGCGCCTGCGAGGACACCGTCAACCCCGTCAGCGGATTTATTTATGCCGAGAATGAAGAACAGGCTGTCAACTACGGTATAGACTTCATCATGAAGTATGCGGGAGATAACCTCCTGCTCGAGGATAACAGCATACTCCTGCTCGACGATAACCGCCCGATGGATCTGTACTATGACTTTTCGGCGGTCGAGGTCGGATGATTTAGACTGCCGGGCGAGAATAAGCAGAAAGTAATGCTTCGCTGATTTCACCATCCACGCAAAACGCAGAACCCCCAACCTGCGTTTTGGAATTTCCATATTATCTTTTTTATCTCCACTTCCTCAATGATACGGGCGCGTGATCCACCAGAGTCACGGCGCCTGTATCTATTTTATTTTCAGCAGTCGCAGGTCTTGGTGCGCTGGACTGTTCCTGCCGCGTGGTGCGGCGGAGCGTATACGGAATATACCTTGAGCGGGATGCTTCCGCTGTTTGTTATATTGTGCCAGGTTCCGGCGGGGATGAGGCAGGCGTCGCCGCCGTTTGCCCTCTGACCGTCGCACATGGAACATTCGTCGCGCCGAAGCTTATTGTCGCGCAGCCCTGCACGATGCAGACGAGCTGATCTGTGTCCTCTTGGATCTCCGCGCCGATGTCGCAGTTTGTGGGTATGCACATCAGCGTTACCTGCAGATGCTCGCCCGTCCATGCCTCTTTTCGGAAATTTGTGTTCTCTTTCGTCTCGCGGTCAATGTCCATGACTGTCGGCTGTCCGCCGCAGCCGCAGCGGTTTTGATTGTTGTTCATTTGGCACCTCCAAAGTTTTTTCTGTATATTCTATGCGCCGAAGTTCATTTGCGGTACTGTTTTTCTTGAAACGCGGCGGCGGATGCCGTATAATTATTTTGTATACAGCCGAAGTTTTTGTGCGGCTTTGTCCGTTGATTTTTATGAAACAGTTTTCGGAGGTGCGGTATGTACAGGCTCTTTATCGTTGAGGACGATCCGGGGATAGCGAACGCCGTCGCGGCGCAGGCGCAGGCGTGGAATCTTCAGACGCATATCGTGCAGGATTTCAGCAATGTCATGCACGAATTCGCCGAGTTTTCGCCGCATATAGTCCTGCTCGATATCATGCTGCCGTTCTTTGACGGCTATCACTGGTGCAGTGAGATTCGCCGCGTCTCGAAGGTGCCGATAATCTTCGTCTCCTCTGCGTCGGATAATATGAATATCGTCATGGCGATGAATCTCGCGCGGATGATTTTATCTCGAAGCCGTTTGACGGCAGCGTCCTCATGGCGAAAATTCAGGCTCTTCTGCGCCGTACTTACGATTTCGGCGCCAATGTCCCGGTGCTCGAGCATCGCGGCGCACTGCTCGATACGGGCGAAAATTCTCTCGTTTTCGGCGATGAAAAGATAACGCTGACCAAAAATGAATATCGTATTCTGCTCTGCCTGATGGAAAATAAAGGCAAGGTGGTCAGCCGCGAAAAGCTGATGGAGCGCCTTTGGGAGACGGACTCGTTTGTCGATGAAAACACGCTGACCGTCAATGTCAACCGCCTGCGAAAGAAGCTTGACGCGGCGGGACTCAAAGATTTTATCGCCACAAAGTTCGGCGTAGGGTATATAATAGCTTGATTTCGGAGGGGTTATGAGCTTTTTCAAGGGTTATCTCAAAGAGCGGTGGAAGCGGCTTTCGATGCTTCTGCTTTTCGCCTGCATATTTGCGTTTTCTTTTTGGGTCTACCGTTTGCCCGTGCGCGCGGTCATATATCCGTGCGCCCTGTGCCTGCTTTTCGGCGCAGTGTTCGCCGCCTATGATATTACAAAAGCATATCGCCGCCACAAGTTTTTCGAAGAGCTTCACCGCAGGAATACCGAATTAATATCTGCTTTACCCGAGCCGGAGGGGATAGTTGATTCCGACTATCAGCAGCTGATATCCGTGCTCAAGGAAAAAATAGCGGAGATAACGGCGCAGACGGACAGCCGCATACGCGACACCGTCGATTACTACACCGTCTGGGCGCACCAGATAAAAACGCCGATAGCGGCGATGCGCCTGACGCTTCAAAAAGAGGATGTGCCCGAAGCGCGCAGACTCGCATCCGAACTGTCGCGGATAGAGCAGTATGTCGAGATGGTGCTCGTCTTTGTGCGTCTCGGCTCGGATTACAGCGACTATGTTTTTGCTCGGCAGGATATAGATGAAATAATCAGAAGCTCGGTGAAAAAATTCGCCTCGGAATTTATAGACCGCAGGATCCGCCTCGAATATGACAGCGTTGATATTCAAGCCGTTACGGACGAAAAATGGTTCGCGTTTGTCGTCGAGCAGTTGCTCTCGAATGCGCTCAAATATACCCGCGAGGGGAGCATAAAGATTTATTCCGAGGGAAAAGTCCTTTGTATCAAAGACACCGGAATAGGCATCGCGCCGGAGGATCTGCCGCGCGTGTTTGATAAAGGCTATACCGGATGCAACGGCAGAACCGACCGCCGTGCGAGCGGGCTCGGGCTTTATCTCTGCCGCCGAATTTGCGAAAACCTCGGTGTTGATATCTCGATTTCTTCAACGGTAGGCGAGGGGACAACGGTTCGCCTCAATCTCGGGCAGTATAAACTGGGAAAAGAATAACTTCTTACAAAACCGTAAGATTTGAAGGGGGAAATGTAAGCCTTTTCTATGGAGGCGCATTTCCCTTTTCGGCTATAATAGAGCCACAAAATGACAGGAGGTCAACTACAGTGAGTATTTTGGAAGTCAACGGACTCAAAAAAGTCTACTCAACCCGTCTCGGCGGCAATAAGGTCGAGGCTCTTAAAAATGTTAACTTCAGCGTGTCAGAGGGCGAGTATGTCGCTATAATGGGCGAATCCGGCTCCGGCAAGACCACTCTGCTCAATATTCTTGCGGCTCTTGACAGACCCACTTCCGGCAGCGTTATGATTGACGGCAGGGATCTTTCAAAGATAAAGGACTCCGCTGTCTGCGCTTTCCGCAGAGACAACCTCGGTTTTGTGTTCCAGGATTTCAATCTTCTCGATACTTTCACGGTCGAAGATAATATCTATCTTCCGCTCGTCCTCGCGGGCAAGAGCTACGATGAGATGCATTCCCGCCTCGAACCGATAGCAAAGCGTCTCGGCATAACGGAGCTGCTCAAGAAATATCCCTATGAGATATCCGGCGGCCAGAAGCAGAGGGCGGCTGTCGCCCGCGCGCTGATAACCGAGCCGCGCATGATTCTCGCCGATGAGCCGACAGGCGCGCTCGATTCAAAGTCCACCGATGAACTGCTGCGCCTGTTCACCGAAGTCAACGCCCTCGGACAGACCATTCTTATGGTCACGCACTCCGTCAAGGCGGCTTCCTCCGCAAAGCGCGTGCTCTTCATAAAGGACGGCGAGGTGTTCCATCAGATTTATCGCGGCGCCGATACCGACAGCCAGCTCTATCAGAAGATATCCGAGACCCTGACTCTGCTTGCGACAGGCGGTGAGCGCAAATGAAAAAGTTTTTCTATCCGCGCCTCGCGTTTGATGGGATAAGAAAGAACAAGCGCCTCTATCTGCCGTATATTTTAACGCAGATAGGCATGATAATGATGTATTATATCGTCATCTTCCTGTGCTACGGCGAGTCGCTCAAGGGCACATTCGGCGAGGGTACGGTCAGCATCGTGCTCATGCTCGGCGGCTGGGTCATCGCCATATTCGCCTGCATCTTTCTTTTCTATACAAATTCGTTTCTTATCCGACGCAGGAAGAAAGAGTTCGGACTCTATAACATCCTCGGCATGGACAAAAAGAATATCAGCATCCTGCTCTTTTGGGAGAGCCTGATAACTTCTGCCATATCGCTCTTCTGCGGCCTTGTGCTCGGCGTCGCGCTCTCGAAGCTTGCCGAACTCGGACTCGTCAAGGCGATAGGCGGCACTGATATCAGCTATGTTTTCCATGTCTCTCCGACTGCAATATTGCTGACTGTCGGCGTTTTCGCCGTTATCTTCCTGCTCCTCTTTATCAACTCCGTGCGCCAGATAATGGGCGCGAGCGCGGTGACTTTGATAAGGAGTGAAAACCTCGGCGAGAAGCCGCCGAAAGCTAACCCGCTTCTCGGCATCATCGGCGCAGTTTTGCTCATCGGCGCATATATTACCGCCGTTGTGATAACAGAGCCCTGAGCGCGATACTTGTATTTTTCATCGCGGTCATAATGGTCATCATCGGCACTTATCTTCTGATGATATTCGGCTCGGTGCTTCTCTGCCGCTTCCTGCAAAAGCGCAAGAACTATTATTATAAGCCGAATCATTTCATCTCCGTCTCTTCAATGACCTACAGAATGAAGAGAAACGGCGCGGGACTCGCGTCCGTCTGCGTGCTCGCAACAATGGTGCTCGTCATGATATCCTCGACCACCTGCCTGCTCTTCGGCACTGAGGACAGCGTCAACACCCGCTATCCGCGCGATATCGTGCTCTCGACAGGCTTTGATACTATCGACGGACTCGATGACGGCAATATCGAAAAAGTCGCCGCAGGCGTCGATTCCCTTGCCGCTTCGCATAAGGCGAACGCCTCAAATTTTGCGTCCTACAGATCCGTTGTGACTGTCGGCACGATTTCCGACGGCGGCAAGCTGATCGCAGGCGGCACGGACGTAACAATCGGTTCAAACTCGAATGCATATACCTGCTTCGATGTCGTGCCGATAGAGGACTACAACGCCGTCATGGGTACGAATGAGACCCTCGCGCCCGATGAGGTCATAGTCTATGGCTACAGAATGAAGTATAAATATGACACCGTGACTCTCGGCGACGGCAAGACCTACAAGGTCAAAAAGACAGCCGACAGCTTCCTTGTTGACGGCGACTCCGCCGTAAATATCGCGTCCTCGATATATATTTTCGTGCCCGACTTCAAAAGTGCAGCCACGGATTTTGCAAAGCCAGAAAACCACAACGGGGTGCGCACCGTCAACTATAAGTATTTCAGATTTTTCGATACCGATCTCGATACCGCCGGCGAGAGAGCGCTGTGCAATGACTATATCGACGCGACAAAACCGGCAATGTCGTCTTACGGCAATATGATGACATTCTCGATAGACAGCCGCAATGTCGGCAGGGATGATTATTATTCTACCTTCGGCTCGCTGTTCTATCTCGGCGTCATGCTCTCGGTCGTGTTCATCTTCGCGGCTGTGCTGATAATCTACTATAAGCAGGTCTCTGAGGGCTACGAAGATCAGTCGCGCTTTGAGATAATGCAGAAGGTCGGCATGACGAAGAAAGAGATAAGAAAGAGCATCAATTCCCAGCTGCTCACGGTATTCTTCCTGCCTCTTGCGGGAGCGGGTCTGCATATGATATTCGCGTCTATAATAATCCGCAGAATATTGCTCGCCTTTAATTTCAACAACCCCGTCCTCTTCGCCGTGACAACTCTTGTGTGCTTCGTCGTGTTCGCGCTGTTCTATACTCTTATTTACCGCGTCACCTCCAACGCTTATTATAAGATAGTCAGCGGCGCAAAGGAGAGAGAATAATGAAAAGAGCAGCGGCTGTTCTGCTGACTCTTGCTCTAATGCTCTCGCTCACGGCGTGCATGAGCCGCGGCAGTATGCAGCTCAAACGCGCGGACAGATACTTTGACGATCTGCGCGGCGCGTTCAAAATGTCCGATGTCACGAACAGCGCCAAGCTTATCGGCAAGCGCGAGAACAACGGCAAGGATTGGTTCACCGGCAGCTACACCGCGCAGTGTGAGAACGAGACCGGACGCGATACCGTGTTCGGCGGCGCGTCGGCGCGCGACAAGCTGATAAAAGTGAAAGCTTATATCAAAACCGAGTCCGGCAGCGCGGTCATCCGCCTGAGAATGGACGGAAAAGTGCTCGAATATACGCCCGACACCGACGGCAGATTCGAACGCGAGTTCAATTTCCAAAACGGCGGCAACTACATCATGATAGATTTCGACCGCTTCACCGGAACAGTTCAGATGACAGCAGAATATGTATAAACAAAAACGCAGGAACTTTTTGCAGTTCCTGCCGCTTTTATATAACGCAATATTTGAGCCGTTGTAATTGCCTGATAAATTTGGATTTGCCGCATAATCCATTCAGGCGCTCCTGTAGGGGAGTCGGCTCAGCGTAAGCCGAGACTGAGGGGGTGGTTTCGCTTCGCTCAAAGTAAGCAGGAACGGATATCATCCGCCTGCAAAGTGAATAGTGAATAAGTCCGCGATATGGGGATATCATCAACCCGCGAAGTTTGCACGATTTAATTGGCGAGCAACTTATAGGGTGCGGCGACTCGATGCACCGATGCCGCGCAAGCGGCACTAAATCTTCTTAAAAGCTTATTATGCCGACCATATAGCGAACTCCGTTTGACTATTAAAAATGTGCTTCCGGATACGCGCCCGCCGTGACAGCTGAATAGCTTTTCAGCTTGTGTTCTTGAACGATTCGGAATATAAAAATGCCGTCAACCGAACCCGGTCAACGGCATTTTTTTCATTCAGCTTTCGTCAACATTAAAGGTGTATTAATCTGTTTTTGTAATATCTGGCGGATTTTTCGTAGATTGGCGTTTACTGATACACTATCTTCGCCGCCTGCGAGGCGTTGCCTGCGGCGTCATATGCGGTGATGCTGTATACCGTGCCGCTCTGCGCATTTTCGATAACCGCCGCAGTGTCCTCGTTGTATTCGCATCTTGTGAGGAACTTGCCATCGGCGCATATTCTGTAATATGCTACGCCGAAGTTGTCGGTTGATGCCTGCCAGCTGAGCACGGTGTTCCCGTCTCCGTCAACCGAGAAGCCGAGATCAGTCGGCGCAGTCGGCGCTTCGCTCTCGAGCACATGACCGTGCTTTAAGTAGTCAACATAGGTGTTGTGGAACATCGGGTCGACATACACGGGGCTGTAATAGTGGTTGTACGAGAACGTTATGATATTCTCGGCATAGCGCGAGGCTATGTCCATCTGCTTGACGAGCCTGTCGAGCGTCGCAGTCACATCCTGCGTGTTCTCTGTCACGAGCGGAGTAGTTATGCCGGTAGTATTGCTCTTTGCAACAGCGCTTGTGAAGTTCTCGACATTCGCCCAAAGGCGTATGCTCTTTCCGCTGAGCTTCACCGCGTCGGAGTACATTCTCCAGACATTGACGAGATTCTCTTCAATCGTCCAGCCTGCACCGACTGCGTCCTGCGGACAGAAGATATCGTGCTCGCGGAAGTTCACTGATTTTATAAACGAAGCCCAGAAGAGCTTCGCACTCTCGATGCCGGGGTTCGCGCCGTACTGCGAGAAGAACGGGCTTAAAAGCAGGGGAGCGTCCGCGTCCGTGCGCTCAATAGCGTCGATTATCACATTGACGCCCTTCGCGATGAACGGTGACGACAGCTTGACGAGCGGACCATTGCTCATCTCAGGCGTGAAGTACCAGCCGTAGAAAGCGTCGGGATATTTTGAAACATATTTGTTATATATCTCTTCAATCATGTCGGCGGAGACATTGCACAGCTCGCTGTAGTCCTTGCCGAAGCCGGATTTAGTCCACCACTCGTCGTAGAGCCCAAGCCCGATCATGACCTTAATGCCAGACCCGCTGCAGTTTCTCAGTGCGGATTCAACAACATCCGCAGCGCCGAAAGTCGCACCGGAGAATGTGTCGAGGTTCGAGTTGTAGTAGACAGTCCATGTGCCGTCGGAAGCCTTATTAGCCACATCCTGAATGATGAGGTACTTTATTCCGGCCTCCTTCATCGCGCCTATCTCATCCTGCCAGCGCTCGTCGTCCCAGTATGAGCTCATCCAGGACTGAAGAAATGTGCCGTTGAACTCGGCTTCGCATTTCTTTTCTGTGGGCATCGGGCATATGAGCAGTGCGATGCAGGTGATTATCCTGATAACCGTTCTGAATACGTTTGCCATATTTACCTCCTGTATTGCCTCAAGGGGGCTTTTTTATATTTCGTATACTCCCGAGTCGAGCAGAGCGTATTCTCTGCTCCCGACTCTGAAATATTTGTATACAGGCTCGTTGAATGTGCGGTAGTCGTCGATGGCGTAGGTGTTGTTGTCGATCTGCACGGTGCGTATCTTGTGCGAGTCGCGGTTGCAGACATAGATGTTCCCGCGAATAAGAGTTATGCTTGTCGGATACGAAAACGCGCTCTGCGCTCCGCCGCCGATTCTGAGCAGAACGCGGGCTTCGTCTATCGAATAGTTTATTATCGCGTCGCGCTCCGGCACAACGCACCAGAGCGATTTTTCATATGCAACGGGGTTGCACGCCGGCGCGCCCTGATATGTAAACTCATATCGCCTCACGCATGAACCCTCGGGCGTGAAGAGCGAGAATGTCCCGGCTCTGTCGAGAGTGACAGTGCAGTTGTTGAAGAACCTTGTCGGCTGAGCGAAGATAAATTCGCCATTCTGACCGAGCTCGTCCGCTATGCGCGAGCCGTTCTGACCGAATTTGCAGGAGACATATTCGCCCCTTGTTATCGGCGTTGATATGCTTGTCTCGCAGTCATATGAATAGAACGAGACCCTGCACGATCCGTTTTCAAGCATCTTCTTTTCTGCATATATAAAACCCCCGTCGATAGGGCGATGTCGACAATGTCGGCGTTAAGTATGCGCTGCAACAGCTTTTCCTCCGTTTCCGACGGCTCTCAGCCCGCAAAAAATGCGGCTTGCGGCCGCTTATACATTATATAAAATAATAAAAAGCAATCAAAAAATAAGCCCCGCCGAGCCGGATACGGCAATAGTAACCTGCATACCAAAGCAGGTGGGTGCCGCCCGGCGGGTTCGCGCTCCCTTCTTCCGACAAAAGCCGGGAGGTCTGCAATCCGCCGCCGGAGACTAAGCTCCCGATTAAAACGTGTTGGGTTAATATGAACCGTATTTATCGCACAGGGCAGGGTGGCTTTATTTTATTCTCCGTCCTCTTCGCTCTCCGAGTCGGTGCGCTCGTCGTCGAAGAAGAGATCGCTCAGACGCTCTTCAAAAGCCTGATAGACTTCTTCAAATTCATCGTCGTCCTCGATCATTGTCAGATATGTTTCGCCGTCCTCCTCAATGACCTTGAGGGGGAGAACCTCGTCCTCGCCTTCGAGAACTTCTTCGCTGTCGTCATATATGGGCAGCAGCGCGACATAGCATCCGCGGTCTGTCTCGATGCGGTCGAGCTCTTCAAAAATGTGCTCCTTGCCTTCCTCATCAACAACGCTGACGATGTCGGGATTATAATCCTTTGCCATAATAATAACCTCTCATACGGCGGCGCACCGTATAATGCGCGCGACCGATACAATTTATTTTTATGTATTTATTTTACCCGTATTGCGCCCAATAGTCAATAGAAAAAGGGAAGACGAAAACAAATTGCCCGAAAACTTTTTGGTATTTTCGTCTTTGATGATGGGCGTTGTGACGCGGGACTTACATCTTGTGTCTGTAAAGCTAACTTAATATAAAATATTAGAAATGTTGAAAAAATATGTTGACTTTATCCAAAACATGGGTTATAATGAAGATGCAAAGAGGGAGAAGGCTCCCGGCGCCGGGTCGGCGCTGTACCTGAGGGGTACACTCAAAAAATGATTGGAGGCGAGTCCGATGTACAGCGAAAGCGAAAATCAGTACTCCGACCGCCCGTCACAGCTTATCTGAAAGCTCAGCAGAGCAGAATATCAGAACTTTTTCTGCACTCGGAGCTTTTCGTCAGGCGGACTTGAACGCTAAAAGGTGATGGGTGTATCGAGCGGCAACGGCCGCGGCATTTCAGACGAAAACGATAACAACCGTAAGATGTCCTAATTGCGCCGCATCAACGGTAGTCCGGCGCAGCAGAAGAATAGATAATTTACGCTTACCGTTTTATATAGATCGGAAATAATATAAATGTCAGAAAGAAAACCCGATCGTCTGAATGCAGAAAAGTGAATAGTAAAATTACAGCACCGTGTCGGCGGTGCTGTTTTTTTGTGCGCATATAAAAAGAGCAGCCCCAAAAGGAACTGCTCTGAATCTGTTGAAAAAGTCCGTCATTGCACGGTCTCAAGGCTCCACTGTGTAAGGGGAGCTGTCACGCAAAGCCGTGACTGAGGGGTTGCCGCGTGAAAGTTCAAAATACCTGGCAATTTTAAAAAAATGCAGCTTGTTCAAAACAATCCCTCCGGCGCTTCGCGCTGCCTCGTTTGCACAAGAGAGGCATAGATTCTGAATCCTACGAAGCCCCCCAAAACCAGATTTATCGATAAGCAAAGAGCAGCCCCAAAAGGAACTGCTCTGAATTTTTTATTTCTTCATCTCGGCGAGATCGCGATAGTTGATGAGCTTGATGCCCAGGCTGTCGATGTGCTGCTTCGTCTTGGGGTCGGAGAAGAGCTTGTATTCCCAGACTCTGCGGTGCCAGGAATTTGTGATGCCCTTGAGCTCGTCGCACTCGAGCGCGGGATGGATGTAAGTCTCGGTCACGCCCTCGGGGAAGGTCTTGTAGAGCTCATAGATATAATCGCGGTAGTTGTCGTAGCTGTCGTTCTGCGGACCTGTCCACTCGCCGGGAAGCAGGAAGTCGGGGTTCGCTACGCCGACGCTGTGCGCATAGGCGTTGAGCTGACCGATGAGACCCATGATCTGCTCCTTGTCGACTTTTATGTCGAGCATGGTGTTGCTCATCTGAGCGTCGGTGAAAGTGCCGGGGAAGCGGAACGGAAGACCGTATTCGCCGGCGATGCTGAGCACGAGCTGAAGCAGCTCGAAGCGGCCTGTCTCGATGCCGTAGAGCGAGCCCATGTGGTTGTCAAGGTGAGAGGGAGTGAGACCAAGAGCCTTGAGGCGGTTTATCTGAGCGTGGATCTCAGCAGCAATTTCTTTTATATCGGCGTTCTTCTCAACGTCGATGCTTTCGGGATGCATGAAGCCGAGCTCATCGCGCAGGCTGTCGGTGTTGCTCGTGCCGACGGGCGACCAACGGTATGTAGCCCACTCGCTCGTGAAAGTCAGATGCACGCCGATGGCGAACTGCGGATTCTTCTTTGCGAACTGGCATGCCTCATATGCCCACGGGCAGGGAGCCATGATGGTCGAAGAGGTGATCGAGCCGGACTTGAGCAGATCCATAACGGCGAGGTTCGCCGCTCTGCACATTCCGAAATCGTCTGCGTTGATAATGAGATACTTATCCATTGAATAAACTCCTTCTGTTTTATATGAGGGGGAGTGACCGTTTGACCAGAGCCCCCGATTTTGCTTTTTCTTTGTCACGGAAATTATACACTAAAATCTTCCGGATTACAACATTTTTATTTAAACTATTGTCAAAATGAAAAGAGCCGCATCTTTCGACACGGCTCATATTTATTATTGTATAGTTTATGGGAAAATGCCTCTGATCTTCTTAGTCTTGACAAGTCTGCGAAGAGCGATGATGTAAGCGGAGGTTCTCATCGGATATCCGCGCTCCTCCGTCAGTCCGTAGACCTCATCGAATGCCTTGAGGAGGATGTCTGCAAGCTTGTTGTTGACCTCTTCAAGCGACCAGGAGAGAGACTGCAGGTTCTGCACCCACTCGAAGTAGGAGACGATAACGCCGCCCGCATTTGCGAGAATGTCGGGAACAACTATCTTGCCCTTGGCGTTGAGTATCTGATCCGCCTCGTAGCTTGTCGGACCGTTTGCGCCCTCGACGATGTACTTCGCCTTTATCCTGTCGGCGTTGTCGGCAGTGATCTGACCCTCGAGCGCTGCGGGGATAAGGAAGTCGGCGTCGGTGTAGAGAAGATCCTCTTTCGCTATCTCGGTCACGCCGTCAGCCTTGTAGCCCTGGAGCACGCGGCCGTTGCCGGCTGCATAGTCAAGCATATCGTGAACATCGAGACCGTCTGCGCAGTAGAATGCTGCTGTGTGGTCGCTGACTGCGACTACCTTTGCGCCGAGGTCGGCTATGAGGTAAGCGGCGGTCGAGCCGACGTTGCCGAAGCCCTGAACGGCGAATGTGCAGTCTTTTATGTCGAGACCGAGCTTCTCGGTCAGTGCGCGGCAGCAGAGCATGACGCCGCGTCCGGTCGCCTCGGGTCTGCCGAGCGAACCGCCGATTTCAAACGCCTTGCCGGTGACGACGCCGGGGATAGGATAGCCGTATTTCATCGAATATGTATCCATGACCCAGCCCATGACTTCGGCGTTGGTGTTGACGTCGGGAGCGGGAATGTCCTTGTGGGGGCCGATGATCGGCGCTATCATTGCTGCGTAGCGTCTGGTCATTCTCTCAAGCTCGCCCTTGGACATCTGCGACGGGTCGCAGGTTATGCCGCCCTTTGCGCCGCCGTAGGGGATGTTGGCGACTGCGCATTTGAAGGTCATCCATGCGGCGAGCGCGCGGACTTCGTCCATATCTACATTAGGATGAAATCTTATGCCGCCCTTGCACGGACCGCGGGTGCTCGAGTGCTGGATGCGGTAGCCTGTGAACATTTTCAGCTCGCCGTTGTCCATGCGCACAGGGAAGTTGACCTTCAGCTCCTGCTCCGGATAACGGAACGACGCATAGTCGTTCTGATCGATACCGTCAAGCGCAGCGGCACTGTCGAGCACGTTCAGAAAGTTTTCATAAGGATTTGCTTTTTTACTCATAAAATTCCACCCTTTCGTATTGTTTTTGTATCTTGTGCATAAATTATTGCTCTATCGTAAGATTATCACAATAAAAACAATAAATCAATATATGAGAGTGCATTTCCTAAAATTTATTTAATTTTTGTCCTATGGTACCGTCAAAACAAAAATATTATTGTACCGAAGTACAAAAATCAAAAAATATTTACACGGTTTTGGGCGAAAACTCTTTACAAAGCGGTGAAAAAGTGATATAAGTATAACTTGTAGGAAAAGTATAACAAATATCACTTGGATTTCAGAAAGGTGAGTGACCGATATGAAGATGCCGGAGGGCAAATTTATCGCTACCGTGAAGGTCGGCGAAAAGGGTCAGATAGTAATCCCAAAGGGCGTGCGCGATATATTCGATATAACCCCCGGGGACACGCTTCTGATGCTCGCCGATAAAAATCAGGCATCGCGATAGTCCAGAACGATGTCTATATGAATTTTGCCGACGCTCTGTTTGAGCTCAGCGCCGCGCGCCCGAGGAGGCGGAGGAATGAACGCTCTCGAAGTTGCCGGATTGAAGAAAAATTATGCCGGATTCTCCCTCAATGTCAGCTTCGCGCTCGAAGAGGGTAAGATAACCGGATTCATCGGCAGAAACGGCGCGGGAAAGACGACGACTATAAAATCCCTGCTCGGTTTCGTCCATCCCGATGCGGGCGATATCCGTTTTTTTTCAATGCCTTTCGCCGAAAATGAGATGAAAATCAAGAGCAGATTGGGCGTCGTGCTCGGCGGCGTGAATTACTATCCGCAAAAGCGCCTCGGCACCGTCGCGGCAGTCACTTCGCGCTTTTATCCCGAGTGGGACGACTCGCTATACAGAAAATATATGCAGCTTTTCTCTCTTGATGAAAGCAAACGCATATCCGAGCTCTCTGCCGGCATGAAAGTCAAATTTTCGCTCGCCCTCGCGCTCTCTCATTCGGCGGATCTGCTTATCCTCGACGAGCCGACGAGCGGACTCGACCCCGTCTCGCGCGATGAGATTCTTGATATCTTCATCAGCCTTTCGCAGGACGAGGGCAAGACCGTTTTCTGCTCGACCCATATCACGAGCGATCTTGACCGCTGCGCCGATAACATAATCTATCTCAAGAAGGGACGCATCGCGGAGGATGAACCTCTTTGCACTCTGCTCCAAAAATACAGTGTAGTTCAGTTTTCTGCCGATAACGCGCCTAAGAATATTGAACTTATCGGCGCGCGCCGCGAAAAAGACGGCATGAGCGCGCTTGTCAGAAATTCCGAGCTGCCCGCAGGCGTCGAATCCGCACCCGCCGGGCTTGAGGATATAATGGTGCATATCGAGAGGGAGGGGGAGACGAAATGAAAGAACTGCTCAACAAAGAGCTGAAGCTCGTCCTTCATCCGACGAATATCCTGTTTATTCCGCTCGCTTTCATGCTCTTTATCCCGAACTATCCCTATCTCGTTATTATGTTCTATACCTGCCTCGGCGTGTTCTTCATGTGCCAGTTCGGCAGGGAGAATAACGATGTGTTTTTCACCATGATGCTGCCCGTCGAAAAGCATAAAACAGTGCTCGCCCGCATAATCTCCGTGAGCCTGCTCGAATTGCTCGAGATAGCGGTCTGCGTGCCGATAGCACTCTTGCGCGCTAAAATTATGACCCCCGTCAACGCCGCCGACCTCGATGTAAACATCACGCTCTTCGCGTTCTTCTTTATGATATTCGGCGTGTTCAATATTATATTTTTCCCGGCTTATTATAAAAATGTCAAGCGCATCGGCGTGCCGTTCGCGCTCGGCAGTGTCGCTGTGTTCGTCTTTATCGGCGTTGAAATAGTGCTCTGCCACGCATTGCCGCTCTTCAAAAACAAGCTTGATACGCCCGACCCGCAGTTCCTGGCGGCAAAGCTCGTCACCCTCGCGCTCGGCGTTGTGATTTGGCTCGCGCTGACCTTTGCCGCTATAAGCGTTCAGCCGCCCTGTTCGAGAAGCAGGATATCTGAAAAATAAACAAACCCGAACTTCCGCAGAATGTTATTTATGTTCTGCGGAAGTTTTGCTTTTGCGATTTTCTGCAAATACACATTTGTGTCCGTTCTGTGTCTAAAAGAAAAACTTTTATGAAAAGAATTGACAATAATGCCCGGATATAATAATATGTCGTTGTAGAAAAGAATTTTTCGAGCGATTTAACCGAATTTATATTGACGCCAAACTCAAAAAGTATTTGTCGGAGGATAATTATGAACGGCATGAATATCCATAGGTATAAGAACGGAGACAGTTGAGCCCGACGGAAAATTTTCGTCGGTGAGTCAGCAAACATATTAAAATATTGGAACTTTCACCCGGAGGTGACCGAAATGAAGAAAACAGTTATTTGCATCGTATCGACCGCAGCCGCGTTTGTCCTTGCAACTGCGTTGAACATTCAGAACATGATTTGGGGCGGCACCCCGTCCGTCTTGGGCTTCGTTTTCTCCCTCGTCTTCTGCGCGTGCCTCTTTGTCCTGCCCGCCGTCGCGAAGAATCGAGCGTTCGCTGTTGTCTCGGCGTGCCTCGCCGCATTCTCGGCGATCGCTTCAACAGTCGGGCTGCTCGCCGTGAAAGGCATCATTTCCGACACGTTGGCGTTGATGGTCGTCCCGCCGCTTACCGCGTTCTGTGGGCTGAGCTATATCATGAGCGATTACAGCGTTTTCTATTCCGTGCTAATCGCTTTCACACTCATAGCCGCGCTGAATCTTATTTTGACCGCGAGAAAGCCTGCGGCGGCAAAAGCATAAAACAACAAATATCAATCCACGGAGCAGACCGGTCAGCCGGCCTGCTCTTTTTATGTCCCGTGCCGAAAAGCTGAACTTTCTGCCGAAACTCTTGATAAAACCGCTATATACATGGTATAATTAACTATTATCGAAAGGAATGGTAACCCTATGCGTAAAAGATGGCTTGCAGCTTCATATGACAAGGATCTCGCGGCTCAGATAGCCGAGGAACACAGCCTCAATCCTATCGCCGCGCTGCTTGCCGTTATACGCGGACTTCGCGACGACGAAGAAATAGAAGATTTCTTCGACCCGAACCCGTTCTTTACTCTCGATCCGTTCGCCCTGCCGGATATGGACAAGGCGGTCGAGCGCATAAACCGCGCGATAGATAATTTCGAGTGCATCGCGATATTCGGCGATTTCGATGCCGACGGCGTCACCTCAACCGCTCTTCTATATACATATCTTGAGTCAAAGGGCGCGAATGTCCTGTGGTATATCCCGGACAGGCTGACCGAGGGCTACGGTCTGAGCGTCGGCGCGGTCGAAAAGCTCAAAGATATGGCACTCAGCTGATAGTGACGGTCGATAACGGTGTCAGCGCCGCGGACGCTGCAGAGCGCGCATATGAGCTCGGCATGGAGTCGTTATAACCGACCACCACAAAGTTCCCGATGTTCTGCCCCGCGCCGAGGCGATAGTCGATCTTCAGCGCGCGGATTGCACCAGCCCGTTTAAGGAGCTGTGCGGAGCGGGCGTCGCATTCAAGCTGGCTTGTGCCATGGAACTTGAGGACGATACAGCGTCATAGAAGACTTCGCAGACCTCGCCGCAATAGGCACTATAAGCGATGTTGTCAATCTTACCGGCGAAAACCGCGCGATAGTCAAGGCGGGACTCCGAAGCATCAACAACCGCTCGCGCGCCGGAATAAACGAACTTCTCGATGTCGCGGGAGCGGGCAATAAATACGTCAACGCGACTTCCGTTGCGTTCACAATTTCGCCGCGCATCAATGCGGCGGGCAGAATGGCTCCGCCAACCGCGCGATCGAGCTTCTGCTCAGCGACGACCCCGAGACCGCAAACGGGCTCGCGCAGGAGATAAACGAGGCGAACAGAACGCGCCAGGCGATTGAAAGCGAGATTTTTGCCGAGGTCGAACAGAAGCTGTTTGAGCATCCGGAGATACGCTATGCCCCCGTCATTGTCGTTGACGGCGACGATTGGCACACGGGAGTCATAGGCATTGTCGCCGCAAGGATACAGGAGAAATACTCGAAGCCGTGCATAATAATTTCGCGCAATACAGAGGACGGCACTGCGCGCGGCTCCGGGCGCAGCATCGAGGGCTTCTCACTCTATGATGCAATAAAAAATTCAAAGCATCTGCTGACCCATTTCGGCGGTCACACTCATGCGGCGGGACTCTCGCTCATGGCGAAGGATATCGAACAGCTGCGCTCGGAGATAACGGAATATTCGCTTAATACCGAGATGCCGTTTCCGGTTCAGAATATAGATCTCAAAATCAATCCCGCGCATATATCTTTGGATATTCTCGATGCCGTCTCGTCCCTTGAGCCTTTCGGCGCGGGCAACCCCCAACCGGTCTTCGGACTTTACGGCATGAAGATAGAGGGCTTTTCTCCCGTCGGCAACGGCAAGCATATGAGAATAACCGTCTCAAAGGGCGATACGCGCATCTTCGCCATGTATTTCGGCATGACCGAGCGCTCGTTTTTTTACAGCGTCGGCGATACAGTTGACCTCGCCGTCAATCTCGACAGGAACGAGTATCAGGGGAGTGTCCGCATTGGTGTATATATCAGGAATATGCGCCCGTCGGGCAGCGACGATATAAAAGTGCTTGAGGGGCTTCGGCTCTTTGACCGCGTCATGCACGGCGAGGAGCTGACTGCTGAGCAGGCGAGAGCCGCTCTGCCGGACAGAAGCCTCTGCGGCGCGGTGTATACCCAGATAAAACGGCGCGGCTCATGGAGCGCCGAGTATGAGATGCTCTGCCTGCGCTCGGGCTTCGGGGAGGACAGAATATGCGCCGTCGCGAGTGCTGTCGAAGTTATGGTGCAGACGGGCGTTCTCAACCGCTCGCCTGCGGGCAGTATCGTTGTCAACGAACAGAGCCCCAAGGTGAACCTTGAGGACGCACAATTGATGAAACATATAAGAAGCTTTTTATAAACAGCGGCAAGATAATGAGGAGTGATCCGATGAGATCGTGGGAAGAAAAAATAAACGGCGAGACCGAGGAGAAGAAGATGAACCGTCAGGCGGATTTCACCGACGGCAGCTCTTCCTTTGACGACGGCTTCGACAAGCTCTACGAAAAAATAAAGACCATGTACCGCGACGACGAGCTTGAAACGGTGAAGCGCGCCTATGATGTGGCGAAGGAACATCATAAGAACCAGCTCCGCCAGTCCGGCGAGCCGTATATAATCCACCCGATAGCCGTAGCCTCGATTCTCGCAGACCTCGGCATGGACAGCCAGTCGGTGGCGGCGGCTCTCCTGCACGATACTGTCGAGGATACCGATGTCACAAAGGCGGATATCGAGCGCGAGTTCGGCGACGAGATAGCTCAATTAGTCGACGGCGTGACGAAGCTCGCGAAAGTGCCTACTGAGACAAAGGCGGAGGCACAGGCGGAAAATATCCGCAAGATGCTCCTTGCAATGTCGAATGATATCAGAGTTATTATTATAAAACTCGCCGACAGACTGCATAATATGAGAACCATCGGCTATGTCCGCGAAGAGAAGCGCCGCGAAACAGCCCTTGAAACTCTCGAGATATATGCCCCCATCGCTCACCGCTTAGGTATCAGAACAATAAAAGAGGAGCTTGAGGACAGAGCCATTATCTGCCTCGACCCCGTCGCGTATAAAGAGATCGAGGACTATCTCAACTCTCAGAGTGCGTCGCGCAAGGAGTTCCTCGACAGCATAATCGAGAAAATAAAGGAGCGCGTCGATCCGCTCGTCTCCGGCTGCAAGGTCGAGGGCAGAATCAAGAGCGTCCACGGAATCTACCGCAAAATGTATATCGGCGGCAAGACCTTTGATGAGATTTATGATATCTACGCCGTCAGAATAATAGTCGAGTCTGTTATCGATTGCTATAACTGCCTCGGCGTTATCCACGATATGTTCCGCCCGATCCCGAACCGCTTCAAAGATTATATCTCGACCCCGAAGCCGAATATGTATCAGTCCCTGCATACCACCGTTATCGGCAAAGAGGGAATACCCTTCGAGGTTCAGATAAGAACCTGGGAAATGCATCAGACGGCTGAATACGGTATCGCTGCGCACTGGAAGTATAAGCTCGGCGGCGGCACAGCGAGCGGCAACTTCGATAAGCGCCTCGCGTGGATTCGCCAGATGCTCGAGAGTCAGAGCGATTCCGAGGATGTCGAGGATATCGTCAGAACGATAAAGAGCGACCTCGTCCCCGAAGAGGTGTTTGTGTTCACTCCTAAGGGCGATGTTATAAACCTGCCGATAGGCGCGACGGTTATCGATTTCGCCTATGCCATTCATTCCGCTATCGGCAACCGCATGACCGGCGCAAAGGTCGACGGGCGTATTGTGCCGATTGACTATCAGGTAAAGACGGGTGAGATAGTCGATGTCTTAACTTCGTCTCAGCCGGCAAGGGACCGAGCCGCGATTGGCTCAAGATAGTCAAGACGAGCGAGGCGCGCAGCAAAATCCGCAACTGGTTCAAGAAAGAGCGCCGCGACGAGAATATCGCCGAGGGCAAGGCAGAGGTCGAGCGCGAGTTCAGGCGCAGCTTTATCCGCCTGCCGGATGACGAGATGAAGTCGTTCCTCCAGCGCATCGCGGAGCGCCAGCATTTCGACACGGTCGAGGATTTCTATGCCGCTATCGGCTACGGCGGCGTGTCGCTCATCCGCATGATGCCGCATATAAAAGATGAGTATAACAAGATAGTCAAGGCGTCCGCTCCGCCGGAGATTGTGCTCACCCAGCCGAAAAAGCGCGTCAAGAGCAGCGAGGGCGTTATAGTCGAGGGAATCGACAACTGCCTTGTCAAGTTCTCGCGATGCTGCAATCCGCTCCCGGGCGACAGTATAATCGGCTTTATTACCCGCGGCCACGGCGTGTCGATCCATACGCGCGACTGCAGCAATGTCCCGAAGGATCTCGAACATTGCGGCGACAAAGACAGATGGATAAACGCATATTGGGACAGCGCCATAAAAGAGGATTTCCGCGCAACGCTCATGATATCCTGCCTCAACAGGGTCGGCATGCTCGCGGATATCTCCGTCCAGCTCGCCAATATGCACGTTATGATAAATGATATAAACACAAGGAATTTCAAAGACGGCAGAAGCACGTTCTCTATGACCATAACCGTCTCGGGAATCGAGCATCTCAAGAGCGTCGCCGCCAAAATCGAGCGAATCGACGGCGTGCTAAGCGTCGAGAGAGCCGCAACCTGATGCCAATTATATTTTTAGATATAGCAAGTCCAAGGGGGAATCACCGTGAGAGCTGTTGTTCAGCGCGTCACATCGTCAAAAGTTCCGTTGACGGAAAGACCGTCGGCGAGATAGGCAAGGGCTTCAATGTCCTGCTCGGCGTTGTCGAGGGCGACACCGATGAGCAGGCGGCGTTGCTTGCCGGCAAAATAGCGCGTCTGCGCGTGTTCGAGGACGAAAACGGAAAAATGAATCTCAGCGTCAACGATGTCGGCGGCGAGATTCTCGCTATCTCGCAGTTCACTCTCTGCGCCGATTGCAAAAAGGGCAACAGACCGTCTTTCACGCTCTCTGCCTCGCCCGATGAAGCGAATCGGCTCTATGAGCTGTTCTGCTCCGAGCTATCCGCAAACGGCGTCAGGAATGTCGAAAAAGGCATCTTCGGCGCGGATATGGCGGTCGATATAGCCAACGACGGACCCGTCACTATAATGCTCGATACCGATATATGGAGGAAAGACAAATGATGAAGATACACACTCTGCCCATGGGACCCGTTCAGGCGAACTGCTATGTCGTCATAGACGAACACAGCGGCGAGGCGGCGGTTATCGATCCCGGCGACTACACGGACGAATTGAAATCAGTCCTTCGCGACGAAGTGAAAAATCTCAAGTATATTCTTCTCACCCACGGTCACTATGACCACATTCTCGGCGTCGCGCATATAAAAGACGACTATCCGGATGCGAAAATAGCCATCCACCCCTATGACAGCCCCTGCCTCAAGTGCGAGGATATCAGCCTCGCGACCCATGTTGATCACGGCATCCAGAAATATGTCGATTACGATCTGCTCGCGGAAGAGGGCTTTGAAGCGAAGATAGGGGATATCACTCTCCATACTATTCATACCCCCGGCCACACCCTCGGCGGCGTGTGCTATCTCGAAGAGACCGAGCGCGTGATGTTCTCGGGCGATACTCTCTTCTGCCGCACTGTCGGCAGAACCGACCTCCCCGGCGGGGACTGGCAGGCTATGGTCGAAAGCCTCAAACGCCTTGCCGCCCTTGACGGCGAATATACCGTCTACACCGGGCATAACCGCTCCACAACGCTCTCTGAGGAGCGGGTCAGAAACAGATATTTAAGAAAAATACCCAGAGGAGAGCTTTAAGGAAACGCCTATGATTCTATATATCTGCGGTCACAATTTCCATTATGAGATGGAGAATCTTTGCCGCGTGTTCTTCCCGAACGAAAAGATAACAGTCTCGGACACTCTGCCCGAAAGCGGAGCGCCCGAGGTTGAAACATATCTCAACGGCGCGAGCGGCGGATATTCCGTGCGCGTGCGCGTCAATGTTGGGGATAAAACCGAGACTCGCTCGGCAGAAGTCCCGAAGACGGACGAACCCGAAAAGGACGAGTGCGAGCGCACCATGGCTCGCGAGCTTTTCTCGCTCTGAGCGCCGTCACGGGCTATGTCCCGCCCTGGGGCATACTCACCGGCGTGCGCCCGTCCAAGCTTATGCTGAAGCTCATTGAATCTCTCGGCGAAAAGGGCGCGTATGACTATTTTACAAAAAAACTTCTTGTCAGCGAGCCGAAAGCGCGCCTTGCGCAGAGCGTCGCGGGCACGGAGCAGGAGATAGCCGCCCTCGGGGACGAACGCTCGTTCAGTCTCTATATCGCGATACCGTTCTGCCCGTCAAGGTGCAGCTATTGCTCGTTCGTCTCCCATTCGATAACCAACGCCAACGCCGCAAAGCTCCTGCCCGTCTATGTTGACGATCTGTGCAGGGAGCTTGAGATAACGGGAAAAATCGTCCGCGATATCGGACTGCGGCTTGAAAATATATATATCGGCGGCGGAACACCCGGTATTCTCAGCGCGGAGCAGATGGAAAAGGTCTGCTCGGCAGTCGAAAACAGCTTCGATCTGTCCGCTGTCCGCGAATATACCGTCGAACTCGGCAGACCAGATACCGTAACGCAGGAGAAGCTCGATGTCCTGCGCTCCCACTCGGTCGACAGAATAAGCATAAATACCCAGACCCTCAACGATTCCGTGCTCGAAGCGGTCGGCAGAAAGCATACCGCGGCGGATTTCTTTTCTTCTTATGCTCTCGCCGAGAAGAGCGGGTTTGAAAATATAAATGTCGATCTTATCGCGGGACTCCCCGGCGATACGCTCGAGAGCTTCAAAAAATCCGTTGACGGAGTCGTCTCGCTCGCGCCTGCGAATATAACCGTCCATGCCCTTGCGCTGAAATCCGCATCCACTCTCAGAGAACACGGTCACGCGGTCAGCGAAGGGGAGACGGCGGGGAAGATGATTGATTATTCCCACTCCGTTCTCTTCGATAACGGCTATATTCCTTATTATATGTATCGCCAGAGCCGCTGCGTCGGCAACCTCGAAAATGTCGGCTGGTGCAAGCCCGGTACGGAGTGTAGATATAATGTATTCATGATGGAGGAGACGCATACTGTCCTCGCCGCCGGAGCGGGCGCCGTAACAAAGCTCAAAAAGCCCGGCAGCAACTATATCGAGCGTATTTTTAACTACAAATATCCATATGAATATAATGCCCGGTTTGACACTCTGATGGAGCGCAAGAAACGCATATCGGAGTTCTATTCGGAAATATTCGGTTCGCAGTCGTCTGCGGATAAATAAGGTGATAAGTTGAAATCTCTCGTAAAAATAAACTCAATGGCGGCAAATGACCCCGCATTTCTCGTCTCAAAAGCCGAGGAGCGGTATTCAGACAGGCTTAATGAAATAGCCGAGCGCATATTCTCCGACCGCGAAAAGCGTATAGTCATGCTCGCGGGTCCCAGCGCGTCGGGCAAAACGACCACCGCCGGGCTCATCGCCTCGCGGCTCGAATCGCGCGGCGCAAAGGCTTTCACTGTCTCGCTCGACGATTTTTATCACGATCAGCGCGATGCCATTCTCGACGAAAACGGCAAGCCCGACTATGAGACAGTCAACGCCCTCGATATCGCGCTCATTGATTCGTGCCTTGAGGATATCATCAAAAACGGCACAACGAGACTGCCGCATTTCGATTTCGTCAGCGGCAGGCGCAGCGGCTTCTCCGACCCTATAACGCTCGGCAAGGACGATGTGCTGATAGTCGAGGGCATCCACGCCCTGAACCCGGTTATAACCGACTCTCTGCCGAGTGAAAACCTGATGAAACTCTATGTCAGCGTCTCGTCCCGTATCGCCGATGAGGACGGGGATGTGCTTATGTCGAAGCGCGATCTGCGCTTTGTCCGCCGCCTCGTTCGGGATTATTACCACGCGCGAGCAGTGTCGAGCGGACATATGACCTCTGGGGGAGTGTTCAGCGCGGCGAGGATAAGTATATCTTCCTTACAGCCACTTGGCGGCGGAGAAGATAGACTCGCTCCATGCCTATGAGCCGTGCGTGTTCCGTGCCCTTGCCGTGCCGATGCTGAGTTCTGTCGGGAGCGGCAGCGAGTGGTATGACGAGGCGCAGATGATGATAGAACGCCTTGAGAGATTCGAGCCTCTGCCGGTCGATGTTATCCCCGAAAACTCGCTGCTTCGTGAGTTTATGGATTAAACAATTGTTAAATTTTTCATCATATTGTTGATAATATCACCCTCAAACGATATAATTAGGAACGGTTTTAAGAAAGAAACGAACAGCAAGGAGGTTTACCCTTGGCAGAAAGAAAGAAACAGTCGCTCTTGAACGGCGCGATAATCCTTGTCATCTCGACCCTCGTGGTCAAGGTGATAGGTCTCTGCTTCAAGATGCCGCTGGGCAGTATGCTCGGCCTCGTGGGATACGGATATTTCACCTCGGTCTATGCCATCTATACTCCCATCTATTCAATTTCTATGGCGGGTCTGCCGATAGCGGTGTCGCGCATGGTCGCGGAGGATGTCGCATTAAATCATTACCGCGAGGCGCGCATGACGCTAAAAACGGCGCGCAAGATATTCCTTCTCGTCGGAACCGCGGGCACGCTGCTCATGGTCATTATCTCCATTCCATATGCCGCGTTCATCTCGGATATAAGAAACCTGCCCGCGATGATAGCCGTCGCCCCGTCGATATTCTTCTGCTGCTATGTCTCGGCTTACAGAGGATATTACGAGGGTCTGCGCAACATGATCCCGACCGCCATATCGCAGGTCATCGAGGCTCTCGGCAAGCTTGTTATCGGACTTGTTTTTGCAAAGCTCATCATGTCCTACGGCGAGAGCGCCTATAACAGCGCTGTTGCCGCAGGTTCGGCTACCGCTACAGTGTTCGGCAAAGAGGTCTCGTCCCTTAATGAGCTTTCAGCGTAACATACCCGTGGCTGCCGCCGGCGCAATACTCGGCGTTACCCTCGGCTCGCTTCTGAGCCTTATCTATCTCGGTATCCGCCACAGAACAAAGGGCGACGGTATAACCCGCCTCGAGCTCGTCAATTCCCCGAAGCCGCCCGCAAATCATGCCATAGCCAAGAACATGATAACCATAGCGGTGCCGATTCTTTTGAGCTCGCTCGTTCTCAACGCCACGAACCTTATCGACGCCGTGACCATCCAGAACCGCCTGCTCCACGCTATCGAGAGCGGTCAGGATACAATATACAATTTATATAAGCAGTGCATCGATGCCGATGTCGCGAGCGGTACCTTGAATCTTTCGGACAGCAAGGGCTTCATGAGCTATCTCTACGGCGCATATAACACCGCCGTGGACTTCAAGAACCTTGTCCCGATGATAACCGTCTCCCTCGGCGTCAGCGCGCTTCCCGCCCTCGCGGAGGCGTGGACGATGAAAGACAAGGCGGCTGTCAAGAGCGCCGTCAATACCGTTATAAGAGTCTCCATGCTCATAGCTCTGCCCGCCGGTATCGGCATGGGCGTGCTCGCCGAGCCTATACTTACTCTTATCTACGGCCGCGCAGAATGGCTGCCGATATCCCGATGATAGCGCCCATGGTTGCCGTCTTCGGTTTCACGACTGCGTTCATGTCCATTTCGACCCCGCTTACGAACCTCCTTCAGGCGGTCGGCAGAACGGATATCCCCGTAAAAACAATGCTCGTCTCCGCCGTCGTCAAAATAATCTGCAACTTCGCCCTCGTCGGCATACCTGGTATTAACTTCAACGGCGCGGTTATCGGAACAGTCCTGTTCTATTTTATAAATGTCATTCTCAATGTCATCGCCGTTATAAAAGTCACTAAAGTCCGCATTGATATAATGTCCGATTTGATAAAACCGCTTATCTCCGCCGCCATGTGCGGTCTCGCGGCGTGGGCGGCTTACGGTCTGCTCGGCAATTATGTGCTCAAGAGCGTCAGCCACGGCGCGGATATCGCGCTGCTCGCCGCCATCATAATCGCCGTTATTGTGTATGCGATAGCTATCATCGTTTTCAAGGGCATCGTGCGCGAGGATATAGAATCTTTGCCCGCAGGCGAAAAAATTGCAAAAGTACTTGAAAAATATGAACTTTTGGGTTAGAATATTTCTTGCCGATAAAATCAGACAGGGGATCATATGGTAGACTTTAAGCAGAAAGAAAAATATGATATCAACGATCTCCTTGAGATCATGCGTCTGCTCCGTGCTCCGGGCGGCTGCCCGTGGGATGCACAGCAGACTCATATGAGCATCCGAAAGAACCTTATCGAAGAGACCTACGAAGTTATCGAAGCTATCGACAAGGACGATAAGGAGCTGATGACCGAAGAACTCGGCGATCTGCTCATGCAGGTCGTGTTCCACGCTCAGATGGAGCAGGAGGCGGGCAACTTCGATTTCGGCGATGTCACCGACGGCGTGTGTAAAAAGCTCATCGAGCGCCACCCTCATGTTTTCGGCGAGGTCGAGGTCTCCGGTGTCGGCGATGTGCTCAATAACTGGGACGCATAAAGCGCCGCTCGAAGGGGCAGAAAAAGGGGAGCGAGCCTATGCTCAGCATCCCGCGTGAGCTTCCCGCGCTTATGAGAGCGACTAAGATTCAGCAGAAAGCGGCGGCAGTCGGCTTTGACTGGGACGATGTCTCCGGCGCTCAGCAGAAAGTGCTCGAGGAGGCAAAGGAGCTTTCCGAGGCTATCGAATCGGGCGACAAGGAGCATATTTCCGAGGAGCTCGGCGATTTGCTTTTCTCCGCCGTCAATGTTTCGCGCTTTGTCAAGTGCGATGCCGAGGAGGCGCTGACTGCGGCTTCCGATAAGTTTATAGCCCGTTTCATCCGCGTTGAACAGCTTGCGCACGAGCGCGGCATCGATATGGAGTCCGCTCCGCTTGAAAAGCTCGACGAACTCTGGGATGAAGCCAAGGCAGAGAGCGGAAAATAATAACGATGACTGTGTCCAACGGACATTGCATAAAAGAAAAGAAAACAAAAGGAGAAATACGTAATGAATAAGACAGAGTTTATCGCTGCCGTTGCAGCAAAAGAGGGACTTGAGAAGAAGACCGCCGAGAAGGCTGTCAACGCTGTTATCGCTTGCATCGGCGATGCTCTCGCATCGGGCGACAAGATCCAGATCGCAGGCTTCGGCACTTTCGAGGTCAGAGAGCGCGCAGCTAAGACTGCCCGTCAACCCCAGAACCGGCGGAGACCATCGATGTCCCCGCATGCAAGGTTCCCGCTTTCAAGGCCGGCAAAGGTCTTAAAGACAAGGTTGCAGAGTA
>ENA-OQEN01000101-OQEN01000101.1-human-gut-metagenome-genome-assembly--contig:-NODE-101-length-34148-cov-2.419947_pt1 | contig 34148 bp, 41 predicted proteins | sample MGYA00242791_ERZ504627 | MGnify/ENA primary metagenome ERZ504627 (study PRJEB26092, sample SAMD00036316) | human gut metagenome | host: Homo sapiens | study: EMG produced TPA metagenomics assembly of... | reverse complement strand
CCTGCAAAAAATCGAGGAGCTGACAATCCAGATGGCGGAGCTGGTGAAAGCCAGCCAGGAGGCGAATCAGAAAGCGCTGGACGATCATAATGATCGGCTAACGGCGCTGGAGCACCGCCCGTCCATGTGGTGGGATAAGCTGCTGTCGGCTGGGATCTCCGCAGGTGTGGCGGCGTTAATCAGTCTGATCGCATCCGTGATTGTGAGGTGATAGGATGCTGGTATCAATCCCGATCATGATTATCACAGCGGTCACCTGGCTGCTGTCCAAACTGATCTGACAAACACAAAAGCCCTCCGTCGAGTGGCGGAGGGCAAATGAAAACTTGGAGGGAACATATTATGAACATCAACTGGAAAGTGCGCCTGAAAAGCGGCCCGTTTTGGCTGGGCGTTGCGTCGGCTGTAATTATGGCTGTGTTTTACATCCTCGACCTGTGCGGGGCCGCGCCGGAGATCACAGGCAGCCAGATCGTGGATGCGGTAAGGCTGGTTTTGATGATTCCGGCCGCGATCGGGATCATCTCTGACCCCACCACCAAGGGCGTAAAGGATAGCAAGCTTGCTATGAGTTATACTACGCCTAAGGCGGATGAGGAGTTGCACGAAAAAAGCGAATAAACAAAACGAGCCCTGGTTTCCAAATGGAAGCCAGCTCGTTGGGTCTTCTATGCCGTTAGACAATGTCTTCCTCATAATTAGTACTCATTATTATCATCCTCCTATGCATTTATATTATATTCAATTGTGCTGCAATATGCAAGCGTTATGCAAAAAATTAACAACTTTGATAATGATTCGTGATATATGATAAATTTATACTGGTAAAAACATCATTTTTTGATTATATTAATGCACACACCATCGTTTTTAAACACCCAATTTTTAAATTTTGCCCGAAAGAGATCGTCTTTGTTGGTATTGGGCGTATTTTGTGAACAGTCAACAAATCCAAAAGGCGATCCTACTACCTTATAATCCGAATTGCTATCTGTAACCGAAAAAGTTAATTCAAACTCTTTGCAGGGAGCATTTATTCTCGCGGTATACACTGTATCATTTAAAGGCACGCGTGTTGTATACTCTATAATGATATCTGTAGGAGATTTAGAATTAAGATGAATCTTATTCATGGAAACAACTGTGCGACTGTTATATCCGCATTTATCTTCTAAGCTGTCAGATCCTGATTCAATCTGTTCTTTGTTCACTGTATAATTATCTCTCGCTACGGCTTTTCCATTGAGGCTTATTTTGTTAAGTGTAAACACAACATATTTCCCAGAATCGAAAACGCAAGAACGAGCCAAAGGAAAATTATTGATTACACATTTATCTTCCACTGCATAGATTCTCATAACTTTTTTAATGGTTTTCTCAATATATTCCTTTTGAATGTCACAGGTTACTATATATTCTGCCCTGTTATAATAGTAAAACTCATTTTCCTCTATAAGGGTATTTCTTACACTAGAATACATATCAGAAAAAATCGCATTAGAGTTAAAATATTTTTCTGATTCGAGTTTTGATAGTAGATTATCTTTACTTTCTGGAACTAAGCTATCAATTATTTTATCGGATGAAATTATGTCATTAGCCATCCATTCATCAAGCATTTTATTCTTGTTTTTAATGTCAATAAATAGGGCAGACAGAAAAGACGACAGTATCAGCGAAATGAATACAAGTATAACATCTTTTAAGGTGTTCAATTTGGCTATCTGTTTCAATTCTAATGTCGAACTATTGCTCCGGATACTGTTATCAGCATAGGCAGCAATATTTATCTGCTCTTGCATCAAATTTGTTTGATAATTGATAAAAAAATAAACAGCTATAGCAAAAGCCACCAAAATAAGAGCGACAATCATATTTTTGTTTTGCACGCCAAATTTTTTTACATTTTTACCTGTGTTCATCTCATCATCTCCCATTTATTTACTATAATAGTACGGTATTTGTCAAAAGTCAATTGTAAAATCCAATTTACAGAATAAATTTTTACAAAATATTGTATTAAGTCTATCAAATTAGACAGTATCTGTAAAAGAGGGATTTTACATAAAACGTAGCCCCACCAAGGATTCCTCCCTGGTGGGGCTTCTTTATTTCCGCAAAACGATCCCGAACACGTGCCCCGTAAAAAACAGTATTGTGTTCGCGCTATTTGCATTTGGTGGAAAGTACGCTTGAAGAACCCCACCTTTTGGGCGCAAATCGTCGTGGCCATCATCAGCCCGATCCTCGTTGGCCTTGGCGCACAGTGCAGGATATGACGACCTGGGTGGCGCTATGGGATGCCCTATGCAATGCGGTGAGCAACCCTGTGATTGTAGTGTCTGTCATTGGCTCTGTGTGGGCCTGCATCACCGATCCCACCACCAAGGGTACGGCGGATAGCGAACTCGTCATGTCCTATGACACACCGAAGAATGACGGCAAAAAAACGATTAAATACAGCGGGCCCCGGTTTCCTTTTGGATTCCGGGGATCCCATAATTAAATTTTATTGTATGCATACTTTTAGTATTGAAAATTATAAATAAATATCTATAATATTATCAATATCTACAGTATATTAACATAAACTAATAATACAAAATGAAGAAAGCAACCCCACTAAACGTAAGATTGCTTTCAATGATTAACAACCTGATTTGATAAGCAGTAATAAGATGCCGTTTATAATGCGCCTCTTGTTACTTACTTTATAGGATTGATTGCTGCAACAATCAATCCTATTTTAAATTTTGAGAGTTAAAATCAAAACAATAATAATAAAATATAGGAATTGCTTCGTCAATTTCACTTGCGCATTTGTTAGAGTTTGTTTTCCATTTAAAATGCAGATCATCCAAATGCAAATATGATACCCTAAATATGTTGCAAAGGTGATAGCCAAAACAAGCGCCAAATTTTTCACGCTACATACCTCCATAGAGGCACATAGATCTTAACGGCATAATACAAATCAGGTTGGGATATTATTCTCTATCGGTTCAATTTCATGGTGCATTCTCCTCTCCCTTATTTGCCTATTGCCTATTATTATATACTATCAAAAACATAAAATGTGCTTGTTCACAAAAAATTCATTTTCGAATAACAATTCAACAATGTGGTTTCGTACCAGCGTCAAAGCAATAAAATATTGATAAATTAGGAGTAAAGGCTTCAAATGAAAATATTTGTGGAGCTTTACAATTTTATTATTTGTAAAACATTGAAAAATGTTACATAAAATTTTGTTTTTTATATATGATTCGGCCAAGCAATTTTAAATCATTGCAAAACAATAAATATTGGTTGTGGGGTCGTTCTATCGTCCCTATTGTTTTGTTATCTAAAAAGCAATTATCAGGACAAGATGGTATTTTTTATTTAACAAAAATCTTAAACAGATAAAAATTGCAAAAGATTGCCGGGCATCGGAGTGATACCCGACGTTTATATTTAATTCGAGCGGACCGGTTTAACTCACGTGACCATATTAACAAGGAGATTTTTGACTTGCATTCTGACTTGCATTTCTGTTCGAAGATGACCGAATTTAGCCTATTTTAAAGCCGAAATAACAAAAAGAAAACCACGTAGTAAGGGCTGTAAACCTTATAACTACGTGGTTTTCTTGTGGCCCGCCCGGAGGATTCGAACCCCCGGCCTTCAGAATCGGAATCTGCTGCGATATCCAGCTTCGCCACGGGCGGGTATTCAATCATATGCCTTTTCAAGGCGACTGTTATTTTACCACGCCTTCCTGAAAAAAGCAACCGTTCCCACCAAAAAATCAGGAAGGGGCGCACACCGCCTATGAAAGAAACGGCCCGGAGGCCAAAATCCCGCCGCCGGCGAGCCATCATTGCCGCACAAATACGGATTTGGGCTGCCCGCAGCGCGGGCACTGCCAAGTTTCCGGCAGTTTTTTAAAGGGTTCGTCTCCGTCATAAACATAACCGCAGACAGAGCAGACCCACTGTGGCTTCTGCTCCTGCTCAGGCACGGTATGCTCCACTTTCTTCGCATTCAAAAAAATCCTGGAAGGCTTTGCGGGTGGCATCCTTCATATGCTTTTGATAGTCGCTATAGAGCAAGGGCTCTCCGTCGCCGTTCCAGGCATCCGTCACCTCACAGGTATAAACCGTGTGTGTGGAAAGGTCTTTTGCCTCCAATACGCGGCAGCGCAAATAGGAGGCAGCATCCAGCAATACAGGTAGGCCGTCTTTTACAGCATACTCGACATTCTCCCACTTTTCCACTTTACGTGCGGACTGAAAACCGAAATTTGCGATCAAAAACGGATCTGCATCTGCACGCAGAACAGAAATGGTGAGTTCCCCTGTTTTCCGGATGAGCTGATTGGTTAGATTATTGCGCATGCTGCCGAGCATGAGCAGCGGCGGCATATCGGAAGTGACCTGCATCATCGCATCCACAATACAGCCGCCGAAGGAATCTCCATTTTTTACCCCTACAACATACAGGCCGTAAGAGAGCTTAAACAAAGCGGTTTGATCCATTTTTCTAACGCCTCTCTTTCCTGCGGAGCAGGCTCACGCCTCCTCAAAAAGATCCTTTCCTACGCCGCACAGCGGGCAGACCCAATCCTCCGGAAGGTCTTCAAAGGCAGTGCCCGGGGCAATGCCGTTATCCGGATCGCCGACCTCCGGATCATATTCATAGCCGCAAACGGTGCAAACATATTTTTTCATCAATCATTCTCCTAACATGTATTGATTTCCAGAGATTTCCTCCGGATATCCAGATTATAGCGCATAGTAAAATGATTGTCTATCTTTTTTAAAATATACATTTACCGCTCTTTTCTATGGGTAGATTTTCGTTTTTCACACACGAGCATTTGCCATTAAAAATGAAGGAAACGGGAGATTTCAAAAGTACAATCCCGTTAAATTAAAAAAACGGGCAAAAAGCTTGACAGGCCCACCCCGCTTATGGTATGCTATGCAGGCACTGAAAAAGGTAAGACGATACAAATGGAGGTTTTACTATGTCAACCTATATGCCGAAGGCGGGCGACATCACCCGCAATTGGTATGTGCTTGATGCAGCAGGCAAGCCGATGGGCCGCGTAGCCGCCCAGGCCGCCATTCTGCTGCGCGGCAAGCACAAGCCGACCTTTACGCCCAATGCCGATTGCGGCGACCATGTCATTATTATCAACACTGACAAGGCCGTTCTCACAGGCAACAAGCTCCAGCAGAAGATGTATTACCATCATTCCGGCTATATCGGCAACCTCAAAGAGGTCAAGTACAGCACGCTGATGAAAACGCGCTCTGATTTCGCAATGCAGCTCGCCGTGAAAGGCATGATTCCGGATACGGTCATTGGCCGCAATGCGCTGACCCGCCTGCGCGTTTATAAAGGCGCTGACCATAAGCATGTTGCTCAGAAGCCTCAGGAATGGGCGTTTTAAGGAAGGAGGAGAAGGAGTATGTACGATAGCAATCCCTATTTTTACGGCACCGGCCGCAGGAAAAAATCCGTTGCCCGCGTGCGTGTTTATCCCGGCACGGGCAAGATCACCATTAACGACAGGTCCATCGATGATTATTTCGGCCTTGAAACGCTGAAGCTCATCGTTCGCCAGCCCCTCGCGCTGACGGGTACGACGGAGAAGTTCGATATCGTCTGCCGTGTCAACGGCGGCGGCGTGACCGGCCAGGCCGGCGCAATCCGCCATGGCCTCTCCCGCGCCCTGCTTCAGTATGACGAGGCTCTCCGCCCCGCGCTGAAGAAGGCAGGCTTCCTCACCCGCGATCCGAGGATGAAGGAAAGGAAGAAATACGGCCTCAAAGGCGCACGCCGTGCACCGCAGTTCTCCAAGAGATAACAGGGCTGCTTTTCGTTTTTTTCATTTTAAATGTGGCAGATCGCAAGCCCGCCTTTCGGACGATTGTCCGAAAGGCGGGCTTTTTATGTTTCCGTTGAAGTTCCCCGATGTGAAGGGCTGATCACTTCAAACCGCGCCCCACATTTCGCGCCATTTGTTTGTACACTGCCAGCCCGCACAGTAACAGCACAGGAAAGCAAATCGCCGCAAGCAGGCCAGCCTTCAGATTGCCATCCGCCGCATCTGAAACGAAGCCGACCAGCGAAGGCCCGGCAGAGCACCCCAGATCCCCCGCAAGCGCAAGCAGAGCAAACATTGCTGTTCCTCCCCTGGGGCAGGAAGCGGAAGCAAGGCTGAAAGTTCCCGGCCACAAAACCCCTACAGAGAGGCCGCACAATCCACAGCCTATGAGGGAAAGGAGCGGATTTGGGCACAGCGACGCAAGCAGATAGCTCGCAATACATAGCGCGCCACTCCCCGCCATAAAGGCTTTTAAGTGAATTTTTTCGCTGAATTTTGCGTAAAATACGCGGGACAGCCCCATCAGAATTGAAAACATGCATGGCCCGGCCAAATCCCCAACGCTTTTGGAAATTTGCAGCCCGGATTCCGCAAAAGCGGAGGCCCACTGGCTCATCGCCTGTTCAGAGGCGCCTGCGCAGACCATCAGCAGGGCGAACACCCAGAATATGCGGCTGGAAAACAGCTTGCGCACCGGCATCGCTCCCCTGCATCATGCAGGATGCAATAGGCACCTGCGAATAATAAAGTGCATTGCACAGCGGAACCGCCGCCCAAAGAAAGCTGAGAAGCTCCAATTCGCAATTCCGAATACGGAAAAGAACAGCGTGGAAACAAGGATGACCAAAACACAGCCCCAGCAGTAAAACGAGTGCAGTAGGCTCATCGCTGCTGCTTTCTGATCCGTAGGGCAAGCCTCCACGATTGGGCTGACCAGCACTTCAATCAACCCTCCGCCAACGGCATACAGCCCAACCGCAAGCAAAAGCCCCCAATAAGGTCAGAGAACAGCTCCGGCAATATTCCCAGCCCTGCAAGCCCTGCGGCCGCGCAGATATGAGCCGCCACAATGGCTGCCCGATAGCCAATCCGATCCACCCATTTGGTGCTGAGCAGATCCACAATCAGTTGAATGCCAAAATTGATCGTGACAAGCGATGTGATTTTATCCAGCGAAATTTGGTAGGAACTCTGGAACGTGAGGAATAGGAGCGGGATAAACGTATTGACGATCGCCTGCGTGATATAGCCCAAATAGCTGGCATAGAGCGTATGGTTATAATTCTGCCTTATTTTTTGCATGCCGCTGTCTTCTCCTGTCCCATTTTCTTTATTCAACATATAGATCCCGCACGCCTTCCACTGCACGGATGCTTTCCACGATCAAATCAAGCTCATGGAGATTGCGCGTATAGACCAGCACCTTAAGCACCGGTGCTTTTTTCCGCTTTCCTTCCTCCCCATCCACATTAAGCAGCTCCATGGAGGCAAGCTCTCCCCCACAGCGGCGGACTACCTTCCCCACGCGGGAAGCCTGCAGACCAACATCCTCCACCTCAACATAGAGGTTTCGTCCGGCATTCCCACGAGCGGAAATACGCTTAAGCAGGTTGAGTGTCAGATAAATCACCAACGTGGCGATCAACGCGCCGCATAGAAGCCCGATCCCACCGCAATACCCACGCAGGAAACCGCCCAAAGGCTAGCAGCGTGGTAAGCCCCTTCACGCTAAATCCCTCGCGCAAAATGGTGCCTGCGCCCAAAAAGCCAATGCCGCTGATAACCTGCGCGCTCATGCGCGTTGGATCAATCTGCATGACCTCTTGATATTGATCGGTAAGGAAGCTTGAGGTGATCATCACCAGTGCAGCGCCCACTGCTACAAGAATATGCGTGCGAAACCCGGCGGGGCGATGGGAATGCTGCCTTTCATAGCCGATGAATCCGCCGCAAACGGCGGCGAGCACCAGCTTAAAGGCAGAATCCAAAGCCAGCCTCAAAATATCATTTTGCCATAGCGAAAGAAAAAAAGCTTTCATCTAAGCCCTCCAATTTGGTATCAGTTTTGTCAGAGATCCCGCTGTTTTTACTCAGAAAGTCTTGCATTCGGTCAAATTTTGCGTACAATAAAGGTAATCTATCATTTTTGAAAAGGAGCCGCCTATGAAACAATTGCGGATCATTTCCCTCATCTGTGCCCTGTGCCTGTTCTTGAGCGCCTGCGCCTCGCAGCAGCCAGAGGACGGCAGCTCAACAGAGCCGCCCAACACCGTGCGCATCACAATCCCGGAGGGAGCCAGCGCTGCTGATATCGGCGGCCTGATGGAACAGAACGGCTTGTTCACCCGCTCTGAATTTCTTGCAGAAGTAAACCGCGGCAATGCGGACAGCCCGCTCGTACAAGAGATTGGAGATTGGGAAAACCGAGCGTTCCTTCTGGAGGGGTATTTGTTCCCCGACACATATGAATTTTATCGGGACGACAGCCCCGAACGCGTTATCCAGAAGCTGCTGGACAATTTGGAGAAAAAAATAACCGGCACACAGAAAGCCCGTGCCAAAGAATTCGATATGACAATGGATGAAGTGCTCACTTTGGCCTCCATCATCCAGGCTGAAGCAGGGGATCCTGCACAGATGAAAACGGTCTCTTCCGTTTTGCACAACCGCTTAAATAGCAAAAGCCACCCAAAGCTCGAATGCGACGTTACAATCTTTTACCTGGAGCAGGAGGTGCAGCCCTATCTGACGGAAGACAAAGATCGGTTCAACAGCTTTTATAACACCTATAAATGCACCGGCTTACCGGAAGGCCCAATCTGCAACCCGGGTATGGACGCGATCAACGCCGCTCTCAATCCAGAGCAGACGGATTATTTCTATTTTGCAACCGATAAAGCAGGCAAATATTATTATGCCAAAACCCTTGCAGAGCATCAAAAGAACTGGAACGCGATCAAAAAAGTAAATGCAGCTCTGACAACAGCCGCACAGGCAAATACAAATGCGGATGATTGAAGGCCCGACGCTTATTTTTTCAGCGCAGTGGGCAATCGGCAAGGCAACCATGCTTGCTCTTGGGTTTTGGCCTGGGCTGTTTATCCCGTCACGCATCGGTTCGGCCGACCAGCGAACTCAATGCATAGCATTCTGTTCAAAAATAGTGTAAGCGATCTTAGATAAAAACGCAATCCCTTGAAAGCAAAAAGGAACAGGCAATTGAAAGAGGCTATTGTAAAATAAATTTGCTTGACCAAATGCACAAAGGATCGACCTAGAGGCAGAAAAAGCACGTCTTTTCGGAGCATGTAAACACCCGAAAGACGTGTTTTTTGCATTTTTTGCAGCACTGCCTTTGCAACAGCACTTTTGCACGCTATTTCAGAAGCCACAAGGCGGCATAACCTCCCAGCCATGCCGCCCCTCAAACCAAAATTCTTTTTAGACTATTTTCTTATTTGTGCATGGCCGCGCTCTTCACGGGCGCTTGCTTTGCCCCGCTATCAAACATCTCCAACGCTTTCACGCTGACCGCAAAGCACCCTGCCAAGCCCTCGAGATTCATATTGTCATAGGTATCGCGCCGCGTATGATAATAATCCTCCAGCTTATGGTTCAAGCCAGTTATCCCCGTTGCACGGAAACCAGCCTGTGCGAATGCGGCAGAGTCCGTCGCACCGCCGAGCGGCGGCACCCAGCCCTTTCTACAGCGAATTCCAAGCTCTTTGGCCGCTTCCATAAACAAATCGGATACATCCTTATCCGCTTTGACGGTACCATTGAGGTCTCGGTAATTGGTCATGAGATATTTCGGGTCGTGGATCGTGTCATAAGAGAAGATAAAGGTAGGCACATCGTCAAACTCTCCTTGATGCTGCTCGCACCAAGCCTTTGCGCCACGCAGCCCCGCTTCCTCCGAGCCGGAGAGGATCACGCCAATCTCCGTATTTTCTAATTCAATGCCGGCATCCTGGAGCTCTTTGAGGATGGAAATGCCCATATAGCAGCCGGAGAGATTATCGTTTGCGCCGTCCACAATGCGGTGCTTATTCCACATCCAGTACAGGCCGATCATAAACGGCACAAAAACAAGGCCGCCCAGCGCCGCTTTCCCAAGCGCTGTGGAAGGATCAAAGCCGCCGAATTGAAAACCATTCTGCACAATGAAGATAACAGAAAGCACCAAATAATAAACTAATCCAAGAAAACAAATGACTGCGTGTCCTTCAAATCCAACACCACCCAGCCTATAGTTGACCGGCCATTCCCATGCGGCATCCGGATGGCCGTTAAAAAAGATGCGGCGTTTTACTTCGCCCTTGCAGCTTTTAACAGCCGTTACGTTATGGCCCGTTTTCTCTGGGAAAACGGGATCAACTAGCTTTTTATACAGACCAAATTGCATAAAGCAAATGAAAAGGCCTCCTAGTAAAAGAATAATCGAGGCAAGCGGGAAAAAGAAGTAGCAGGCAATCGCCAAAAGGGCGGCTGTTATTGTAAAGTAAATCCAACCAAAAAAGGAGCCGGGGTTTTCTTTGAAGCTTCAACCTGCACACGGTCGCATCCGCAATCCTCCCGCAGGACTTTCGCCATGTACTCGCAGGCCTGTTTCTCCCCCTCCGAGCCAGGCGAACGCTTATCAAGGTTTTTACAGATATAGGTAATCTCATCTACCATATACTGTGCCGCAGAATCTTTTCTCTCGATAATTTTGTTTAAATCCATAAATGATCCCCCCAATTGTTAAATTTTATTTATATTTTATCACGAGTATTCTTAAAAATATGGATAATTTATTAACAAATAATTAACTGCATTTTAATAAAAGTTTAGAATTATAATTCTGTATAACGTATCGCAACAAAAAGGCTGGCGCCTTGGGGGATCTGTGATCCGAAAAGGCGCCAGCCGCGGCATAAATTTTTTGAAAGCCCCGTGCAAAAGAGCTGTTGCACAGCGCTTCATTGGGAAACAAACTGCAAAGCGTATTTTAGGGAAATTGGTCCTACAAGGGACAAAGGCCCAAAAATGTTTGAAGGGGCCGGCCGCAAAATGCTTTGCAGCGCGCAACAGCCTCCCCTTTTTATCCTCTAAAATTGGTAGATCTGGTCAAATGCAATCGTCGCGTTTACCGTTGCATCGCCCACGATTGGCGCGCTGGCCTTGATCGTTGCATTGCTAATAATCCGATAGTGCGCGGAGCGCATCGTTTGGCTCTTTGCATCAATCGTGCATACAATGGTCGTGCCCGAATAAGTCTGATCCAAATCATGCAGGGTAACAAGCCAGCTCAAGCTTTTCATCTGCTCATCAATCTCATTGGCCTTGAGAATGTCGACGACCTGGCCGTGCTTCGTCTGAAGCGGTTTTCTCGCCTGCTCATAGGAGATATGCTCATCCTTCATCCGGATGGTAATCATATACGCTCCATTCTTCTCCACGCAGGAGGCCGATGATACAGCGCCCGCGGATAGCGGCTTGACCAGCTTGATTTTCAACTGGAAATGCCGCATTGTGGCTTGCGCCCTTTTTCACGGTAATGGGGTCCGGATTCAACGTGCCATTTTTCTTCAGCGCATCCTGAACCTTATTGGCAATGTTCGCAATCGCGCCGTCCCCCTTTACATGAAAGGAAATCTCCTCTATTTTTTTAACGCCTGGTTTCTCTATCTTGACCTTATTCGCTGCTACATTGAAATAGGCGATGATCTCCGCTTTCGTTGACGGTTTTTGATTTTGGACCGGCGATTTTTTCGTAGTGTCAACCTGTTTAGCTGTCTCCTTTGGCCGGTCAGAAGCTTCGGTTGCAGTGCTATTGGAAACGGAAACTCTGCTGGATTCCAAACCTTCTTCTTCTGATTGCGAGATTCGGAGATAGCCTGCGATTCCCAGGATTGCCCCGCTGTATTTTGAAGTACTGTCGGTTGCCCCAGGCTCCGTTTCTGGCCCCTTGCAGGCAGCCAGCGAGGCCAGCAGGCAGCTTGCCGCCAGAATCGCCGTTAATTTTTTCATGGTTGTGTTCATTCGGCTCTCTCCTTACTTCACCCATCGGGCAAATAACGTTTCAAAAATAAAATTTTGTAAGCTGACGTTCTATCTGCGCCAACGCCGTACAATTCAGCAGCCTAGCGCAAAAAAAGGCCGTCGTTATGGTGCTGTTCTCCCGCTCCGAAGGCACATACCATAAGCTGACGGTATCTATTATAATTCTTTATAGATGCGGTATTTATCCCAGGGCGGTTTTACCTTTAATTTTATAATAAGAATTTATATCATTCCTGATAGAAAGATAAACGATTTGTTTATGGACATGCATCGTCTGGAAAGTCTGGAATGTTTCAAATAGAGATTGCACTCTTTGGGGCAAGCGTGTATAATCGTTTTGAGTTTCTTCGCCCACGTGGGAGCCGGCTTCAAGCCTCTTCTGCCAGCGGCGAAATCCCAGAGAGAAAAAACAATCAAAAGCCGCTGATGCGGCAAGGAGGTTATCTATTTTGGCCGATACTTACGATATTTGGGGGAACCTGAACCCTGATGCCCCTTGGGCGGAAATGCTCAGCGAGGACACACAGCTGCCCCTGTGGGATGGCGAGGTACCCGGGTTTGAACAGGCAATCGGTCAGCGCAGGCCTTCGATCACTTTTTCCCCGCGCCCGGCGATGGAAAACGTGGCTGTGTGATTGTAATGGCTGGCGGCTCTTATACGAGCAAAGCTGTGCACGAGGGGAAAGTGGTGGCGCAGAAGATCAATGAGGCTGGAATCCACGCCGCCGTGCTCGACTACCGTGTCGTCCCCTATTCACGCGACATCATTTTGCTCGATGCAAAACGGGCTGTGCGCTATCTTCGCTATCATGCAGAGGAAATGAGCATCCTGCCGGATAAAATCGGCGTGCTCGGCTTTTCAGCCGGTGGCAATCTCGCCTTCCTCTCCTGCGCTTATGCGGACGACGGCGACCCTACCGCGGCTGATCCGGTAGAGCGCGTATCCTCCCGCCCGGACGCCATGCTGCTGGGCTATGCGGCCGTGATGTTCAAGCAGGAGTATGACGACGACGATGAATTCGATCTCGTCGCCTATTTTGATGTTGTGCTGGAGGACAGCATGCAATTTCCACCCGCCTTTATCTGGCAGTCGATGCGCGACGGGCTTATCAATTATCAAACTGCCCTGACGCTCTGCGACACGCTTGCCAAGCGTGGGGTTCCCGTGGAAATGCACCTGTTTCCTTATGGCGACCATGGGCAGGGGCTTGCCGCTCCGGAAAACGGGGATGGCTATCATCCGCTCTCGGCCCGCTGGAGCCGCCTGATGAACGAATGGTTAAGCTATTATAAGTTTTCAGCAAAAAAATAAGGAAGAGAATTCGTTTGTGGGAAAGGCGGCTCCCTTTCTTCCAAGCGGAGTGCGAAAGGATGAGGCATTGAGATGAAACATCAGGATCTGATCAGTAAGATGACGCTGGAGGAAAAGCAAGCCTCTGCTCCGGCAAAGATTTTTGGCATCTGAAGGGGCTTGAAAAATTCAACATCCCAGAAATTATGGTTTGCGATGGCCCACATGGCCTGCGCAAGCAAACCGGCAGCCAGGATAACCTCGGCATCAACGGCAGCGAGCCTGCCACCTGCTTTCCAACAGCCGCTACCACTGCCTGTTCCTGGAATCCGGAGCTGCTGCATGAGATGGGCGGCGCGATTGCGCAAGAGGCGCTTGCAGAAGGTGTGAGCGTTGTGCTCGGCCCCGGCGTCAACATTAAGCGTTCGCCTTTGTGCGGCCGAAATTTTGAATATTTTTCAGAGGACCCGTTGCTTGCGGGCGAATTGGGCGCCGCTTTTATCAACGGCGCGCAGGATCAAGGCGCAGGCACCTCGCTTAAGCACTTCGCCTGCAACAATCAGGAGACGCGCCGTATGAAGGTCGATTCCGTTGTAGATGAGCGTGCATTGCGTGAAATTTATCTCGCGCCGTTTGAAACGGCAGTCAAAAAAGCGCAGCCATGGACGGTGATGGGCGCTTACAATAAAATTAACGGTTCTTTTTGCTGTGAAAACAAGTGGCTGCTCGATGATGTGCTGCGCAAAGATTGGGGCTTTAAAGGCCTTGTTGTGACAGACTGGAGCGCTAACAATGAGCGTGTGCCCGGCCTTCTCGCAGGGCAGGAGCTTGAAATGCCCGCCTCCGGCGGCGTCAACGATCAAAAAATTGTGGACGCTGTGCGCGCAGGCCAAATTGACGAAACCCTGCTCGATGAGCGGGTGGACCGGATTCTTGATTTGATTTTCCGCGCGGAGAAGGTAAAGGCCCTGGCCCACACCTGCGACCACGCCGCCAACCACCGCCTTGCGCGCAAAATCGCGGGCGAATCTATGGTGCTGCTTAAAAACGATGGAGAACTCCTTCCGCTCAAAGCCGGCCAGACGGTAGCGGTCATCGGGGAGATGGCGCGCTCGCCCCGCTACCAGGGCGCGGGAAGCTCCTTAATTAATCCCACACAGCTCGATTCTGCCTTCGATTGCCTGCTGGATGCGGGCGTCAGCGTCCTATATGCCCCGGGCTATAATAAGACGACCGACCAGCCGGATGAAGGCTGATCCGTGACGCCTGCCAAACCGCGAAAAAGGCGGATGTGGTGCTTCTCTTTCTTGGCCTGACGGAAAGCTACGAGGCCGAGGGCTATGACAGGCTCCATATGCACCTCCCTGCGAGCCATAATGCGCTGGCGGAGGCGGTCAGTGAAGCAAACGAAAACGTTGCGGTCGTCCTTTCCGGCGGCGCACCGGTAGAAATGCCGTGGCTTGGCAAAATAAAGGCGCTCCTCAACGGCTATCTCGGCGGCCAGGCGGGCGGCGGCGCGATTGCCGATCTCGTCACCGGAAAAGTCAATCCCAGCGGAAAGCTGGCGGAAACTATCCCCTGAGCTTTTCGGATAACCCAACTGCTAATTACTTCCCCGGCGCCCCTGTGACAACCGAATACAGGGAGAGCATTTTTGTCGGCTACCGATATTACGACCGGGTAAAAAAGGACGTTCAGTTCCCCTTCGGCTTTGGGCTTTCCTATACACAGTTCTCCTACTCCGGCCTACGCTTGAGCAAAAAGGCGGTCAAGCAGGGAGAGGAGCTGACCGTCTCCTTTCAAATCAAAAATACCGGCAAGGTGGATGGCGCGGAAATTGCCCAGGTCTACGTTGCTGCGCCGGACAGCGTAATTTTCAAGGCGCCAAAGGAGCTCAGAGGCTTTGCCAAAGTCTTTTTGAAGGCCGGTGAGCAAAAAACCGTGACGGTCACGCTAACTGAGCGAGCATTCGCCTATTATAACGTCAATATTCACGACTGGCATGTTGAGAGCGGTGCTTATCAGATTCTTGTGGGCGCATCTAGCGCGATATCCGACTGGATGGCACGGTCGATGTGGAGAGCGCAAACCCGGATGCCATTGTCCCGGATTACCGTCAGACCGCGCCCAGCTATTACGAAGGCGCAATCCAGGAGATCCCGGCCGATCAGTTTGAAGTGCTCATCGGGCGCCCCCTGCCGCCTGCATACCGTAAGCCGGGCGAGCCGCTTGACCTCAACTGCACGCTGGAGGACGCGAAGGAAACGCCATGGGGCGCAAGGCTCAATAAAATTGTTAACACAGTCACTCTGAAGCTTGCCAACGGCAACGAAGAGACTGCGCTGATGCTCTCCTCCCTCGCGCTACAGATGCCCATCCGCGGCTTTGTCGGCATGAGTGCCGGCATGGCATTTACGGAGGATATGGCCCACGGCCTGCTCATGATCCTTAACGGGCAAAACGCCCCAACTGGTTGGAAGAAAATTATCGTCGGTTTTGTCCAGGTGCTAATGCATTTGAAATCCTTCTTGAACGCCATCTGATTTTCATGAACCACATCAGTTCGAAACCATCCTGACAGGAGCAAGCGAGAAGGGTAAAACGCCCATTTTACCCTTCTCGCTCAAAAAGCATTTTACGTCAGTTCGAAACCATCCTGACGGGAGTATGCGACTGCTGTGAACTTTTTCGCGGCAGCCGCAGCTCCAAATCAAAACTATGGAGTGAAAATAAAATGAAAAAGGAACCTTCTCTATCTCGCCCAAGCGGGAATGATTGCTGCGATTTATGCTGCGCTAACCTATCTGGCCATGGCCTTAATCTTGCCTATGGAAGCATCCAATTCCGTTTCTCAGAAGCGCTAACCATTCTGCCAATCTTCACGCCCGCCGCAGTACCTGGCCTTGCCATTGGCTGCCTGATCGGCAACCTTGCGAGCCCATACCCACTGGATCTGGTTTTCGGCACGGCCGCCTCCCTGATCGCCGCGCTGCTCACGCGGCGGTGCGCAAGGTGCGGATTAAAAACGTGCCCGTGCTCGCGCCCCTGCCGCCCGTATTGGTAAACGCCATAATCGTTGGACTGCAAATCACGCTGTTCACGCCCGGCGAGGCGGCTTCCTTTTGGGGGTTCCTGATCGCCGCCGTGCAGGTGGGCCTCGGCCAGCTTGCGGTCTGTTATCTGCTGGGTCTGCCGCTGGGTATGGCGCTGGAGAAAAGCGGAGCGGCAAGGGTGATTTTTCCGCCCACTGTGAAAAAATGAGCAAATAGATAATTAGATATATGAAGAAATCAATATAAAAAAGCCATCCCGGATTAAGATTCGGGATGCTTTTTGGTTCGCAACTCCTTCACCAAATTTGCCGCCAAGTAAAACCATTTTGACTAGAGGAATAAACCAAACTTATTTTATTTCATCCTTCCCGCCCATATACATCCGCAGCGGCTCCGGGATAGCAACAGAACCATCCGCCCGCAAATTGTTCTCCAAAAAGGCGATCAACATGCGGGGCGGGGCCACCACCGTGTTGTTGAGCGTGTGCGGGAAATAGTTGCCCTTTTCCTTATTGCGCACACGGATGCCAAGCCTACGGGCCTGCGCGTCGCCAAGGTTCGAGCAGCTTCCCACCTCGAAATACTTCTGCTGGCGGGGGGACCATGCCTCTACGTCGATGCTCTTGACCTTCAGGTCCGCAAGGTCGCCGGAGCAGCATTCCAGCGAACGCACCGGAATATCGAGGCTGCGGAAAAATTCAATGGTATAATGATAGAGCTTTTCAAACCATTCCTTGCTCTCCTCCGGCCGGCAGACAACCACCATCTCCTGCTTTTCGAACTGATGGATGCGGTAAACCCCGCGCTCTTCGATGCCGTGCGCGCCCACCTCCTTGCGGAAGCAGGGAGAGTAGCTCGTGAGCGCTTGCGGCAGTTCCTTTTCCTCCAGCAGCGTGTCGATGAATTTGCCGATCATGGAATGCTCGCTCGTGCCGATCAGGTAGAGATCCTCCCCCTCGATCTTATACATCATGTTTTCCATTTCGGCAAAGCTCATCACGCCATCTACAACGTTCCCGCGGATCATGAAGGGCGGCACATAATAGGTAAAGCCCTTATCAATCATAAAATCCCGTGCATAGGAAAGAATCGCGGAGTGCAGCCGGGCAATATCCCCCCGCAGGTAATAAAAGCCGTTGCCGCTTGTTTTGCGCGCGCTGTCCAGATCAATGCCGCTGAAGCGCTCCATAATCTCCACATGATAGGGCACTTCATATTCCGGCACACGCGGCTCGCCAAAGCGCTCCAGCTCTACGTTTTCGCTGTCGTCCCTGCCGATCGGGACGGTTGGATCAATGATATTGGGAATCACCAGCATGCGCTCACGGATTTGGGCGGAGAGCTCGTTTACCTCCGCATCCAGGCGGCTCATCTCCTCCGCCATATCAGAGACGCTCTTTTTTGCCTGCTCCGCCTCTTCCCGCTGCCCCTTTGCCATAAACGCACCGATCTGCTTGCTGATCGTGTTACGCTGGCTGCGCAGATATTCGCAGCGCGTGCGTGCAGCACGGCATTTTTCATCCAGCTCGATTACCTCGTCGACCAGCGCTACCTTTTCCTCCTGAAACTTTTTCCGGATATTCTCCTTGACAAGCTCCGGATTGGACCGCAAAATTGATGTCTAACATACAAATTCTCCTTTCAAATCTCCTTACTCTAGAAGAGCGGCAAAATAAAAAGCTTCCGTCCCCCTTATGGGACGGAAGCAAATTCTCCGCGGTGCCACCCATTTTGCCGGTAAGCCGGCCTCTTTGATCCGTGCTGTAACGGGCACGCCCCTCCGGTTCCTCGCCGGCAGCTCCGAAAGTGGAAAAGCCTGCCTCTTTACCGGTTTCCACCGACCACCGGCTCTCTGAAAAAGGCTGAACAGGCCGTTACTTTCATCTTGCTGATTTTCTATTAGTATAGCCGATTTTTCTCGCTTTGACAAGAGGCTTTTTTAGTGTCATTATTCTAGTTTCACAAAATTTTGATAAAATATAAACAATAAATAAATTTAAATAATATTATCTTGACATTCTTTTCATTTTCTATTAATTTTATACCGTATAGACTTGTGGGTAGGTAAGACCATACGGAATAGGGGCCCACACAAGAGAGAAGGGAGTTCTATTTTATGAAAAAGAGTAAACGTTTACTTGCGGTTTTATTGGCTCTTTCTATGACAGCCACGCTGGCTGCCTGCTCGCCAGGAGAATCGGATGAGCCAGCACAGATCCATCCATCAGTGGAAATCAGCCGTCAAATGAGGAAACTCTTCCCGCCGGGGAAACAGGCGGGGCCAGCGCATCTGAGCCAAGCTGGATGAGAGCACGGACACCCTCCCGGTATCCGGCGATGTTTCCGCAACGCAGCCAAGCGAAAAACAACCGCAGGAAGAAAAAAGCACTGCGCCGAAAGCCGATGAAAACGACCCGACCAAAATGTCGAAGGCCGCGCTTATTAATTATTACAACACAGCGGCAAACGATGCGAAATCAAAGGCGAAGAGTATTACAAAAACACAGAATCAGGCGAGCTTGGCGAAAGCGCCGCAAATCAACAATGGAATCCTGGAAAGCATTGCGAATACGTTGATGAAAGCATTTCTCTCCGACTCCCCGAAGAGTGTAAACGAAACCTACTCTTCAGCCGCTGAGAAAAAAGAAAATTTTTATGTAGGCGGACAGAGCTATTCCAGCAAATTGACAGCCTCTGACGTTACATCGGCCACGTGTAAAAAGAGCGGCAGCAATTATGTTGTTACGCTCAAGGTAAAGGGGAGCAGCGTTTCCAAAGCTTTCTCCACAATTTCGAAAAACCAGATTACCGATGCGGTAAAGGGTATGGTGAAATTTAACAGCATCGATATTTCCTATTCTGATTCTACCATTCAGGCAACGGTTGGCCCCAATGGGAAACTGCAAAAAGTTTATTACGATATGCCTGCCGTTACCATGAATTTTGACGTCAAATTGGGAAGTGGGATCAAAGCATCCCTTGCAATCCACTTGGGAGATTGGTTTACGATCAACTGGTAAAAACGATAAACAAATCGAGGGTAGCGCAACGAGGCGTTTTGCAAAATATGCAAAACGCCTTATTTTTATATAGAATGAATAATTTATATTTGTTATATAAATAAAACCAATGCATTCTTTACAATATTCAAACAGACTGCTATAATAAAATATAGATCTTCAGTTTTCTGCCGTATCAAACAGCCCTTCGTGGCTGCTTTTGAATAATTACGATATGAAGGAGCGCAGAAATATGAATGAAAGCACAGAGCCCAACGTTATTCCCTCTGTACCTGGCAAACCAAAGCTTACCAAAAAGCAAAATCTGCTCCAGGCAGTCAAATTCACCCTATTTTCTATCAGTGCGGGGGCATTCAAATCATAAGCTCCACGATCTGTAAAGAGCTGTTTCATTGGCCTCCCATGGCGTGCTATATCACGGGCTTAGTCCTATCTGTTTTATGGAACTTCACGTTCAACCGAAAATTCACGTTTAAATCCGCAAATAACATTCCGATCGCTATGCTGAAAGTAGCTGGATACTACGCTGTGTTTTCCCCTGTGTCTACATGGTGGGTAGGAGCGCTGACCGGAATCGGCTGGAATTATTATCTCGTTCAAATTGGCACCATGCTGATCAATTTCGTCACGGAATTTTTGTTTGACCGTTTTGTGGTGTTCGGTAAATCGATCAACACCAATGACCTCGGCCGTAAGGAGCAGCAGGCAACGCGAGAACAACAGCACAAGGCAGAATAAAGAATGAGAAGGGGCATGTCGCAGTTATGAAGAGAAAAAAATCCGACCGCTGGCGGCTTTTCTGGCGCTTTTATTGCTCATGGGATCGGCTGGATGCGGCAAGGCGCCAAAATCATCTGATTTTATCACGGAGGAAAATTTAATAGAAACATCCTCCATGAAGGATGCGGAGACAGGCGCCGCTATAACCGGAAAATGGAACGGGACCAAAAATAGCTCCCTAGAAATCGTCTTTCCCAAAGAGGTCGCGGTCAACACGGTCGTCTTGCGGGAAAAGGGCGCAAGCATCCGCGCTTTCGAGCTTCAAATCCCAAAAGGAGACGGTTATGAAACGATTTATCGAAATGATAAAGTAGACGCTTATCGCTATTGCGCCTTTCCGGAGGTGACCACATCCTCCCTGCGTCTCACCATCATAGACGGCGCCGACTTCACGTTAGAGGGCATCGAGGCCTATCGGGTTGCGGGCAGTAAACCAGAGGGATTTCGCGTTACCTCCTATGTTATAACCGACAGCGTTTATGACCGTGAGGCCATAAGCGACGGGCACTTCGATGTGATTACGGATGCGATCCTATTTGGCAGCCTCGTTTTTGATCAAAACGGCAATCTCTCCTTTCAGGATAAAAAGATTGATGGCCAGCAGCTAGACGGTCGGCAAGTTTTTGAAACAGCTCTCCAAAACGTGCGGGAAGCCGTCTCAAGCAGAGATATCCGGCTCTATGTCAACCTGCTCGGCCCTGACGCGCCGTCAGGCATTGAGGATTGGAACAAATCCATGTATGCCAAGCGACCTGCATAAGGCGGCCATGTCTGGTGTCAACGGCAAAAATCTGATACAATCCATCACACAATTGCTCGATCAATACGATTTGGACGGCGTTTTCTTCGACTGGGAATATCCTCTACGCAAAAAGGATTGGAAGGTTTTTGATCAGTTCCTTCTCTCACTTGATGAGGCCCTCGGTGAAAAACGGCTCGGTATCGCCGTTCAGAGCTGGGCGTTTAAGGCTTCCCGGGAGACTATCGAGAAGCTTGATCTCGTCGAGGTTATGACTTATGATATGTTTGATGAGGACGGTTACCATGCGCCTTTTTATCCCTGCGTGGTAACGGAGATCAACGCGCTTTTGAAAAAGGGCTTAAAAAAGGAGCAGCTCGATCTCGGCATTCCGTTTTATGCCCGCCCCACGGATCGGGCCGCCCAATGGTTTGATTATAAGACAGAGGCAGAACAACTCGGCTGGTTTGGCAATGTGGCAACCGGCCCCCAAGAGGTTACCGAGTGGCAGAACAACGCGCCTGTTCAGGTGACCGCAACCTCTCCCCGCTATTATAACGGATGCCAGATGGTCTATGATAAGACCGCCTATGCGATGGATTTTGGTTTGGGCGGAATGATGGTTTGGAACTACGCGGGGGATCTCCCCTATGAAAACGGGCTATCCCTGTTCCGTGCGATGGGAATGGCGGCTACACATCGGTAAAAGCACGAAGAAAACGGTGGATCCACGCACAAGTTCATCGCTTTGCCCGTGGGCGAAGGCCACAACACGGTTTCGCATCAATCCATGCCCGCAAAAATTTCGGGGAGCGCTGCAAACGATAACGGTTTGCAGCGCTCCCCGCCTGTTTCATTTTGTCATTGATGATTCCCTATCCGATAGGCTGCCGGCCTCTCCTCACCTTCTCTTCTGTATTTTTCACATAGCGTTCTGTGAAACCGTTTTTTATGATGGTTTTTGCACGCCTCCAGATCGCAGTTTTCACACGTCAGCTTTTGATTGGACATCCGATAAAATCGCTTGGGATATTTATGATAGGTGATTTCCCATTCCACCAGCGAGCACAGCGCCAGGCCCACTAGGATGATACTATAAACACTGGGTAGGAAAAGCAGAAAACTATAGGAAAAAAAGCTATCCCAGTTAAAAATTCGACATTCCATGCAGCAGCTCGGCCTGATGATGATCCGATGAAACGGGCACCAAAAAAACACCGCGAAATAGACGCAGAAATCCGAGAAGGCAAAGAAAAAGAAAATCCATGCCCGATCAAAAACCCCAACCGCGTACAGGCCTCCTACCGCCGCCAGAAATGCAAGCCAAAAAAGCATGGCATACCAACCCTCCGGTCATACTGTTTTTTCATCCGCTGGAATTCCACTTCATCCAACATTGGAGTTTTTTCATAATTTTTAGCAAACTGACGACCTTTATAAAGCGTGCGATTGAACCGGGATAGCATATCCTTCACCGGAAAAACGGCCAGATACACCGTGGCAACAATCAAAACGGCCGTAGGCATCGAAAAGGGGAGCGTACGATCAAAAATCAAACAGTACAGCGCAAACAACAATAGCGCGCCGCTGCTAAAAAGGCGAAACAGATTCAATGAATAACCCCCCATTCCAATGAAAAAAGGCTGTTGCAAAATGCAAAGATTTTCGCAACAGCCTCTTGCTTTTTATTCTTCGTTCAGGTGGATGGCGCCGTCTGTCGCGCTTGGGATGCCGTGCTTTCTCCGCCATTCAGTGGCCGCTTTTCATCCACAACTTTTTCACAGCGCCTGAGTACCCCGCCTTTCTCCTCCACTTCAAAGGAGTCTTTCCGCTCTTGCAAAAGCTTTTGGAAGTCTTCCCCCTTCATGCTTTGAAGCACATCTGTGCGGTATTGCGTGAAATAGCTGCCCTTCTCGCCCAAAGCATCCAGCTTCTGCACCACATAAATGAAGGTGGAAAGCGTGATCACCTTCACGTCGCCATTTTTCATCGCCACAACCTGATCGTAAAACCCCTCCGGATAATCCGTGTTTCCGCCGTTAATCACCGATGCGGTGAACTCACCGACACTGGTGCTATTCTGAGATTCTAAATATTTCGTGTTGGCCTCCTCAATCGAGGTGCCCTTGCTAATGGAATCCGCCATCGTATTAAATTGCTTTTTAATTTCCTCAATGCGGTCGTCGCTAAGCGCCACAGATTCGCCCGCGTCGTTCGTATCGGTCAAATACCCATTGATCGATTTGAACACCACAAAGTGCTTGGAGAAATAATCCTTCAGCGCATCCTCCGCCACCGGCTGCAATCCATTCGCCCCATAATAGGCCTCCAGCAGAAGCTCCCTTCGCGCCTCGTTTTCCCGAACCTTCATCAGCGTCTGCTTGCTGATCCCCAGCCCCGTATAGTAGGTGCTGAAAAACTTCCACTGTTGATTAACCCATGCTGAAGCGGCTGCCTCGCGCTCCGTTTTTAGAGTGATCGACCGCTCCGCCGCAAGTGTATTAACCGCCACATATTCCTTACATAGGCTGATCGTATTTTCCCGCGCATCACCAGGATACTGCTCCGGCGAGCGTTTTACCAGATCATAATAATACGTATATATTTCACTGCTGACCTGTGCGCCGCCGATATGCAGCGCCGTTTTCGGCCCTCCACAGGCTGTCAGAAGCGTAATAAATAAGGTTAGCGCCGTCACAGCGCACAGAATTCGTTTCATAGCAACCTCCAATTATCCGCCGGCCTGGCCGGCGCTGTGCCGATTCCTTCACAAGGCTTGTCCGTTAGGTTTGATTATACATCATCGACGGGAAAAAGTCCACAAACGCGGCCTCTACCTCTTTAAAAACTGTGCGGACTATGTTAGAATAATCTCATTCTAACAGAACAAATGGGGTATTCATATGCAATTTGAATTTTCTGATCGTATTTCCACTCTCCAGCCCTCCGCAATCCGTGAGATTTTGAAAGCGACCTCCCAGCCGGGCGTCATCCCTTTTGCCGCCGGCAACCCCGCGCCGGAAGCCTTTCCAACCGAGGAGGTGCGTGAAATTACGGAAAAGCTGCTCACCGAGCGCCCGATCGACTGCCTGCAATATGGCGTCACGGAGGGCTATACGCCTCTGCGAGAGCGTATCTCTACCTATATGAAGCAAAAGCACAATATTGGCCGCGACTTTGACAGCCTACTGATTACATCCGGCGCACAGCAGGTGATGGATCTCGCCACCAAGGCGCTGTGCAACGAGGGCGATACCGTGATCTGCGAAGCGCCCTCCTTCATCGGCTCGCTCAACTGTTTCCGCTCCTACAACGCGAAGCTGCGCGGCATCCCCGTGCAGGCAGACGGCATGGATGTAGACGAGCTGGAGCGAGCGCTCCAGGAGGAAAAGAATGTCCGGTTTATCTATACGATCCCGAATTTTCAAAATCCGGCGGGCGTTACCATGTCGCTTGCCAAGCGCCGCCGGGTCTACGAGCTCGCAAAACAATACGGCGTGCTGATCATTGAAGATAACCCGTATGGCGACCTGCGCGTCGCGGGCGAGCATGTGCCCGCGATCAAGAGCTTTGACGAGGAGGGCATTGTCATCTATGCGGGCTCCTTCTCCAAAATCCTCTCTCCCGGTATGCGCGTGGGCTACGCGATTGCCCCCGCGACGCTGATCGCCAAGATGACGGTCGGCAAGCAGGCGCAGATGTGCACACCCCGATGCTCTGCCAGCTGATCGTGGATGAATGGATGGCACATTACAATGTGGAGGCCATATTCAAAAAATCTGTGATATTTACCGCAAAAAGCTCAACCTGATGTGTGATCTGATCGACAGCGAGCTCGGCGATTTCGTCACCTACAACCGCCCGGAGGGCGGGCTGTTCATCTGGTGCGCCCTGCCGGACGGCGTTGATATGACGGCCTTCTGCCAGGCCGCGGTGGAGCAAAAGGTGGCGGTTGTGCCCGGCTCCGCCTTCATGACGCATGAGAGCGACCCCACCCAGTGCTTCCGCTTGAATTTCTCAACGCCTACCGACGAGGCGATCGTCAAGGGCATGCAGATTCTGGGCCAGGTTAAGCGGCAATTTTAAGAGAGTGGTGAAGATTACGATGGAACAACAGCCTGAACGCAAAAAACGGATTTTAAGCGCGATCCAGCCCAGCGGCATCCCAACGCTCGGCAATTACCTCGGCGCTCTGAAAAACTGGGTTTCCATGTCGGAAGCATATGACTGCGCCTATGCGGTGGCGGATTTGCACGCGATCACCGTGCGGCAAAATCCGGCGGAGCTGCGCCGCCGCACGTTGGAATTATACGCTCTGCTGCTCGCGATTGGCCTTGACCCGGAGAAGAACCTAATTTTTATCCAAAGCCAGGTTTCAACGCATGCGCAGCTTGCCTGGGTGCTCAATTGCTATACCCAATTTGGAGAAATGTCACGCATGACGCAGTTTAAAGATAAATCAACCCAGCATGCGGATAATGTGAATGTCGGCCTGTTTGCCTATCCGGTGCTCATGGCGGCGGATATCCTGCTTTATCAGGCGGATTTTGTGCCTGTCGGTGCGGATCAGAAGCAGCATTTGGAGATTACGCGTGATATCGCCGGCCGTTTCAACGGCATTTATGGCAATGTGTTTACGATTCCTGAGCCTATATCGGCAAAGAGGGGGCTCGTGTGATGTCCCTTCAGGAGCCGGAGAAAAAGATGAGCAAATCCGATCCGAACGTCAACGGCTTTATCTCCATTTTAGATGAGCCGGATGTGATCCTGCGCAAATTCAAGCGTGCCATTACAGATTCCGAAGCCCGCGTCGCTTACGAAGAGGGTCGTAGCGCTATCAACAACCTGATGGGCATCTATAGCTGCTGTACCGGTAAATCGATGGAACAAATTGAGGCGGAATTCGAGGGAAGAGGCTATGGCGATTTCAAAACCGCCGTCGCCGAGGCGGTCATTGAAGAACTGCGGCCCGTGCAGGAGCGTTTCGACAGCTATATGAAAAGCCCCGACTATCTCCGTGATTGCGCGGCCAAGGCGCTGAATCGGCGCAGCGCATCTCCCAGCGCACACTGGATAAGGTGATGAAAAAGGTCGGTTTTGTGCTCAAATAATGCCGAAATGGGGCGCCCCTTCGTTTATAGATTTCGGGCGGGGCCTTCTTTACGAACCCCAAGCCAGACATCGAAAAATAGAATAGCGCAGCTAATACAAACCGAGCCCGGGATCATGCCATCGCATGATCCCGGGCCGCTTACTTGCCTTTTTCATTTATCCAACACTAAACCTGATCATCCGTCTGCGCGCCGCTGCCGTTGATGGGAATTGCCTCCCCAAGAAAGGTCGGCTCCGGTTTCCCGATTGCGGTAAAAAAATCCTTCACACGCGCAAGGAATTCCCGCGCGTTGTTATAAACCACGCTGCTATACGGTCTCGGGTCAGACGCAATGCCGTATGCCTCCAGCCCCAGCGCCCGTGCAATATAAACCGCGCGGTACAGATGGTATTTTTGCGTGACAATGATGACCTTTTTCGCCTGAAATACATCCCGCGCACGATACATCGTTTCATAGGTGGAGAAACCTGCGTGATCCATAAACACGTCGTCCGCCGCCACGCCCTTTTCCACCGCGTATTTTTTCATGGCATTGACTTCATCGTAATCCTCTTGCCCATGATCCCGCTCATCAGGATTTTTTTTGCGCCGCCGCGCTCGTAAACGTCAATCGCGCCAAGCACCCGATCCTCCAGCATATGGCTAAGCGTATCCTTGCCCCACACCATTGCGCCCAACGCGATCACACAATCTGCGTTCACCTGCTCCGTTTCCTGTGGCTCCAAGATATACCGGCGGGCACTGCCCACCACAATCCCATTGATAACGAAGGGGGATAACACGCCCAAAACAAGCAAAATACATACCGCTGCAAGCACACGCTTTTTCCCCTTTGATGCTGTTTGAAGCCAGGAAGGCTGCTTTCTGTTTCTCATTCCATTCCTCCGCCTCATTCCGGCGTTTGTCAATTCTTCTTCTCGAGCTTTTCCAGCGACTCCATTTTCAAATATGCATTGATAAAGCCGTCCAGATCCCCGTCCATCACAGCGTTGATATTGCCGGCTTCATAGCCTGTGCGATGATCTTTAACCAGCGTATAGGGCATAAAGACGTAGGAGCGGATCTGGCTGCCCCAGCCGATCTCCTTCTGGTCGCCCTTGATATCCTCAATCTTATCCAAATGCTCGCGCTCCTTGATCTCCACAAGCTTCGATTTGAGCATGCGCATCGCAACTTCGCGGTTTTGATGCTGGCTGCGCTCCACCTGGCAGGAAACGACAATCCCTGTCGGGATATGTGTCAACCGCACGGCGGATGATGTTTTATTCACCTTCTGCCTCCTGCGCCGCTCGCGCGGTAAACATCCATCTTGATATCCTCCGGCTGATCTCCACATCAAAGGTGTCGTCAATTTCCGGCATCACCTCCAGGGAAGCAAAGGAGGTGTGCTACGGCCAGAAGAATCAAACGGAGACACACGCACCAGCCGGTGCACGCCCATTTCGCTGCGCAAAAAGCCATAAGCATTGAGGCCTTCTACCAGCAACACAGCGGATTTCAGACCCGCCTCGTCGCCGTCGAGAAAATCAAGTGTGCTCACCTTAAAGCCATGGCGCTCGCCCCAATGATTATACATGCGGAACAGCATCTCTGCCCAATCCTGCGCCTCCGTGCCCCCTGCACCCGCATGGAAGGTAAGGATGGCGTTTTTGGAATCAAATTCGCCGCTGAGAAGGGTTGCCAACGTTTGGGCTTCGATCTCCTTTTTCACCGCTTTTACACTCTCCTGCACTCTGGCAGGAGATCCAAGTCGCCCTCTTCATTGGCCAATTCGATCATAACAAGCGCGTCGTCAAAATTCGATTTCAGCGTTTCATAGGCCGAAATTCGGTTTTTTAGCATACTCACGCGCTGCAACACCTTTTGGGAGTTGCCGAGATCCTCCCAAAAGCCGTCCGCCGCCGTCTGCTCCTCCAGCGTTGCCACCTCTTTGCGCATTTCTTCCAGGCCAAGCGCAGAAGAAAGCTCCTTGAGGGCATCCTCATCCTCAAGCAGCTGCAGGCGAAGTTCTTCAAACTGTATCATCGTATCCATCCTTAATCCATATAGATTTATCTTTGCCAATACGTAGTTTATTATAAGTTTACAGCGGCGGAATGTCAATGCCAGCGGCCCGGAACTCCAAAAGACGTGTCTCCCCCGACGCAAAAACGGGACGGCTGCTTTGCCGTCCCGCCTCGTTTGATCAACTTGTCTGCTGAAACATATGATTGAGCGGCCCGTTCCCTGCTCCCAGATCAAGCCCTGCACGCAGCGCATTCGTGAGATACTCCTTCGCTGCCCGAGCGCTCTCCACGAGCGATTGCCCCCGCGCTAAGCCACAGGCAATCGCAGAGGAAAGCGTGCAGCCGGTGCCATGCGTATTGGAATTTTCCACCTGCGGCCCTGGAGCCAGTGAGCTTCCCCATTTTGGAGCAGCAAATCGTCCGCCGTCTTGGCAAGATGCCCCCCTTTGAGGAGCACCGCCGCCCCCGTCTGATCCGAGAGCAGCCGCGCAGCGCGCTCCATCTCCGCTTCATCACGTACGCGCATTCCGCAAAGGGCCTCCGCCTCCGGCAGATTCGGCGTGATAAGCTGCGCCATTGGGAACAGCTTTCGCTTCATCCACTGCACCGCTTCCTGGTCAAGCAGCCTGTGCCCACTCGTGGAAATCATCACCGGGTCGATTACGATGCATTCCGCTTGACCATGAGCCAGCGCCTGTGCCACCGCCTGCACAATCTCGGCATTGCAGAGCATGCCGATTTTGACCGCATCGGGCCGGATATCCCCTACCACACAGTCGATTTGCTGGGCGACTAGATCCACGGGAACCGGCTCCACCCTAGATACGCCCAGCGTATTCTGCACGGTCAGCGCAGTGATGGCGCTCGTTGCATAAAGGCCGTGGGCGGTGATCGTCTTGATATCCGCCTGAATACCCGCCCCTCCGCTCGGATCTGATCCCGCGACGGTCAGCACTGTTTTCACAGCAAAGCCTCCTCCGCCCCGGGAAACAAGGGCATATAAACATCCGCGAGCTGCCGGATCTGCTCTTGATCCGCCTGGGAAGATGCGTCGTAAACGGCCGCAACGGGGAACCCCGCCCGCTTTGCGGTCTGCATCGCATAGAGCGCATCCTCAAAGACCACCGTCTGTTCCCGCGGTGTGCCCAGTTTTTTCTGTGCCAATACAAAAATATCCGGACTGTCCTTGCCGAAGCCCGCCTCTGTGCAGGTGAGAAGGAAGGAAAAATAGCTGAGCAGCCTGTGCGCCGCAATGCGGCTTCTGCCAAAGGGCGGTCTGTCGCCGTTGCCACGCACATTTTCACACCCGATTGCCGAAGCGCGTGCAAAAAATCTCGAACGCCCTCCTTTGCAGGCGCCGTTTTCGATAGAAGGCTTCAATCCGCGCGTTGATCCCATCCATAATCTCCGCTTCCGGCAAGTTCACGCCGTAGCCAGAGCGAAAATATGCCGCCGCCTGCCTCATCGACATCGTCAGGAGCCGCTCCGGCAAATCCGGGCGTGCCTGGATGCCCAGCCCCGCAAGGTAATCAATGCCCACCCGATCCCAAATCGGCATGGAATCGAGCAGCGTACCATCCATATCAAAAATGGCTCCGGTCATTTTCATGCAGCAATTCCCCCTTCCACCTTTTCCACCTCTATTCTACCCCCTGCACAGCCTGCTGCGCAAGCATGGAAAGCCTTCTCGCCGCATCGCCGGGCGACGGTGCGGCAAAAATTGCTGACACTACCGCCACACCGCTGATCCCACTGCCGGTGAGCTTCGGTAAATTTGCCTCATTAATCCCGCCAATTGCCACCACCGGGATTTTGACTGCTGTGCAAATCTCCCGCAGCGTTTCAATAGACACGGTATCTGCATCCAGCTTTGTCGATGTGGAGAATACCGCGCCGACGCCGAGATAATCCGCGCCCGCTTCCTGCGCCAAAACTGCTTGGGAAACCGTCTGAGCGGATACGCCCAGGATTTTATCCGGGCCGATTCTGGCGCGTACTTCGCCTGCCTCCATATCGGACTGGCCCACATGCACGCCATCTGCGCCGCAACGGAGCGCAAGCGGCACATTGTCGTCAATTAGAAACGGCACTTGATAGCGGGCGCACAGCGCCTTCACCGCAGCAGCCTCCTCCATAAATGATTTTTCATCCAAATCCTTCTCCCGTAGCTGTAGCATGGTCACGCCGCCTTGGAGAGCCTCCTCCACCTGCTGAAACAGGGTCTTTTCCCCAAGCCAGGAGCGGTCTGTCACCGCATAGAGCAATAAATTTTGTTTATCGAACTTCATAGTTTGCCCCTCTTTCCAACGTTTCTGCATCCAGGCAATCAATCGCGTCGATCAATCGGTTGCGGTAGGTGGAATTGCCCTCCCCCTTCTGTAACCGCTCCAGCGCGATCTCCCCGCAAACGCCATTGCGCCCACTGCGGCAGCTGCCGCTTCCAGCGGGCATTCCGGATTTGCCGCGAGATACGCGGCAGTCATGGCGGAAAGCATGCAGCCCGTGCCGGTAACGCGGCCCATCATCGGCCGGCCGTTGCGGATGACAAACGTGCGCTCTGCATCCGAAACAAGGTCGATTGCACCGGTTACGGCAATCACCGCGCCCGTTTTGGCCGCAAATGCCTTGACGAAAGCCACCGCCGCATTAAGCGTTTCCTCCGTTACGATATCCGCCGCATCCGCATCGACCCCCTTTGTTGTGCCGGAGCCGGAAGCGAGTGTTTTGATTTCAGAAATGTTGCCCCGGATGACGGTAAAGCGGATTTCATCAATAAGCCTGCACGCTGTCTCCGTCCGCAGCCTGGACGCGCCCGCGCCAACCGGATCGAGCACGACCGGCCGGCCGAGCGCATTTGCCTTTTTCCCGGCGAGAAACATGCCCTCCACCATGGCGTTCAGTGTGCCGATGTTGATATTTAAAGCGTTGCTGATCGCGGTGATTTCCTCCACCTCGGACGCATCGTCCGCCATCGTGGGGGACGCTCCGCAGGCGAGCAGGATATTCGCACAGTCGTTGGCGGTTACATAATTTGTAATATTGTGGATCAGGGGCGATGTTTTCCGTATATTTTCAAGCTTTTCTCCGAACATATTGCATTCTCCCTTTCTCAGTCCATGATATCTACGTCTTCGCCACGCAGGATCTTATTAATGTTGCGCACCGCGCACATTTTGCCGCACATCGTGCAGGTATCCTCCCGCTCAGGCGTGCTCTGCGCGCGGTAGGCGCGCGCTTTCTCCGGATCGAGCGCCAGAGAAAACTGCCGCTCCCAGTCAAGATTCCTCCTGGCCTCGCTCATCTGGTAATCCCATTCGTCCGCGCCGGGCAGGCCCTTGGCGACATCCGCCGCGTGGGCGGCAATTTTGGAGGCGATAATCCCCTCCTTTACATCCTCCACTGTTGGCAACCGCAGGTGCTCGGCAGGCGTTACATAACACAGGAAGGAGGCGCCGTAGGTAGCCGCGATCGCCCCGCCGATCGCGCTGGTGATGTGGTCGTAGCCGGGGGCCACATCCGTGACCAACGGGCCGAGCACATAAAAGGCGCGCCCTTGCAGACCGTCTGCTCAATCTCCATATTCGACCGGATTTGATTGAGCGGCATATGCCCCGGGCCCTCGATCATCACCTGCACATCCCGCTTCCATGCCCGCTGCGTTAGCTCGCCTAATGTGACGAGTTCCTCAATCTGCGGGATATCGCCCGCGTCCGCAATGCTGCCCGGGCGGCAGGCATCGCCAAGGCTCAAGGTCACATCGTATTCCCGGCAGATCTCCAGAATCTCATCGAAACGCGCGTAGAACGGGTTTTCCTCCCCGGTCAGCTCCATCCAGGCGAAAATGATAGAGCCGCCGCGGGAAACGATATTGGTGTGGCGCTGATTCCCCTTGAATTTTCGAGCCGTCTCCCGGTTGATACCGCAGTGGATCGTCATAAAATCCACGCCCTCCTGTGCGTGCATGCGTACCACATCGATCCACTCATCCGAAGTGATGGTTTTCAATGGCTTGTTGTAATAAACCACCGCATCATAGATTGGCACCGTGCCCAGCACCGCCGTGCAGCCGTGCACAAGCTTTTGACGGAATGCCTTTGTGTCGCCGAAGGAGCTCAGATCCATGATCGCCTCTGCACCCATGGCAACGGCCGCCTCCACCTTTTTGAACTCTTCATCCAGATCAAGCAATCTCTGGATACGCCGAGGTTCACATTGATCTTCGTGCGTAGGCGCGCCCAATGCCGCGGGGCTTGAGGCAGACGTGGTTTTATTCGCGGGGATCACCGCCTGCCCCTCGCAACTAGCTCGCGCAGCCGTTCGGAGCCTCCAGTTTTTTCTTCCACCGCGAACGGCACGAAGCTGCCCCGTCAGAATCCCCTTACGTGCCGCGTCCATCTGTGTGGTGTAATCCATCTGTATGACCATTCCTTTCTTGCGCCGGGCCGCAAAATTTTGCGGTTTTGGCGCATCCAAAATTTTGGGCAAAATTTATGCCTTAAGAGAACAAATCGCAGGGCACATTGCATCATGGATAAAAATCACACCGAGAAAAAGCACGGTTTTGCATCTTCAGATGCAAATGAGGGGCATACTGTACGGCCCTCAAGTGATTTTTCTGGAGACGGTTGCAAAATCTTGCATTTTACAACCCTCCCTTTCCTCCTTTAAATTCCATGGACAGAAAAACAAAAAGCGGGAAACACCGTTTGGCATTTCCCGCTGATCGAAAACAATCGCGCTTTCGCTCCCTACGTTGGCATTATCCAAATCAGGTGTAAGGGTCGAAGTTGATGACTTCCTCTCAGCCTGCTCACAAGCTCCCCTGTCCATATTTTATTGTTGCAGTTTTACTATAGCACAAGCGCGCCTAACCTGTCAAACAGTATTTCCCGCGCCTTTTGTCCGATTGCCGTGCGCGCTCACCCTTCTGCTTGCAACCGCTTCAATAAAGCCATGAGGATAACGCCCGCAGCCGCAAACAGCGCCGCTAGAGGCCACAGGGTTGCAAAGGAAAAGCCTTCCCCCACCATCAACGCATATCCCCATGCCGCTGGAAACAGCTTCCCCAGCATCTCGAAAACCGCGGAAGCAAATCGATGGGGAACAAAATGCCTGACAGCATGATAGACGGTAGAAAAAACAGCTGCGAGATCATGGTGAGCCTTGCCTGATTTCTCACCGCCAGCCCTAACACACTTCCGATACTCAGCGATACTGCAATCAAAACCGCAAGCGAGCAAGCATACTGCGGCAGGCTTGCTGGAAGCGCCGCGTCAAAGGCAAAGGGGGCTGCGACGCAGATGATTACAGACATCATTGAAAGATGGAGAAACGCAGATATAGCCATTGATACCAGCCCAAGATATAACGGCACGCCATTGGCTCTGTACATTTTCTTGATATCGCTTCCGTACACCTCCTCCAGGGAGGGCGGCAGCCCGATCAACGCGCCCATGGTTACGCCCATGACCGTCATAGATTGAATCAGCGTGGCTTTTGCCTCCGGGTTTATGGAGGTAAAAATTCCGCCCATGATGGCAAAAAACAGGAGAGGAACGACATAACAGGTAATGAGCAGCGACTTGCTGCGAATATCCAGCCTCCACTGCAAAGCCAAGCCATAGAAAAACGCGCTCATTCGCCATGCCCCCTTGCAATTTCTAAAAAATCTTGTTCCAACGTTCCCCGATCAATTTCAATATCCAGCACAGCAATGCCCTGGCGCTTCAACTTCTCAAGCAACTCCAGCAGGGTCTCTGCAATATGGTCGGAATGATACGTTTCAGTGCCCCGTCCGGTTGTTATGCGAATGGCATAGCGTTTTCCGATTTTTGCGGTCAGTTGTGCGACCGTGCCCAGATATGCGAGGTTTCCGCCATTCAAAATTGCAATGCGGTCGCACAGGCTTTCAACCTCCGCCATATCGTGCTAGCCAAAACAATGGTTTTCCCCTGCGCTTTCAGCTTACGGATCTGATCATGCAGCGAGCTCCTTCCTTCCACATCAAGCCCGGCCGTGGCTCATCGAGAAAGATGATATCAGGATCACTGATTAAGGCAAGCGCGAGGTGGAGCCGCCTTTTTTGACCCGTGGACAGGTCTGCATATTGCTTTTTTGCCAGCTCTTGGATGCCGAGGGAGGCAAGCATGGAGCGATCTGCCTCCACCCGGTTCCATTTTGCAAATAGCCGCACCGCCTCCATCGGCCTAATGTGGGATGGGAG